>JUEG02001045.1_pt1 | contig 13579 bp, 10 predicted proteins | sample 432341 | NCBI WGS metagenome assembly JUEG02 (sample SAMN02953476, study PRJNA257561) | rock porewater metagenome | biome: terrestrial; feature: Opalinus Clay rock; material: porewater; isolation source: Opalinus Clay rock BIC-A1 borehole | place: Switzerland: Mt Terri URL, St-Ursanne ...
ACCTCGAAGCCGGCCTCCGCAGCCCGGGTGGCGAGGGTGGCGATGACGTCGTCCGCCTCGAAGCCGTCCACGGCGAACCGCGTGACCCGCATCGTGTCGAGCAGCTCGCCGATCAGCTCGACCTGGCCCTTGAACTCGTCCGGCGTCTTGGAGCGGTTCGCCTTGTACTCCGGGAACTCCTCGGAGCGCCAGGTCTTGCGGGACACGTCGAAGGCCACCGCGAAGTGCGTCGGCCGCTCGTCGCGGAGCGTGTTCGCCAGCATCGACGCGAAGCCGTAGATGGCGTTCGTCGGCTGTCCGGAGCTGGTGGTGAAATTCTCCGCCGGCAACGCGAAGAACGCGCGATATGCCAGGGAGTGTCCGTCCATGAGCATCAGTCTGGGCCGGCCACCCTCCGGCCCGGCGGGAGCGGTCGCTGCGGTCTTCTTCGATGCTGTCTCTGCCACGCCCACGATCCTGCCACGCCGCACCGACACTCCGGACCCGCCGCGCACCGCGCCCGGCACCGGCACCAGCCGGGCTCCACCGGGCCGCGTGCGGGTCCCGCGCTGTGAGGAGGGCCCGTGCCCGCTGTCAGCACTGCGTGGGAGGATCGTGTCACAGCGATGAACAGCACCGAGGGAGAAATCCATGGCAGGCAAACCGCCCGCGAGCGATCCGGTCCAGGACGCGCCGGAGGTGGGCCCTCCGCAGCACGCGGCCGCCGGGCTCCCGGCCGTCGGGCACAGCCTGCGCATGGCCCAGCAGCAGATGGGCGTCCGCCGCACGGCCCTCACCCTCCTCAAGGTCAACCAGAAGGACGGCTTCGACTGCCCCGGCTGCGCCTGGCCGGAGGGCGACAAGCGGCATGCCGCGGAGTTCTGCGAGAACGGCGCCAAGGCCGTCGCCGAGGAGGCGACGCTGCGCCGCGTCACCCCCGCCTTCTTCGCCGACCACCCGGTCGCAGACCTCGCCGGCCGCAGCGGCTACTGGCTCGGCCAGCAGGGCCGCCTCACCCGGCCGATGTACCTCGAGGACGGCGCCGAGTCCTATGAACCCGTCTCCTGGGAGCGCGCGTTCGACATCATCGCCGAGGAGCTGCGCGCGCTCGGCTCCCCCGACGAGGCCGTCTTCTACACCTCGGGCCGTACGAGCAACGAGGCCGCCTTCCTCTACCAGCTCTTCGCCCGCGAGTTCGGCACCAACAACCTCCCCGACTGCTCCAACATGTGCCACGAGTCGTCCGGCTCGGCGCTCACCGAGACCATCGGCGTCGGCAAGGGCAGCGTCCTGCTGGAGGACCTGTACGAGGCTGACCTGATCATCGTCGCCGGGCAGAATCCGGGCACCAACCATCCCCGGATGCTCTCCGCCCTGGAGAAGGCCAAGGCCGGCGGCGCCCGCATCATCACCGTCAACCCGCTGCCCGAGGCCGGCCTGGAGCGGTTCAAGAACCCGCAGCACGCCCGCGGCCTGGCCGGCGGCGGCACGGCGCTCACCGACCTCTTCCTGCAGATCCGGCTCGGCGGCGACCAAGCCCTCTTCCGCGCGCTGAACCGGCTGATCCTGGCCACCGAGGGCGCCGTCGACAAGGAGTTCGTCAGCGAGTACACGCACGGCTTCGAGGAGTTCGCCACGCAGGCCCGCGCCGCCGACGAGGAGGAGGCGCTGCGGGCCACCGGCCTGGCGCAGGCCGACATCGACGCGGCGCTGCGCATGATTCTCGACTCCCGCCGCATCGTCGTCTGCTGGGCCATGGGCCTCACCCAGCACAAGCACTCCGTGCCGACCATCCGGGAGGTCGTCAACTTCCTCCTGCTGCGCGGCAACATCGGCCGCCCGGGCGCCGGCGTCTGCCCCGTCCGCGGCCACAGCAATGTGCAGGGCGACCGCACCATGGGCATCTTCGAGCGCCCGGCCCCCGAGTTCCTCGACGCCCTGGAGGCGGAGTTCGGCTTCGCGCCGCCGCGCAAGCACGGCCTCGACGTCGTACGGGCCATCCGCGCCCTGCGCGACGGCGACGCGAAGGTCTTCTTCGCGATGGGCGGCAACTTCGTCGCCGCCTCCCCCGACACGGAGGTCACCGAGGCCGCGATGCGCCGCGCGCGGCTCACCGTCCATGTGTCCACGAAGCTCAACCGCTCGCATGTCGTGACCGGCGCCCGCGCGCTGATCCTGCCCACCCTGGGCCGCACCGAGCGGGACGCACAGGCCACCGGGGAGCAGTTCGTCACCGTCGAGGACTCGATGGGCATGGTTCATGCCTCGCGGGGCCGGCTGGAGCCCGCCGGTCCGCAGCTGCTCTCCGAGTCCGCCATCGTCTGCCGGCTCGCCCGCCGGGTGCTCGGTGACGCGAGCCGCACCCCCTGGGAGGAGTTCGAGGGGGACTACCGCCTCGTCCGGGACCGCATCTCCCGTGTCGTCCCCGGCTTCGAGGACTTCGAGACCAAGGTCGCCCGCCCCGGCGGATTCACCCTGCCGCACGCCCCGCGCGACGACCGCAGCTTCCCCACCGCCACCGGCAAGGCCAACTTCACGGCTGCCGCGGTGGAGTACCCCCGCGTTCCCGAGGGCCGGCTGCTGCTCCAGACGCTGCGCTCGCACGACCAGTACAACACCACGATCTACGGCCTGGACGACCGCTACCGTGGCATCAAGAACGGCCGCCGCGTCGTCCTGGTGCACCCGGAGGACGCCGCGGACCTCGGCCTGCCGGACGGCTCCTACGCCGACCTCGTCAGCGAGTGGGCGGACGGCTCGGAGCGCCGCGCCCCCGGCTTCCGCGTGGTGCGCTACCCCACCGCCCGCGGCTGCGCGGCCGCCTACTACCCGGAGACCAACGTCCTCGTCCCGCTCGACGCCACCGCCGACACCAGCAACACCCCCACCAGCAAATCCGTGGTGATCCGGCTGGAGCCGGTGACCGTGACCGGCGGTACAGCGCGAACCTGACAACGCCTGGTAGGACGGTGCACACAACAACCGCCATCAGGCCGTTCACTTCGAGAACCGGAGCCACACCCCATGGGTGAGCAGCACACCACCACGTTCCCCCAGGAGATCCTGGACCAGTACGCAGGCCTGGGCATCGACCTCCCGGCGCTGTTCTCAGCGGGCCACCTCGGCGGCCGGATGGGCCTCGAAATACTGGAGGCGTCCCCGGACCGCATCGTCGGCACCCTGCCCGTCGAGGGCAACACCCAGCCCTACGGACTGCTGCACGGCGGCGCGTCGGCCGTGCTCGCCGAGACCCTCGGCTCGGTCGGCGCCATGCTCCACGGCGGCCCCGGCAAGCTCGCGGTGGGGGTGGACCTCAACTGCACCCACCACCGGGGTGCCCGCTCCGGTCTCGTCACCGGCGTCGCCACCCCCGTCCACCGCGGCCGCTCGACCGCCACGTACGAGACGGTCATCACCGACGAGCAGGGCAAGCGGGTCTGCAGCGCCCGCCTCACCTGCCTGCTCAAGGACGCACCCACGAGCTGAGCCCCGGCCGGCACCGCCCGGCCACCCCCCTGCCGCACCACCCGAGAACCGCCGCCCCGGCCCGTGTCCGGCCGGGCCGGCGGCCGGGGCCACTGCCCGGGCCGGCGACCACCGGCCGCGCCCGGAGCGCCCCCGGCTGTCGTAACGCTGTGTAATGCCTACTGCGGACGCGCCCGGTGCCCTCCCCCGGCGCTCGTTACGCACAGAACCCACCACGTACGACGCGTACGATATGCGAACCCTCGCCGGCCGCCGCCGCGCCCATCCCGCATCGGAACTGCGGAATCACCCCCGCCGATCCGTCCGGTGCCGGGCTGCCCCGATTCGGCCGCCGTCGCGCCCCCTGATCGGTCCCCCGCGAAGACGCCGGTCATAACAAGACAGTCACATCATCTGCGGCACCTCTGTCGGCGCGTAGCTCATCCCCATATATTCACCGCCAGTTACTGCGCCGCCGGACTTGAACACTGAATGGTCACAAATCCTCCCTGTTTACGGTCCGGCGCGCGCGACACGGCCACTCAGGCGAGAAGGCCGCGCCAGGGGAAAGGACAGATTGTGCGTCAACGTTCCTTGCTCATACTCACCACCGCGGTCACCGCGGGGGCACTCACGCTCTCCGCCTGCGGCTCCCGCGACGACAGCGGAAACAGCGGTGAGGGCGGCACCACCGTCGTGATCGGGGTCGACGCCCCGCTCACCGGCAAGCTCTCCGCGCTCGGCCAGGGCATCAAGAACTCCGCCGAGCTGGCCGCCAAGACGGCGAACAAGAACAAAGAAGTCGAAGGCATCACCTTCGAGATCGTTGCCCTCGACGATGTCGCACAGCCCGGAACCGGCCAGCAGAACGCCAACCGGATCATCGACAACGAGAAGGCCATCGCGGCCATCGGCCCGTTGAACTCCAACGTCGCGCCGCCGATGCAGAAGGCCTTCGACAGCGCCGGAATGGCGCAGATCTCGCCGGCGAACACCGCCCCCGAGCTCACTCAGGGCAAGGACTGGCGCAGCGGCGAGAAGGTACGCCCCTTTGACACCTATTTCCGCACGTCCACCACGGACGCCATCCAGGGCCCGTACGCCGCCCAGTACATGTACGACGAGAAGAAGCTCAAGAAGGTCTTCGTCATCGACGACAAGAAGACCTACGGAGCCGGCCTCGCGGCCACCTTCAAGGACGAGTTCGTCAAGCTCGGCGGCAAAGTCGTCGGCACGGACCACGTCAACCCGGAGGACACCGACTTCTCGGCGGTCGCCACCAAGGTCAGCAACGCCGGCGCCGACTTCGTCTACTACGGCGGCGAGTACCCGGCGGGCGCCCCGCTCTCCGACCAGATCAAGAAGGCCGGCGCGAAGATCCCGGTCGTCGGTGGCGACGCCCTCTTCAGCGGTGAGTACATCAAGCTCGCCAAGAAGAACTCCGAAGGCGACATCGCCAGCTCCGTCGGCGCGCCACTGGAGACCTTGGACACCGCCAAGTCCTTCATGAAGGCCTACGACGAGGCCGGCTACGACCTGCCGTACGAGGCGTACGGCGGCTACTCCTACGACAGCGTCTGGGCGATCATCCAGGGCGTCAAGGCCGTCACCGAGGCGAACGACGGCAAGCTCCCGGATGACATGGACAAGGCACGCGCCGACGTCGTCAAGGCCATCCAGGACGTCTCCTTCGAGGGTGTGAGCGGCAAGGTCGCCTTCGACGAGTTCGGTGACACCACCAACAAGCAGCTCTCCCTCTACGAGGTCAAGGACGGCAAGCACGTGCCGGTCAAGACCGGGGAGTACGAAGGCTGATCCCCGGGCCGCGCTCCCGGCCCACACATCACAGCGCTGCGCGGGGGCGCCACGAGTGCCCCCGCGCGGCTGTATCCGACACCCTCATTCGGAGGCCCAGCGGTGCACGATCTGCCGCAGCAGCTTGCCAACGGCCTGATTCTCGGTGCGATGTACGGCTTGATCGCCATCGGGTACACCATGGTCTACGGCATAGTCCAGCTCATCAACTTCGCCCATGGCGAGATCTTCATGATCGGTGGATTCGGAGCCCTCACCGCGTGGCTCTGGCTCCCCTCGGGAACGTCGCTCTTCGTCGCCCTGCCACTGATGGTCCTCCTCGGAACCGTGTGCGCCGTGCTGGTCGCGGTCGCGGCGGAGCGCTTCGCCTACCGCCCGCTGCGCACCGCGCCCCGGCTGGCACCGCTGATCACGGCCATCGGCCTCTCCATCGCCCTCCAGCAGGCCGTCTGGGCCTTCTACCCCGAGGCGAAGAAGGCCCGTCCCTTCCCGCAGATCGGTGGCGGCGCCATCGACCTCGGCATGTTCTCCATCCACCGCGGTGAGGTCTTCCTGCTGGTCTCCGCCCCGCTGTGCATGATCTTCCTCGGCCTGTTCGTCGCCAAGACCCGCACCGGCCGCGCCATGCAGGCCACCTCGCAGGACCCCGACACGGCCAAGCTGATGGGCATCAACACCGACCGCATCATCGTCGCCGCCTTCGCGATCGGCGCCGCCTTCGCCGCCATCGCCGCCGTGGCCCACGGGCTCAAGTACGGCCAGGTCGAGTTCAAGATGGGCTTCATCGCCGGTCTCAAGGCCTTCACCGCGGCAGTGCTGGGCGGCATCGGCAACGTCTACGGCGCCATGATCGGCGGCGTCGTCCTCGGGGTCACCGAGGCCATGGCCACCGCCTACATCGAAAACATCCCGGGCATGGAACTCCTCGGCGGTGGCGCGTGGAAGGACGTATGGGCGTTCGTTTTGCTCATCCTCGTCCTCCTGCTGCGGCCCCAGGGCCTGCTCGGCGAACGCGTCACGGATCGGGCGTGATACCCATGACCAGCACCCCGACCATCAGCGCCGCCGCGCCGGAGACCGCTCCCGGCACCATCCCGCTGCCCGCCGCGACCGCCCGGGCCGCCACCGCGGCCTCCGCCGCCCTCACCCTGGTGAGCACCTTCCTCGCCTGGACCTGGACGGCCGCGTTCCCCGGCAACCTCACCGTCACCGGCTACCCCGGCGGCCTCCAGGTCCTCACCCTCACCGGCGCCCTGCTCACCCTGCTGTGCGTCCTCTCCGGATACGGCGTCCGCGGGCTGCGCTGGCTCACCCCCGGGGGCACCAACAGCCCGGTGCTGCTGCTCTCCATCGGCACCCTGGCCACCACCTGGTACACCGTCGGCGCCATCACCTTCACCCTCGGCGGGCTGGTCAATCTGGAGCCCGGCGGCTACATCGCCGCCCTCGCCTCACTGGCCACCACACTCGCCGCGCTCGGGCTCCGGGCCGACACACCGGTCCCGCCCGTGGCCGACCCCGCCCTCCGGTCCGACGGCCCCTGGCAGCGGCTGCTGCACTCGCTGAAGGCCCCGGCGCCCCGGCGGCTCGCGAAGGCGCTCCCCTCCTGGGGCGAGATCCTCGTCATCGCCGGCGCGTTCGCCGTCCTGCTGTACGTCTTCACGTACGGCATCGCCACCGAGTACGGCGAGCTCTTCGTCGGCTTCCTGCTGCTGACCGGCTTCGCCGTCCCGGCGTTCGCCAAGGCCGGGCTGATCCGGCGGGTCAGCGAACTCACCGCCAAGCACCGCACGGTCTCGATCACCGCGGCGTTCGTCGCCGCGGCGGCCTTCCCGTTCCTGCAGAGCGACAACCAGTTCACCTCCATCGCCGCCAACATCCTGATCTTCGCCACCGTCGCCCTCGGTCTGAATGTGGTCGTCGGTCTCGCGGGCCTGCTGGACCTCGGCTACGTCGCCTTCCTCGGCGTCGGCGCCTACACCGCGGCCCTGGTCTCGGGATCGCCGTACTCCAGCATCGGGGTCCACTTCCCCTTCTGGGCCGCGGTCCTCACCGGCGCCCTGGCCTCGCTGATCTTCGGCGTCCTCATCGGCGCCCCCACGCTGCGGCTGCGCGGCGACTACCTCGCCATCGTCACCCTCGGCTTCGGCGAGATCTTCCGCATCGGCATGCAGAACCTCGACGGGATCTCCGGCCCGGCCATCACCAACGGCTCCACCGGGATCCCGCAGATCCCGGACCTGGAGATCCTGGGCTTCAACTTCGGGGACAGCCACAACTTCCTGGGCTTCGAGTTCACCCGCTCGGCCAACTACTTCTGGCTGATGCTGCTGTTCACCATCGTCGTCGTCTCGATCTTCCAGCGGTCCGACTCCTCCCGCATCGGCCGGGCCTGGGTCGCCATCCGCGAGGACGAGACCGCGGCCCGGGCCATGGGCATCAACGCCTTCCGGCTCAAGCTGCTGGCCTTCGCGCTCGGCGCGGCACTCGCCGGCCTGGCGGGCACCGTGCAGGCCCATACGGTCTCCTCGATCGACCCGGAGCAGTACAAGTTCGTCGAGGCGGTGCCACCGAACTCCGCGTTCCTGCTGGCCGCCGTCATCCTCGGCGGCATGGGGACCGTGGGCGGCCCGCTGATCGGCGCGGCGGTGCTCTACCTCATCCCGGCCAAGCTCCAGTTCATCGGCGAGTACCAACTGCTGCTCTTCGGCCTCGCGCTCGTCCTGCTGATGCGGTTCCGGCCCGAGGGGCTCGTTGCGGACCGCAGGAAGAAGCTGGAGTTCCGGGAGACCGGCCAGCTCGACGTACCCGACGGCGGCGCGGGCAACGGCGACGACCACGGACCCGGGACACCCGGCCTCAGCAAGGCGGAGGCATGACCGACATGACCACCGAGACCACGATTCCGACGGCCGGGCCCTCGGAGCCCGTACTCCGGGCCACCGGCGTCACGATGCGCTTCGGCGGGCTCACCGCCGTACAGGACGTCGAACTCACCGTCGACTCCGGGGAGATCGTCGGCCTCATCGGCCCGAACGGCGCCGGCAAGACGACCTTCTTCAACTGCCTCACCGGGCTGTACATCCCCACCGAGGGCACCGTCTCCTACAAGGGGAAGGTCCTCCCGCACCAATCGCACCTGGTCACCCAGGCGGGTATCGCGCGGACCTTCCAGAACATCCGGCTCTTCCCCAACATGACCGTCCTGGAGAATGTGCTCGTCGGCCGGCACACCCGCACCAAGGAGGGGCTTCTCTCCGCCCTCCTGCGCAGCCCGCGCTTCAAGCGGGCGGAGCGGGAATCCGAGGAGCGCGCCATGGAGCTCCTGGAGTTCACCGGGCTCGCCGCCAAGCGGGACCACCTCGCCCGCAATCTCCCGTACGGCGAACAGCGCAAGCTGGAGATCGCCCGCGCCCTCGCGAGCGAACCCGGGCTGCTGCTGCTCGACGAGCCCACGGCGGGCATGAACCCGCAGGAGACCAGGGCCACCCAGGAACTGGTCTTCGCCATCCGGGACCGGGGCACCGCCGTGCTCGTCATCGAGCACGACATGCGCTTCATCTTCAACCTGTGCGACCGGGTCGCCGTGCTCGTCCAGGGGCAGAAGCTGGTCGAAGGCACCCCTGCGGTCGTCCAGGGCGACGAGCGGGTCATCGCCGCCTACCTCGGTACCCCCTTCGAGGGCGCTCCCGGCGAGGAGGAGGTCGCCGAGGTCGAGGCGGCCGAGGCCAACAGCACGGCCCGCACCGAGGGAGAAGAGGCATGACCGCACTGCTCGAAGTCGACGACCTGAAGGTCGCCTACGGCAAGATCCTGGCCGTCAAGGGCATCTCCTTCAGCGTCGAGGCAGGCCAGATCGTCACCCTCATCGGTACGAACGGCGCCGGCAAGACCACCACCCTGCGCACGCTGTCCGGGCTGCTCAAACCGCTCAGCGGAACGATCAAGTTCGACGGTGTGCCGCTGAACGGCACTCCCGCTCACAAGATCGTCGCGCTGGGCCTGGCCCACTCCCCCGAGGGGCGGCACATCTTCCCCCGGATGACGCTCGGGGAGAATCTCCAGCTCGGCGCCTTCCTCCGGAAGGACGGCGACGCGATCGCCAAGGACATCGCGCGCGTCTACGAGCTCTTCCCCATCCTCGGCGAACGCCGCAAGCAGGCGGCGGGCACGCTCTCCGGCGGTGAGCAGCAGATGCTGGCGATGGGGCGGGCCCTGATGTCCCGGCCCAAGCTGCTGATGCTGGACGAGCCCTCGATGGGGCTGTCGCCGATCATGATGCAGAAGATCATGGAGACGATCATCGAGCTGAAGGCGCAGGGCACGACGATTCTGCTCGTCGAGCAGAACGCGCAGGCGGCGCTGTCCCTGGCCGACCACGGCCATGTGATGGAGATCGGCCGGATCTCCCTCACCGGCACCGGCAACGACCTGCTGCACGACGAGTCCGTCCGCAAGGCGTACCTCGGCGAGGACTGAACGCGTGCGAGGGGCCCGCGGCGCACCTGCCGCGGGCCCCTCCGGCGTTTCTGCTCAGGCGCCCTGCTGCTGCTTCTTCTTCTCCGCCGCGTCCTCGATGACCGCCTCGGCGACCTGCTGCATCGACAGCCGGCGGTCCATCGACGTCTTCTGGATCCAGCGGAACGCGGCCGGCTCCGTCAGCCCGTACTGGGTCTGCAGAGCGCTCTTGGCCCGGTCCACCAGCTTGCGGGTCTCCAGCCGCTGGGAGAGGTCGGCGACCTCCTCCTCCAGCGCCTTCAGCTGGGCGAAGCGGGACACCGCCATCTCGATGGCCGGCACCACATCGCTCTTGCTGAACGGCTTCACCAGATAAGCCATCGCCCCGGCGTCCCTGGCCCGCTCCACCAGCTCGCGCTGCGAGAAGGCGGTCAGCATCAGGACGGGCGCGATGCCCTCCCCGGCGATCTGCTCGGCCGCCGAGATCCCGTCCAGGACCGGCATCTTCACATCGAGGATGACCAGATCGGGGCGCTGCTCCCGGGCCAGCTCGACGGCTTTCTGCCCGTCCCCGGCCTCGCCGACGACGGTGTAGCCCTCCTCCTCGAGCATCTCTTTGAGATCGAGACGGATCAGGGCCTCGTCCTCCGCGATGACCACACGGGTCGTCTGCGGAGGGACATGCGGCTGTTGATCGTCGGCGACAGGCTGCTCGGGCTCGGCGGTGCTCACGGGACTCCTCGTTCCTGACAGGTGCTGCCCCACGAGCCTACCCAGCTCCTGTAAGCTGGGCTCCCAGCGGGTGGTCGAATACCTTCGATTCACCGGCCCCGGTAGCCCAATTGGCAGCAGGCAATGGATTCAAAACCCATACAGTGTCGGTTCGAGTCCGACCCGGGGCACTTTTCCTGTAATTCCATGGTCGGCCGACGGCCTTGCGCGATCATCACCGCGCGGCTGTTCGGCACCGGCACCGCCGACCGCTAGGCCGTGGAGTCGTCCTCCCCGATGTGATGGACGCGGACCAGGTTCGTGGACCCGGGGACGCCGGGTGGGGAGCCCGCCGTGATGACGACGACGTCACCCTTGCGGCAGCGGCCGATCCGCAGCAGTTCCCGGTCGACCTGCTGGACCATCTCGTCCGTGGAGCCCACCTGCGGGCCGAGGAAGGTCTCCACGCCCCAGGTGAGGTTGAGCTGGGAGCGGGTGGCCGGCTCGGGGGTGAAGGCCAGCAGCGGGATCGGCGAGCGGTAGCGGGACAGCCGGCGGACGGTGTCGCCGGACTGGGTGCAGGCCACCAGGTACTTGGCATCGAGGAAGTCGCCGATCTCGGCGGCGGCGCGGGCGACGGAGCCGCCCTGAGTGCGGGGCTTGCTGCGCTCGGTGAGCGGCGGGAGTCCCTTGGCGAGGAGGTCCTCCTCGGCGGCTGCGACGATCCGGGCCATGGTCCTGACCGTCTGGAACGGATACTTGCCGACGCTGGTCTCGCCGGAGAGCATCACCGCGTCCGTGCCGTCCATCACGGCGTTGGCGACGTCGGACGCCTCGGCGCGGGTGGGCCGGGAGGCGTCGATCATCGAGTCGAGCATCTGGGTGGCGACGATGACGGGCTTGGCGTTCCGCTTGGCCAGCTTGATCGCGCGCTTCTGGACGATCGGCACCCGCTCCAGGGGCATTTCGACGCCCAGGTCGCCGCGGGCGACCATGATGCCGTCGAAGGCGGCGACGATGCCCTCGAGGTTCTCCACCGCCTGCGGCTTCTCGATCTTGGCGATGACGGGGAGCCGGTGGCCCTCCTCGTCCATGACGCGGTGGACGTCCTCGATGTCACGGCCGCTGCGGACGAAGGACAGCGCGATGATGTCGGCGCCGGTGCGGAGCGCCCAGCGCAGGTCGTCGATGTCCTTCCCGGAGAGGGCGGGGACGGAGACGGCGACGCCGGGGAGGTTCAGTCCCTTGTGGTCGGAGACCAGGCCGCCCTCGATGACGATCGTGCAGACCCGGGGCCCGTCGACCGAGGTGACCTCGAGGGTGACGCGGCCGTCGTCGACGAGGATGCGCTCCCCGCGGCTGACGTCGGCGGCCAGTCCCGGGTAGGTGGTGCCGCAGGCGTGGCGGTCGCCTTCGACCGGTTCGACGGTGATCGTGAACTCGTCGCCGCGTTCAAGGAGTACCGGCCCTTCGCGGAAACGGCCGAGGCGGATCTTAGGACCTTGAAGGTCGGCGAGGACCCCGATACTGCGGCCCGTCTCGTCGGACGCCTTCCGCACCTGGTGGTAGCGGGCCTCGTGCTCTGCGTAGCTGCCGTGGCTGAGATTGAAGCGGGCCACGTCCATCCCCGCGTCGACCAGCGATTTGATCCGGTCGTACGAGTCGGTGGCGGGACCCAGGGTGCAGACGATTTTCGCTCGGCGCATGGTTCGAGCCTATGACTTACCGACCGGTAGATAATTGGCTGGGCATGACTACTCAACAACCTTTACGTAAAGGGTTATTGACAAGTGGTGGAAAGTGCGCGGGGTCGCTCTGATGAGCGGTGCGCGGGACGGCCGGCCCGGCCGAACCGGACTATATCGGTCCGGTTCGGCCGTCCCCGGTACGGGACCGAACCTCCTCAGTCCGCGGCGCCGACCACCCCTCCACCGTCAGGCCGCTTCCCCGCCCGGCCACCCCGACGGGCCGCCCTGCCGCTCCCGGATCATCAGCGCGGCCCGCTTGCCGGGCAGGTCGACCTCCCGGGCGATTCGGAAGCCCGCGCGCTCGAAGGCCCGTACGGAACGGGTGTTGCGGACGTCCGGCTCGGCCACCACCCGTTCCGCGAGCCGGTCGGCGTCGAGCTGCCAGTCGGACACGGCCCGCAGCAGCTGCGCCCCGATGCCGCGCCCGCGGTGGCCGGGCGGCCCGAGCAGCAGGTGGATGCCCGCGTCGTGCGGCCGCGCCCGGTAGTGCCGGGCGAGCGGGTCGAGGTCGGCCCGGTAGAGCTCCCAGTAGCTCATGAGGACGCCGTCCAGACTGCCGATCCAGGGCGAGGAGTGCGGGCTCGCGCGCTGTTCCCGCAGATAGCCGGCGATCCGGTCGGCCGGGCACGCCAGCTCCCAGAAGAGCGCGACCTCCGGGTCGTTCATCCAGCGGTGCACGAGCCCGGTGTCGGCCTCCGGGTCGGCGGGCCGGAGGGTGAAGAGGCCCGCCGGGAGCCGGATGCCGGTGCTGGTGAGGTGGCCGAGGGCGCTGGTCGTCACCGGCGGGCCTCGGCGAAGGGGTTGGCGATGTCGACGTACACGGACTGGGATTCGAGCGGCCCGGTCAGCTCGTCCATCCGGTGGATACGGGTGAGGAGGTTGGCCTTGCAGCGCAGCGTCGGGGCCTCGCGCAGGATGACCGCGAGCGGCAGCCGGTCGCCGTGTTCGGCGGCGAGCGCGGCGAATCTGCGGTCGGCATCGGCGAACAGGTCGGTCTCGTCGGCGAGGCCCTGGGAGCCGAGCGCGCCGATGACGCCGAGGATGTTGTTGATGCCGAGGTAGTAGCCGAGGCGCTCGTCGATGACCGCGTCGTCGACGTACGTACCGAGGTCCTGGCCGGCGCCGGGTACCCACCGGTGCAGGGCCGTGCTGCGGGACGGGGAGAAGTAGTAGCCCTGGTTGTCGCGGTAGTGGCCGCCGGTGGGCAGGCCGTCGGCGTCCAGCGTGACGAGGGTGTTCTGCTGGTGGGCCTCCAGCCCGAGCCCGTAGGTGGCGTACAGCCACAGGACGGGGACGACGACGGTGTCGAAATAACGGCCGAACCACTCGCGGGCCGCGCCGGCCGCCGGGCGCCCGGTGCGGTCGGCGAGCCGGTGGATCAGCACGGCGAGCCGGGAGCGGCT
>JUEG02000539.1_pt1 | contig 13569 bp, 16 predicted proteins | sample 432341 | NCBI WGS metagenome assembly JUEG02 (sample SAMN02953476, study PRJNA257561) | rock porewater metagenome | biome: terrestrial; feature: Opalinus Clay rock; material: porewater; isolation source: Opalinus Clay rock BIC-A1 borehole | place: Switzerland: Mt Terri URL, St-Ursanne ...
GTCCATATCATAAGCACCACAGGTCATGGCATTTTGAGCTCCGGCGCAGTACCCAGCGTTATGCCAGGTGATCCCGTCAAAGGATGCAATGATATTAGCAAGGCCTACAATCTTTGCGATAAATACCCCATCTGCAGCATAAAGAATTTCAGGCTGACCATGACTCCACCAAGGAACACTGACAACGGTCCATTGTTTGGTGGTCTTGTTCCAGTAGGACATGTATGGGGTTTTAGCATAGTAAACTGCAATCTGAGCGTTTCCGTTATCATAGACATTAATTTGTCTTTCGCTGCCGTATTGAGTATAGCCAAAATTGTTATAGTACTTCTTGGTCCAGCTTAAGGTAGGAATAGGAAGGACAATGCTGCCTCTACCACCAAAAGCTGTCCAGATGGCCAAGGTGTTATTAAAATTACGATCATAGCTCATGGCTTTCCTCCTTAAACTTTCTCAATGGCTGTAATTCTTCCGCTGGAATCAGTGGAGTAGGCATAGCTTCCAGTTGAGCCATCGGCATAAGTTACTTCAAAGGCTGCAGCATCAATCAGAAGTGAAGAGACCTCTTTAAGGAGAAGCTCTGAGAAAATATCTTCTAAGGTGATGCTGGTTATTCTGCCACTGGAATCTGTGGTGAAGCTGTACTCGGCATGATACTGATGGGTATCACCTTTTTCCACTTCATAGGTCACATTGATTTTGTTATCAACCACCGACAGCGTTTTTACAATGGTGTAGGAGACGCCTAAGTCATAGACCTGGTTTTGAAGATCATCCACGGAGCTTCCAACATTAGAAATAGAGTTTTCTATGCGATAAAAGGTGTCAGAAATACTGGGTCGATACCTTCCCACCTCAACACGGATGTTAAATCGATAAAATGGGTTGTATTCAAGAGAGATGATCCTAGTCTTTACGTTAATGCCTAATGGATTGAAGATGATGTGCACATTATCACCAACAGCCAAATCCATCAGCTTGAAAAAGGAAATGTCATAGGATGATGCATTCTCCCTGGAATCATGGGATACAGCCACATTTGTGACATTCTTTGAACCCATCACAGGGATATACTCATTGGAGCCTCTATGGCTACGAATATTAATGCTATAGCCATCGTACTGAATTTCACCACCTAAAATAGCAATGAACTGCATCAGCGCAGCTCGTCTGGAAACCTTCTGATTTATTTTCATCGTGACACTCTCTGTAAAATCCACAATCCCAGCTGAAAAGGGAGTGCCTGCAAGGAGCTGGGATAATCCTGCTGAAGGATCACCCGTGAAATCAAAACTGCTTATTTGATACATTTCATGGTTCAAAAGATAAGATACATGCTCACAAAGAACAGAGCAGACTGGTAGGCTCCCTTGAATTGATTTACTGATTTGAACCAGTTCAAAATACTGATTATCTAGTTTTGCAATTTGCTTTGTTTTTAAAGCCAATGCAGACTTCGCCATAACAGTAAATGAGAGGGTAAATTCACCCTCTAAGGTTTCTCTAATGTTTGAGCTGATGACTTTCTTAACGGACTGAATCATGGTTGCTCCTGCGTAAATTTCAATCAAGGGACCGCCTCCTTTCTATTAACTTCCTGCCACACCAAGGTTTCTAACTGTGACGGTGTTTTGGTTCCACTGAAGTTGTGCAATAACTCTTGTTAGAATATTACCGTCAATGGTAAGAGGGATAGTTACATCAAAGACTGCTCCGTCAGAGCCACCGAGACTTCCTGTTACTTGAGAGTTCAGGTCCAAATCAAAGTCTGTAGGAATAGCGCCCTGCATATCTTTTTCCACATCACCCATGGCTTTTTCGAAGCCCTCTCCAATACCTTCACCCATGTTGGAACCAATGCCTGCAAATACCTTTGAAGGAGATCTAATACCAAGAACCTTCTTAACGCCACCAACGATCCCGTTGACCATGTTTTTTACTTTTTCTCCAAGCCAACCAATCATCGATGCAATACCGTCCCATAAACCTCTGGCGATATTTCTTCCCACTTCTAGTATGGATGGAATCCCACGGGCTAGTCCGGTGACAATAGACATGATGATCTGAGGCAGTTGAGCCACGATCTGAGGAATGGCACGAATAAGTCCCATACCAAGCTGAATGGTCAGCTGAACCCCCATTTCAATGAGCTTTGGTAGGTTACTGGTGATGAAGGTAATGATGCTGTTAATAATCTGAGGTAAGGACTGAATCAGTGTTGGCAGAGAGTTTAAAAGTCCCATAGCCAAGCCGCTGATAATCTGAAATGCTGCATCTAGTACCAAGTCCAGATTGTTGATTAAGGTGGTAGCGATCAGAATAACCGCTTCTACAATGGATGGAATAAGTTCCGGCAGCGCATCTCCAAGTCCAGTAGCTAAAGTAACAATCATCACTAGCGCCGCTTCCACCAGGGCAGGAAGATTGGTAATAATCCCATCCACCAATGTTAGAACAAGCTGCAAAGCACCGTCTGTAATTTGAGGTAAGGCTTCGATGAGGCCACCTACAATGGTCATGATGATATTGGTTGCAGCTTCAATAAGAGTAGGAAGATTATCTAAAATCCCACTTACAAGCGCGAGAATCAAATCAGGTGCTACTTCTGCAATAGCTGCAATAAGTCCAGTAACCACATCCAGTATTTGAGGAAGGATGACAGCAATCTGTTCAACCGTCTGCCTTGCACCTTCCTTAAGCTGCTCAGCGGCCCCTTCTTGGCCAGTGATAAGGCCTGTCAAACCATCTAGAATCATGGTAAAGCCAGGGAGGAGCTGAGATGTGATGTTGTTTTTCACCCCAGCAAAGGAGCGGGTGAGGTTATCCATGGCATCTGTGTAGTTCACCGCAGCATCTACAGATTCATCACTCATAACCAGCCCTAGCTCACTTGCTTTGTTCTTTAGGGCATCTGTGCTTTCAGCGGTCTGGTTTAGAAGCGCCCCTAGCTCAACTGAGGACGTTCCAAGTAAATCATTGGCAATGGCCGCTTTTTCACCTTCATCAGAGATGCCTTGAAGACCTTTAATGGTCATCTCAAAGACTTCTTCTCTGGATTTGCCCTCAAGGTCGGCCATTGAAATCCCTAGTCGCTGAAATTTTTCTGTGGCTGAGGAACTACCGTTGATGGCATCGTCCACGGTGTTGTTAAGCTTCTTCATTCCGTTTTCTAAGGATGAGATGCTGGCACCGTTTTGGGAAAGGACATAGTCCCACTCTTGATAACCTTGCCTGGAAAGACCAATCCTTTGGCTGGCCTTATCGATCTCATCCCCTGCAGCCGCAGCATCATTAGCCATATCAAAGAGCTTTTTACCCGCTGTTACTGCTGCAGTTCCAATGGCTGCCATGCCAACGCCAATCCCCGCAGCCACACCTTTCATAACGGAACCTAGCTTCTCAAACTTACCACCGGAATCATCTGCCACTTTTGCAGAGTCTTTGATTTCATCCCCAAACCTGTCCGCTTCTTTACCAGCATCATCAAACCCATCACTGGCTGCATCAAGAGCCTTGTTGTTATCATCCAGCTCTTTTTCCATTTTGTTTAGGTCCGCATTTGCATTGTTTAGCTGGATCTGCCAGGCTTTTGTTCGCTTGTCATTCTCCCCAAAGGACTCCGCAGCATTTTTCAGTGCAGCTTCAAGGGTGGATACTTTGTTTTTCTGAGCGTCAATCTCTTTATTTAAGACTTCATTTCTTGCTGTTATAGCCTTGATGGATTTATCTTGCTTATCAAACTGTGAAGTAACCAGATTCATTTCAGAACCCAGCACCTTGAATGTTTGATTGATATCTCGAAGAGAGTTCTTAAATTCTTTTTCACCCTCAACACCTATTTTCAGGCCGAAGTCCGACATAGCGTTCACCTCCTTTGGGGCATGAAAAAAGACACCTCATCAGAAGTGTCTTGATAAATGAAAACTTGTTTATTATTCTGCTAGTGCTTCGTCAATCGCCGTTTGAATTGTCTCATGGCAACAAACTCCAAGTGGATTTTTAATTTCGCATTTAGAATTTTTCATAGCACCTGTGATTGCTAATACATCTTTCATCTTTCGTGCGCCTTTATCTCTTACTGCTTCTTTCACTTGGTTAATAGTAACTTCACTGCAATAGCAAGCATACCTAGGGTCCGCATCTTTCTTAAACCAAATAGGAACTTTTACTTGCTCTTTGCTAAACTGAATTCCTTTGTTTTCACTAAAGTATACAGTATCACAATCTTCGTTCATACAAATTGAATAATTCATAGTTTCTACTGATTCTACATATTCTTCTTTAACTAGGTGTTTAACTGTTATATTTTTCACTTTTTTGCCCTCTTGATTACAAATAGGACACTTATTCATATCTTCAGTAGTCATGGTTAAATCTACAATGTCACCACAACAACTACAGCCTGTATTATTCGACATTTTATCCCTCCATTCAGTTCGCCATACACATTATTATATATGACAAGATTGAAATTTAATAGGAATAATTTACAGGAACTCAGGAACAACATCGTCGATGGTATATTCCTTTCTTGGTTTTGAGATACCAATAAACTGCTTATGACACTCCCAAAGGTCCATCAGATAACCAATGGGTAATAGCCATACCTCATCTTCATTTCTATTTAGGTGGGCAGTGCCATAGTAAATGAGTCGGGTAAATAACTCTTGATCACTTACCCGACCACCTCGTTTTTTGATGGTTCACTCTCCACATTCCTTTTTGTGCCTTTTATCATGCTGGCCATAATGGCATTCTTGTAATTAGCCAGGTCAAAGGGAGTGGTAAGAAGTTCCACTTCATCTTCTGTGAGAAGTTCTTTTCTATCATCCTTGTTCCTAATATTGTGGATCAGGATGGATTGGTTTGCCAGAAGGGTGATGAGCCACACCACCTCCTCGAGCGCCATTTCAAAGTTCTCAGTTTTCATCAGCTTATCGCCCAAATTCTCAAGACCACCATAGCGCTTGGCAATTTCCTTTGTAGCTTTGGTGGTAAGAATCATCTTAAACTCTGTGCCACCAATATCAATGGTGGTACTTCTTTCTTCAGCGGCTTCGTCAATCTTTAATTTTTTATCTGCCATGATCAACCCTCCCATTAAGAAACAACAACAGTAGCCACTGTGGTTGTCACGTTTTCTGCACCACTAGAGCTTAAGACACAGTAGTAGTAATAGGTATCTGCCAGAAGATCCGTGGGAATATCAAAGCTCGCAGAAGTTTCACCGTTGAGAATAGTACCGTCAGTGGTGCTATCGATGGTGTTTTCATACCACTGATAGGTTACTGGATTTGAAGTGTTGGAATTTGCCACGACAGAAAGGCTTCCAGAAATACTGCCTGCGGTTACTTCAGTTAAGCTTGCCGGCTCAGTTGTGATGGTTATGGTTGGCGTTACGGCTGTAAAGTCTGGTTCATATACGGATGTGAACCAGCTTGTAATTGTTGATGCAGAAACACCATTATCTCCTTCAGTGACTTCCGCTTTCCAAGGATGCTTGCTTTCTCCGTCCAGTTTATTTCTTCTAAAGACGGTTCCTTCTATGGTGGGACTGCTAAATGTAATGGAGTCGCCTTTGGTGGCAAGGCTTGTGGCGGGAACAGAGAAGATAACCCTGTAGAGCCAAAAGTAGCGATACTTTCCATTGGCCTTCTTGGCACGAAACCCAACGGCAACAGGGCTGCCACCATCTTCACTTCTTGAAACCACCACATTGTTACTGTCAATTTTGCAGCCGGTTAAATCCTGAGCTACAAGTGAGCCAATGTCATCAATTCCTAAACTTAAAGCACCACTCTTAAATTCTTTGACCACCTCGCTGGCACCGTCATCTGCATAAAGAATGGCTTCAATGAGCTCAATGCTCAGCTCTGCTGTCATGGCTTTAGCCAGCACTTTAGGGGTGCCATAGGTTTCGATGCCGTTTTGATCTTCGGTGATTTTTGCATAAAATAGAGAGTCCAATCCGATCGTTGCCATTTATTCTTCCTCCGTTTCATATTCTTTCATTACGTCAATGGCGTAATGATGAAATTTAGTGTCGTGTTCGTAACCTACATACTGTCTATCCGTGATGGTTATCCCTCCAGATTGTAGGGCCTTAGTCAGTTCTTTCTTGCGCTTCATATAGTTCTTCTTCGTGAAAAGAGAAAGCCGAGCTTCTGAAAGAATCATATAGGCCTCATTGTCTGCAAAGAGATCAAGCCTATCAGACATGGGAGTGATAACCAGATATTCATCAGGCGGCGTATCAGAAAACACTCCGGTTTCCACAGGAATGTTCAGGGGTCCGAGTATGTGGTTTAAATCCGCAAGTAAGCTCATAGCTTTTCAATCTCCTTATCCAGTTCTGATTTCATAGTTTCAATGCAGGCCTTCCGCGATGCTGACTTTGCGGGCTTCAAGAAGGGTTTAGGCGGCTGACCTGATTTACCGTACTCAAGGATATTTGCAATCTTAGCATTGGTATCTCCATCACCACGAGGTTCATTAAAGCCAACCTTGACATTGAAGTTTCCATTTCGATCTAGCTTAGTGGGAGAGAGGCCTAGGGAAGATACCAGCTCGCCAGTTGAACGGCTTTTTTCTTTGGTTTCGTTCCCAATAACGCCTTTAAGGTTGGTTTTCACTTTATCCAGAACAACCTCACCACCAGCTTCTAAAACATTAGAGATAATTTCATCGGTCTTATCACCAAGTTTTGAGAGCTTCATCAGAAAGTCATCGGGCATTTTCATGGTTGCTTTAGCCACTTGGAACCACCTCCTTGGCCAGCACTTCAATATACATACCGCGGCCCTTCACATCCTCAACAGATGTGATTTCAAATCTCTTATTACTATGGATGATCACCATGGTTGTTGTTATGGTTATACCAGGGATATGACGAAAGCGAAAAAGGTCTGTGGCTTCTGAAAAGGAAGCTCTATTTGCCCATTTTTCATTGCCATGTCGCCCTTCGCGGTAAGCTCTTACAGAAGCTACAATGTTATCAACTTCAGTTCTAAATCCTTCAGGATCTTTTATGGTGACGCTCTCAATGATGTCAATAAAGGTATTCATTTTTCCAAAACTCATAACTACACCTTCCAATCCCGATCAAGTCTCAGTAGAAGATTGACTGTATTCCACACCTGCTGTCCGGCCTGAACATTATCTGAAAAGAAACCACCAGTGCTGCCGTCCCTAGATTCATAGAAGTGGGACGACAGCATGATGATGGCTTGCTCAGTCGTGGCTGGCATACCTGCTTCCACGTAGTGGTTTTCAGGAAGATGCTGATAACTTTCTGCATACCGGGTAGCGGCGGTGATGTACATCTCAAGGAGTTCATCATCAGCCGAGTGATCAAGAATAAGATTTGCTTTTACTTTTTCCAGCAGTGTCATACCGCCACCATCCTTTCATTAGTCTGTAGCCATAATACCGGCTGCTATAAGCTTTGTAAGAAGGGCATTAAAGTCTGCCAGTAGGCCTGGGATATCTTCAGCGGTACTAGGAGCTTGGTAATCGACAACTGGTGTCTCAGGTACGACTGGATAAGTGGGAACATACAGGATTCCATCTTCATCAATTTTTGCAGGGACTGTGTCCGTTTCAGCTTTTGGCGCAGCTTTGATTCCTCCAAGAGCTGTTTCAGTAGCAATAGTGATCTGATGAGGAGAGAGCCCTGTAACAAATGCTCCCTCCTTGATTTCAAGAGTTCCACCAATGACGGTTTTCTCACCGCCCTGTTCGGTATAGTTCTTTGTGTTATAACTCATAGGACACCTCCATTACGCTTTCTGCTGAAGCACTTTGATGGCTTCAGGCAGGATCAGCTTTCCATCCACACGCTGAGTGGCAACAAAGCCTACCTGGCCAGTGGCTGCATAGAGCTCATTAAGTCTCTTAAAGACTCTGCCTTGACGATCCGCTACCCAGTAGTAGCCAAAGTCACCGAAGATGATGGACTTTGCAGATGCAGCAATGGTAGGAACGTAGGATGAAGTGTAAACAGGTCTATTCAGAATGGTATCTGGTGTTCCAGCCTGAAGTGAAGGCTGCCAGATATACTGACCCTGACCATCTTTCAGCTTCCTAATTGCCTTAATGGTGGCATCGTTCATAACGAACACGGACTTATTTCTGTAAGGAGACTTAAGAGAGTAGAAAAGGTCCAGAACTTCATCAACGGTAATAGCTGTAGCACTTGCAGCGGTTACACCAATTTGGGCTCCTCCAGTTGCAGCAAGGATACCTGTAGGCTTTCCAGAACCATCTCCAGTAAAGAAGGCATCTTCTTCCTTGTTACCGATACGTCTTGCAAACTCCCTAGCGATATAGTTTTCAAGATTAAACACGCTGTCATTTAGAAGCTCTTCAGAAACCTTGATCATGGTACCCAGCTTGTAAGCACCGATGGAAACCTGTCCAAAACTATCATCGCTTTCAGGAATGGCACCTTCTTCATCAATCCAAGAAGCAGTACCCTTGGAAGCTACCACTGGAATCTTACGATCACCAGAAGAAGTGGAGATCACGTTGGCCAGCTTTCTGAAGATATTCTCTTCATCCAGGGCTTCAATGAGGGTACGCTCGAACTCATCTGGTACAAGATAGCCACCTTCAGTGTCGGTACCAATCTGAAGTGCGTTCTTAATAACAGGATCAAGCCCTTCACCAGAACGGGTTCTCATGGCATTCCAGAAGGCTTTCTGGTATTCCGCAGAAGCTCTACCGCCTTTGGATTCCATACCTTGGAAAATTGGCTTCCCGGTAAGTGGTGTGTTAAGTGGCTTTGAAAGCTCACGATCTAGGGCTTCCTGCTTTTCAAGACGGTCGATTTCTTTACCAAGGGCAACCACATCCGCTTCCATCTTTTCATAAGTTGCAGTGTCTTCAGCGGATACAATTCCATCTGTACCTCTTTTGGTATCCAAGAATGCTTTAGCAGCTTCCCAGGACTTTGCTCTTTTTTCACGTAGTTCAAGAATTTTATTCATAATGTTTTCCTCCTAAAATTTAGTGTTGAATCAAAGAAAGCCGCTTTTCTAGCGACTCAATTGGGGTGCCAGTATTCTCTTTTTCTAGTTTGGGTTTTACCTTATCCAGCAGAGAGTTGGTAACAGCTCTGCGGCTAAAGGCATAGGTAAAGTCCTCAGTCTGATTTCGTTTCTTCTCATCCTCCAAGATGCCATCAGCAAATCCAAGTTCGATGGCCTTTTTGGCATTGAGCCAGGTTTCTGCATCCATGAGATGGGAGAGCTTTGTCCTTGACTGACCTGTCTTAATTTCATAGGCATTGATGATGCTCTCCTTAACTTCAGAAAGCATGGCGATGGCTTTTTTCATTTCCTCGCTGTCCCCAATGGCCACGGTAAGAGGGTTATGGACCATCATGAGGGCAGTTGGTGCCATGAGCACCGTTGTCCCAGCCATGGCGATGACAGAGGCGGCAGAAGCAGCAATGCCGTCAATCTTTACGGTAACAGTGCCTTTGTAATCCATCAGCATGGTATAAATCTGACTAGCAGCAATGCAATCACCTCCTGGAGAATTAAGCCAAATAACAATGTCACCCTCGCCGGCTGTAAGCTCTGCTTTAAATGCCTTAGGGGTGACATCATCATCGAACCATGAATCTTCGGCAATAACGCCGTCTAGGTAGAGTGTTCGGACACCAGTGTTTTCATCCCGGGCCCAGTTCCAAAACTTCTTCATTTAGGTTCCTCCGTTTCTTTGATATTTGCGAACGCGCCTGCGTCCTGTAATTTTGTCATGGCCCCGTTGATGAGGTAGAGATCGCCACCTAGTGATTCTGGAATCCTATCCAGATTTTCTAGCTCCCTGATATCATTGGCGCTCATCCAGCCATTTTGACGAGCTGTGGCATAACCGCTCATACGGCTTACATAGTCACCACGAAGAAGACCATCCACATTAAACTTGATAAATACATTAGGTTTCTCACTTTCCATGAGAAGTGCTCTGCACATGGACTGTTCCCAGCGGACCACCCAAGGGTCGAGGGTGTATTTTACAAACTCCAGTGATTGCTGTTCGATGTTGCTAAAGGATGACTTCTCTAAATCAGCAAGCATATGTGGTGGGACTCTAAAAATACGAGCGATCTCATTGATCTGAAACTTTCTGGTTTCAAGGAACTGTGCCTGCTCAGGAGATATACCAATAGGTTGATACTTCATACCTTCTTCAAGGACAGCCACCCGATGGGCATTACCGCTTCCTTGATAGGCAGCGTTCCAGGATTCTTTAATCTTCTGAGGGTCTTTGATAGTACCGGGATGTTCTAAGACGCCACCCGGTGAAGCCCCATTAGCAAAGAATTTAGCGCCGTACTCTTCAGTAGCTATGGCAAGGCCCACAGCATTTTTAGCCATGGCAATGGGTGAATATCCCACCAGTCCGTCAAAGCCAAGTCCTGGGATATGAAGGACGTCTGATGGTGATAGATACACCTGATGTTCTCTACCAAGAGTAGGGACATCCTCATTTCCACGCTGATACAAATAGAAAAGCCGACCACTTGAATCGCGATCGACAGTCATCTTATTTGGCATTAATGGATAAAGGGAAATAACTTCACCTCGTGCATTTCGAATAATCTGAGCATAGGCATTTCCCCATAATAAAAGATGACTCATCAGCGTCTCTCTAAAGGCAAAAGAAGTCATCTCAGGATTTGGTTCATCGTGAAGCAGCTTGTATAACGGGTGTTTTAGGTTTTTCTCCTTTCCGCCAGAATCATTGTATTTGTAGACATGAAGGGGTAGACCCGCCAACGTCTCGGATAAGATTCTCACGCAGCTGTACACTGCGGTCATTTGCATGGCGGTTTGTTCATTGACTGGTTTTCCAGCGCTGGTGCTTCCAAAAAAGAAGCTGTAGCGGCTGCCACCAAGAGCGTCTTTAGGCTTATCTCGGGCCTTGAATATTCCTTGCAATATTCCCATGGACATCAACCTCCTTTCCTAAAATACGAGTAATCCTCGATCATCATAAACGGAATTACCAGTTTCTCCACCACAGCGGATCGCTCGGTCAAGAGCCATGATTGTGGCTACAGCACCGTCAATCTTCTCGGTGGATTTTTCTTTGTCTGCTTTGATATTCCCAGCAGGATCAGTTCTAATAAAAATGTTATCCATCATCCAGCGGAGAACAGGATGACCACCGTGAGCGATTTTTTCTTCTAATGTCAGCTTCATTAATTCTTTTGTAGGCGGAGACATGTCTTTGAATCCCTGTCCAAAAGGAACGACTGTGAATCCTAAATTTTCTAGGTTCTGTGTCATCTGAACTGCGCCCCAGCGGTCAAAGGCGATCTCGCGGATGTTATACTTCATCCCAAGTTCCTCAATGAAAGTCTCAATGAATCCGTAGTGAACAACATTACCTTCGGTAGTTAGAAGGAAGCCTTGTTTTTCCCACACATCATAATTTACGTGATCCCGTCTAACCCTAAGATCAATGCTGTCTTCTGGTATCCAGAAGTATGGAAGAACTATATATTTGTCGTCTTCATCCTGTGGAGGAAACACAAGTACAAAGGCAGTAATATCTGTGGATGAAGAAAGGTCAAGTCCACCATAGCAGATACGACCTTTGAGGGATTCTGGATTAACAGGGAAAGCGCAGGCATCCCATTTATCCATAGGCATCCAGCGAATAGCCTGCTTAACCCATTGATTGAGTCGAAGCTGTCTGAAGCTATTTTCTTCCGCAGGGTTTTGTCTTGCAGACTCATAAGCCATCTTTACTTTATCCATGCTGACAGTGATGCCAAGGGATGGGTTTGCTTTCTTCCAGACCTTTGGATCGGACCAGTCATCTTCAAGATCTGCACCATAAATCACTGGGTAGAAGGTAGGGTCGTTTTTCCTTCCAGCCATGATATCCAGTGCTTTTTGATGAACCTCCCAGCAGATGCTGTTTTGATTATCTCCAGCAGTGGTGATAAGAAAATACAAAGGCTGCATCCTGGCATCACCACTACCTTTGGTCATAACATCATATAGCTTTCGGTTTGGTTGAGTGTGGAGCTCATCGAAGACAACTCCATGGGTGTTGAAGCCGTGCTTGTTTCCAACATCCGCTGAGAGCACTTGATAGATGCTTCCAGTAGGTTGATAGATAAGTCTTTTCTGTGAGTCCAGAATCTTTACCCGCTTTGATAAAGCTGGGCACATTCGCACCATGTCAGCTGCCACATTAAAAACGATGGAGGCTTGGTTACGATCTGCAGCGCAGCCATAAACCTCAGCACGTTCTTCATTATCACCACAGGTTAAGAGCAGGGCAACAGCCGCCGCCAGCTCACTTTTCCCCATCTTCTTTGGTATCTCTACATACGCTGTATTAAATTGACGATAGCCATTTGGTTTTATGGTTCCAAATAAATCCCGGATGATTTGCTCTTGCCAATCTATAAGTTCAAAGGGCTTTCCTGCCCAGGTTCCTTTAGTGTGGGAGAGGCACTCAATAAAACCTACTGCATAGTCCGCCATCTCCTTGCTGTAATAGGAATCTTTCGCCATGTAAGAGGTTGGTTTATACTTCTTTAGTTTTCGGATATGCGGACACCTCCTTTAAAAAGACATAAAAAATAGACCCTAAGGTCTTCTGTAACGAGGAAAAGAGCTATGCAGCCCTGTTCCGCTATGTGTTTTTATCTTGTTGTTAATTGTATTTCTTCATGAATATTTCAAGTGCAGCTTGCGCATTGGTGTCGATGGGTTCAATGTCCCAGCCTCTATCAAAGTTTGCAATGATCTGGCCATCTCGCTTTAGCATCAGTTTTGATATTCTACCCTCATCAATGCCGTAAGGGGAGCCTAAGTCAAAGCTTTTGATCCAGTACTGAATGGTTCTGTTTTCGACTTTGATTTTACCTTTTCTCCACATGGTCTAAGCCCTCCTTAAATCCTAACCAAGATTGCCGGTAGCATTTGCTTTTCGCCAGTCTGCCAGTCGGTGTAGCTTGTCTTAACCTTGGTAAGTCCGTCCATCCTGCAACCGTGCTTTTCAAATTCGGATAGGGTTGCGATCAGCCCTGAGAAGGTGCTTGAAATGGTGATGTGGTCTATTCCGTAGGCTCTGCAGGCTTTAACAATGGGTTCAATGTCGTAATCCCAAATGACCTCAGAAAAGTCGATGGTGTCGTTTCCTGCTTCCTTGCTTCTTTCGTAGGCCCAGTACATTGTGCTGTTGATTCCAGACTCCTTAAAGTTTACGCCGGTTGCTTTAGCTTCTTCAAATGCTTTGATTTCTTTCATGTTCTCATCCTCCATTTAGTGTGGTTTTGTTTTGGTATTACATATATCACTCTAAACGAGAATAATAGCAAGTCATTTCTGTAGTAATAGAGCAGGTTTTAAGTCTCCCAAATTAATCTTCAATCGCACAGTAACGGCAGTAGGAGTAGCCCTCAGGATTGGTGAGTATCTTTTCACCGGTGTCTTTGTTAATGACCCTAATGCATCGAAGCTCACCTTTTTCGTTGGTCCCACCATCTGACTTCTTGATCCAGGGCTGATCCTCTAGAAAATCACTGGTGAACTTCTT
>JUEG02000250.1_pt1 | contig 13564 bp, 13 predicted proteins | sample 432341 | NCBI WGS metagenome assembly JUEG02 (sample SAMN02953476, study PRJNA257561) | rock porewater metagenome | biome: terrestrial; feature: Opalinus Clay rock; material: porewater; isolation source: Opalinus Clay rock BIC-A1 borehole | place: Switzerland: Mt Terri URL, St-Ursanne ...
CGTATTACTAAATCATAGCGTTCTTTATGCAGTGGGATGAAATCAAGATTAATGAATTGCATGGCCACTTTTTCAATCCCTAACCCAACGTCCGCTTCCCCACGTGCAACTTTACTGGCTATGGCAAGATGGGTCATTTCTTCATCTCCATAGCCAAGAATATCGTTGCGAATAATTCCTGAAAGCCTCAGCTGTTCATCTAACAACACTCTTGCACCGGATCCTCTTTCCCGGTTAACAAAACGAACTTCAGGTTTAGTTAGGTCTCCCCAAGTGATGATACCTTTGGGATTTCCTTTGGCAACATAAAATCCCTCCATTCGATAAACTAAGTTTATGACACAAGTTTGGTGACCGGGCATTAGTCTGCGAACGTAGGGGGTGTTATATTCATTAGTATCACTATCCCATAAGTGAGCGGTGACAACGTTGGCAAGGCCGCGGTATAAAGCCATCAGTCCATCGATGCTTCCAATGTAACGACGCAAAAAATGAACCTGTGGAAATTGCTTTTCCAAATAGCGGGTTAAAATGTCTAGGACGATGTCTTGACCGCAGATAACTAAGCTTTCGTCAAGAGTGGTAGTATGATTTAATCGCTCACTCAGTGCTGGGGGGTCCAATAGGGAGGGCAGCGGACTCACCCCTTTAGATTTTTGCTTATAGCTCTCAATATCAGCGCCCTCAACGCGGACCTTGCGGCCAATATGGTAAGCCGCCAGCTCACCCCGCTTGATCAGCTCATAAACCGTGAACTTGGAAATCCTAAGGATTTTGGCAACTTCTTCAGGCGTATACGAAATATCAGTGGACATATCTAACGCACCTGTCTCTCATGAGTATTTTCCATAATGAATACAATTAGTAATTTCTCACTTATGTCTTGCTATTGTATTATAACATATCGTATAATGGCAGTGTAGTTCAGTCTTGTTAGCTTACGTTTGTTCGTGTTCGATGAAAGATACTTATTTTCCTAACACTAACAAATATAAACTAACATGATTAGAGATTACTAAGAAAGATTGAGGAGGAGTATAAGTGAAGAAAGTCTCATGGTTATTAGTATTAAGTTTTGGATTTCTGCTAATTCTATCTTCTGTCGGTTGTAATACAGTAAGTAATACCCCATCCGCAACAAACGTCCCAAAAGTTGAATCTACAGAAATCATGGTATCTGCCGCAGCGAGTATGAAAGATTCGTTGACGGAAATCCAGAAAGCGTATGCTGAGAAAACAACCGGAGTAAAGCTTACCTTCGTCTTTGGAGCTTCAGGTACACTCCAACAACAAATCGAACAAGGTGCTCCGGTTGACCTTTTCATTTCTGCTGGGAAAACCCAGATGGATGCCCTCGAACAAAAGAATTTGTTACTTAAAGAGAGTAAAGTCGATTTAGTAGGAAATGAATTAGTGCTTGTCACGGGGAAGGATAACAACAAGGTTACGTCCCTTGAAGATTTGACTAAACCGGATGTTGATAAGATCAGCATTGGTACACCTGAGTCCGTGCCCGCTGGAAAGTACGCACAAGAATCATTGACGAACCTCAAACTTTGGGATGCCTTAAAGCCGAAGTTCGTATTGGCTAAGGATGTGACCCAGGTCCTGAATTACGTAGAAACAGGTAATGTAGAGGCAGGACTTGTGTATAAATCTGATGCTCAAGGGTCAGCAAAGGTTAAAGTCGTATCAGTGGTCCCAGAGAGCAGTCATAAAGCCATTGTCTATCCTGCAGCGGTTATTTCGGCTACTAAAAACAAGCAAGTTACTGAGGATTTTCTAAAATACTTAGAGAGTTCTGAAGCCCAGCAAATATTTGTAAAATACGGGTTTAAGACCTTAGCAAAATAAAAAATAAATTTCCGGGGGAGTCCGATGGAATTTAGTTATGTTCCGATAGTTTTGTCTCTGAAAGTTGCCTTTGCCGCTGTTATTATTGTCACTTGTACCTCTATACCAATAGCTGCCCTTATGGCCAAACGTGAGTTCTTCGGCAAAGATGTTGTAGAGTCTGTTATTACTTTGCCCCTGGTACTTCCCCCCTCGGTTATCGGCTTCATGTTGCTTTATGTTTTTGGGAAAAACGGTCCCTTAGGTAAATTATTCGAACAATGGTTTCATACTCGAATTGTCTTTACCCTAGCGGGAGCAGTAATCGCGGCCGCTGTCGTAGCCTTTCCTTTGATGTACCAATCTGTAAAGGTCGCCATTGAGAATGTTGATCAAAATCTTGAGAAGGCAGCGCGTACGTTAGGGGCTGGAGAACTTAGGGTGTTCTTCACCATAACCCTTCCGTTAGCTTTGAATGGTATTGTTGCAGGCTTAGTCTTAGCCTTCGCTCGGTCTCTGGGGGAATTTGGAGCTACCTTGATGATTGCAGGAAATATTCCGGGCAAGACGCAAACAATGCCGATTGCCATCTATTTTGCTAATGAAGCGGGCGACACAGGGCAAGCAAGCATATTGGTTATCATCATGACTATTTTTAGTTTTCTGGTTATTTATGGACTGAACCGATGGGGAAAAGGATCACGACGAGACTCGCGAGGAGGTGGGGCATAATGCTAAAGGCGTTTTTTCAGAAAAAGTTACCAACCTTCGAGCTTGAAATCGAATTCTCCTTGAAAAATGGAATTCTTGCCCTTGTTGGTCCCTCTGGTGCAGGTAAGACGACGATCTTGCAATGTGTAGCAGGTCTCCAGGCCCCTTCGTCGGGGGAGATTAATATCAATGACAAGATCGTCTTCTCTTCTGAGCAGGGTGTAAACATTCCAATTAGAAAGCGACGCATAGGCTACGTTTTCCAAGACTATGCTCTTTTTCCGCACATGACTGTGGAGAAAAATGTGATGTATGGAAAGCCCCAGAAAGGGAGTATCCCCAACAAGGTGCTTACCGTTTCCAATGTCTTAGAAATGCTCAAGATTGAACATTTGCGAAATCGTTATCCCAATCAGATTTCGGGTGGAGAAAAACAAAGAGTCGCTCTCGCCCGTGCCTTAATGACCGAGCCCGAACTTTTGTTGCTCGATGAACCGCTCTCCGCCCTTGATCAGGACACGCGGAGTACACTTCAACAAGAGTTGCTTAAGCTACAAGTCCAATGGCAGATCCCTTTTATCTTAGTAACACATGATCTTCAGGAAGCAGAAATGCTGGGAGATCAGATTATTAAGCTGGATCATGGTAAGCAAGAGGAGTTAAGGAAGTTCGATAAAGCTCAGTGAAGCAGATCATCTGTATTTCGAAATCAAGGAAAATAGAATAGTAAATCTCCGAGCCAGAATGACCTAAAGAGCAAATCCATGGTCACTGGACAGGGCCTTAGGTCCTCAGGGTGTTCCCGGAAACGGGTAGGCCTTCCATTTTGAAAAGGAGTAGCAAGTATTAGACTGGACGCCAGTTTATTTAGGGCTCTCTTTTTGGGAGTCCTATTTATTATGCCATTGTATATGACGATAGAGAGGGGGTTATTGTGTTTATCGTGATTTATTGGGAATGGACTATGCCCCGTTACTGATTTCACTAAGAGCAGCAATAATAGCAACTATTGTGACCTTTTTCTTAGGAATTGCAGCTGCCTGCTTTGTTTCGGGATATAGGGGGAAATTCAAGGGATTGATTGACGGCGTGCTTACCTTGCCATTGGTTTTGCCACCGACAGTTATAGGATTCTTGCTTCTTATACTTTTTGGCAAGAACGGACCTCTTGGGAAACTCTTAATGTCTATAGGAAAGACCGTGATATTTTCTTGGCCAGCAACTGTGATTGCGGCTTCGGTTGTCGCTTTCCCTTTAATGTATCGAACGGTCAGGAGTGCTTTTGAACAAATAGATCAAAATATTATTAATGCTGCTCGTACGTTGGGTGTCTCAGAGTGGAAAATATTTTGGAGAATAACGATTCCGCTTGCTTGGCCGGGAGTAGCTGCCGGTACGGTATTAGCTTTTGCCAGGGCCTTGGGCGATTTTGGTGCAACGCTCATGATTGGTGGTAATATACCTGGGAAAACACTGACAATTCCTGCTGCTATTTTCTTTGCAGCTGAAAGCGGAGAAATGAGAAAGGCTTTGATATGGGTGATGCTTATTTTTATTGTTTCCTTGATCGTTATGACGTTAATGAATTATTGGACGGATTACCAGCGCAAGATGATCGCTGCCGCTGGCAGGAAATAGTATGGAAATATTGGTTGATATCCAAAAGAAACTGCCAGGGTTTGAACTTGAGGTTAATTTTGAGGCAGGCATGGACATTCTTGGACTTCTAGGAGCTTCAGGTTCCGGAAAGAGTATGACCTTGCGCTGTATCGCAGGAATTGATACCCCGGATAGGGGCAGAATTGTTCTCAACGGCCGGACTTTGTTCGACTCTCAGAAAGGCATTAATCTCCCCTGCCGCAAAAGGAAGCTGGGCTATTTATTTCAAAACTACGCCCTTTTTCCTAATATGACTGTCGAAGAGAACATTGGTTTCGGAATTGGAGATAAAAAGAGAGAGGAAAGAATGGCAATCATCAAGGAAAAGGTGAAGATGATTAAGCTGGAAGGCTTGGAGAAAAGGTATCCCAACCAGCTTTCCGGGGGACAACAGCAACGGGTTGCTCTGGCCAGAGCTTTAGCTATTGAGCCAGAGGCGTTACTCTTGGATGAACCATTTTCCGCACTTGACAACTATCTAAGAAGCCATATGGTCAAACAACTGACGGAGACTTTAGCAGATTATCTTGGAGTAACCCTATTCGTAACCCATAATATGGATGAGGCCTATAGCGTTTGCAACAAATTGGTAGTACTTTCAATGGGGAAAATTGAAGCAAAAGGAGGGACAGAGGAAGTATTCAGGTCGCCGCCTACACTTGTATCAGCGAAATTAACAGGGTGCAAGAACTTTTCTTTGGCAAAATACATATCACCGTTTGAGGTAGAGGCCTTGGATTGGGGAATAACTTTAAAAACCAAGAACGAAATTGTTAAACACATCGAATTTGTGGGTATTCGTGCCCATGCGATCGAACTGGCCTTAGATGAAAAACAAGACAATGTGTTTAGTTGTTGGCTTAATTTCACAAGTCAGACTCCATCAAGGATAACAACCTATCTATCCATACAAGTCCCGACTTTAGGAAAGGGCGGTTATCACATACAATGGGAGATCACCAAACAAATGTGGTTTGAATTGAAGGATAAACCACAGCCTTGGAACCTCCGATTTAATCCTGATGATCTAATAATTGTCTAATTTTAATCTTTAGTTGAACGAGTTCACACATTGCTAAATCTAATGAGGAAGAGGGGAAATCCATGAAACCGCTTTATGAAATATGGAAGGTAAGTAAAGCTAAAGTTGCCTTAAGATTTGTTGCGTGTTCGATTTTATTACTTGTTCTGTTTATCTCAGGATGTTCCAGAGTTGTCAATCAAACCTCAAAACCGGAAGACAACAAAGTTGCCTATAATAAACCTATTGAACTTTTGATTTCCACTGCCCCCAGTTTAAAAGGCTCCTTTGAAGAAATTAAAGGACAGTATACAGCAAAAAATGCTCAAGTGAACTTGGTATTTAACTATGGACCGTCAGGTTCGCTCCAAAATCAAATCGAGCAAGGTGCTGCCGCTGATATTTTTATTTCTCAAGGTAAGCCGCAAATGGATGCGCTAGAGCAAAAGGGGCTTATTAAGAAGGACTCTAGGGTAAATTTGCTGGGTGATGAACTTGTCTTAATCGTTAATAAGAGCAACACTTCTATCAATAGCTTTGAAGATCTAACCAAGCCGGAGGTTAAGAAAATTGGAATTGGTGAAGCCGAATCAGTTCCGGCAGCTAAGACTACGAAAGAAACTCTAGAGACCCTTAAATTATGGGAGACTTTACAACCCAAGATGGTAATGGGTAAGGATCTAATGCAAGTGATGACTTATGTAGAGACCGACAATACCGAAGCAGGCTTTGTTTGGGATACAATAGCGATCATCTCAGACAAAGTTAAAATCGTGGCTACGGCACCAGCTAATTCTCATAAACCGGTTGTACTGCCAGCGGCAGTAGTAGCTGCCTCCAAAAATAGTGATGAAGCTTCGAAGTTCTTGGAGTATTTACAGAGTGATGAGGCTATGAAAGTATTCGAAAAGAATGGATTTATCAAGGCGAAATAGTTCATAAAAAAGATGGAGGTTGAGACCATGCTTTATATCAGTGATGAAACAATTGATCGATGGATTAAAGAGGATGTTCCGTATATTGATTTAACAACACTGACCCTTGGTATAGGTGGATTCAAGGGGAAGATAAGTTTTACTGCGAGAGAATATACGGTTTTATCGGGGGTAGAGGAAGTTTTAAGGATCTTTGCTAAGTTTGGAATCACGCCGATTCGATCATTGCCGTCGGGTTCGGTTGTTAACAAAGGAGATATATTTATTGAAGCGGAAGGGTTAGCATCAAGTCTTCATATGGCTTGGAAAATGGCGATGAATATAATTGAATACAGCTCAGGTATTGCAACAAGAACAAAAAGGATGGTGGATAAGGCTAAATTTCTTAATCCACAGATTACTGTTGTTGCTACAAGGAAATCCTTTCCGGGAACCAAGGAGCTTGCCATTAAGTCTATTATTGCGGGTGGGGCTTTTCCTCACCGATTAGGCTTATCTGAAACTATCTTAATCTTCAAACAACATGTTAATTTCTTTGGCGATATTCATAAGCTGGCCCTGGTAATGAAAGAAATTAAAGGAAATGCTTGTGAAAAGAAGGTTATCGTAGAGGTGGAAACGCTTGAAGATGCACGGCTTTTAATCGAATCAGGTGTTGACGGATTACAATTTGATAAGATTCCTGCCAATGATTTAAGAATCATGGTTGATCAAATAAGACGGCTTAACCCGAATATTACCCTACTTGGAGCGGGTGGAATCAATGGAGACAATATCGAAGAATACGCTCAGACAGGCATCGATGCAATTGTGACCACTTCGATGTATTTTGGAAAACCTTCCGACATTGGCGTGACGATGGAAAAAATTTAAATAAAAAGGACATTCTGAAAGGAGAAAAAAGAATGCGTTCTTTGGATGAGGATCTCCAAGCAGCTGTTGCTTATCATGGTCACCTCTGTATGGGTATGGTACTGGGGGTGAGGATGGCTCGCTTCGGCATGCAAATCTTGGGTATAGATGACCCCTTAAGTTTTCGTGACTCAATTGTGTATGTAGAAATGGATCGGTGCGCGACAGATGCCGTGAGTGTTGTAACGGGATGTACTCTTGGTCGAAGGAGATTAAAGGTCGTCGATTATGGGAAAATGGCAGCAACCTTTGTTAACGTGGCAGCGAATGAAGCTATAAGGGTATCGCCAAAGATTGTAGCTTATCCCCAACCAGGTGAAGACCCTGTAGTTTTTATGCAGAGTTTTAAGGATGAAGAATTGTTTATGTGGAAGAAAGTGTTTATCAGTATCCTCCCGGAAGATTTGCCGGGAAAGCCAATACATAATGTGGTATGTGAAAAATGTGGTGAGATAGTTTTAGATCGTCGGGAAGTAACTGTAGATAGCAAGACGTTTTGCAAAGCATGTGTAAATAAACCTTATTACCAAGATATCTGAAAGGAGATAAATACTTATGTGGGAGATTTATGATGAACTTATTGATGCAGTTCCCAAAGACTTGAAAGTGAGCGATTGTTGTATTGGGCTTAATTGGATTTTGGTAAAATCAAAGGCCACAGGTATTGCTATGACTCCTTTGGAAGAGCATGGCTCAATCAATATGGCAGGTAATATTGTAGGTATGGGTGTTCAAGAACTGGCGCAGTATATTAAATCGTGGAACAACTTCGAGGCGGCCTTAGCTCTTGCCGCAATAAATTCTGCACTGAATACTGAAGAAAGGGTCAAACAGCTGACAGGTCGTTCTGTAAGTAGCCATCCACGATCCAACGCCTTTGAATATTATCGCCATCTATTCCTTAGTAAGAAGGTCGCAGTGATCGGACACTTTCCCGATCTGGAGTCCTTGAGTGAGATATGTGAATTGTCTATCTTGGAACGGCGACCAGGTCATAAAGACTTTCCAGATCCAGCCTGCGAATACCTACTGCCACTTCAAGATTATGTCCTAATCACGGGGACTACGCTGATTAACAAGACCCTTCCTCGTCTCTTGGAGCTTTCCAAAAATAGCACTGTGATTCTAGTGGGGCCAAGCACGCCGTTAACTCCTCGGCTTTTCGCATTTGGTATTTCCACTTTAGCCGGTTCTGTGATTACTGATTCCAAGGTGTGGAATTTTGTTCGGCAGGGTGGAGGTGGAATGGCGATATTTCAGCATGGCTGTAGTATGGTCAAAATATCAAGCTCGGAAGAGAAGGATACTACAAATTCAAGGACTGCTGTCACGGTCTGATCATTCTTTTAGACGAAGGAAGCTAAACCTTTACTAGCACAAATTAAGCCTACTAAATAATAGGGCTTGAAGAGGAGAGTGTACTTAGTGGAAAACTCTATTACACTTAATCCCATCGGGATAGTAGAATCATCGATAACAAATCGTGATGACATGCCCACAAATGGAATCCAGGCAGGGATAAGGGTATTTTCACCATATGTCGGAGCACTAGAGAGAATCGAAGAATACTCTCACTTATGGATTTTGACTTGGTTTCATCAAGCGCCTCGCGACGTCACTACCGCAGTACCATCTAAAGTCAATCCTTTGTCTCATAGATTCGGAGTGTTCGCTTTACGCTCACCGTCTCGCCCTAATCCTGTAGCTCTAACCTTGGTTAAGTTGGATCGGATTCAGGAGTATACCCTATATGTGGCTGATATGGATGCGATTGATGGGACGCTTGTTATTGATATTAAACCTTACTTCGAGCATGATACAGTATTTTCACCGCGAACACCACAAATATCCCCTCTTAGTGCAAACGCTCTTCAGAAGACCTTGCTCAAACAAGCACTGACCCATCACGGCGAAACATGCCCGGATCTATTGCTTGCCGTTCGGATGGCGCTAATTGCGGATAAACTGCTGGGATATATAAAATCTCCAGATGTGCAGGTTCAAGTCTACGGTTCTACCTGCTTGGCCGATGCTATTCAAGGGATTTGTAGGGCAAGACTTGCAAATCCTGCAAGATTCGAGTTTTGTTCATCTTTTATTAAACATAGTATCTGGATTAAAGGAAATCGGCGGTTATCTATTTCAGGCGTTCGAGAGTTAGATCTAAAAGCGTTTTGGGGGTTGCCAGACTACGAGATTTTCGAGGTAGCTATGGAAGAAATAGAATAACAAAAGGAGGAATTTGGATGAAAAGATATGTTTTGCTATCGATTCTAATATTGTCGTTAGTGTTAACGGGATGTAGTCAAGGGTCCAAGCCTGTAGTGGAAAATTCACAGGTGCCCCAGAAAGAAAAATTGGTCATCACCGATATGCTGGGGCGGCAGGTGGAAATACCTGAAAATCTGCAGCGCATCGCTACATCAAAGTACATGGGGCATTTGGTGTATGCCCTAGGGAAGCAAGATAAGATGGTACATCAGGGGCTAATGGGCGAGACGGGCAAAGGCAAGTCGAAGCTTGATCCCAAATATGCAGCGCTGCCTGCGTTCAAAAATGATGGTTCGGTGGAGGAAGTACTTGCTTTAAAGACTCAGTTGCTCTTTGTCTACGCTGATTTTGATCAAGCTTTAATAAAGCAGTTTACCAATGCTGGTGCCAAAGTTGTAGCATTAAAAGGAGAAACCCTGGATGAAAGCTATCAAGCGGTTAAATTGATGGGCAAAATCCTAGGTGCTGATCAACAGGCTGAAGCGTATGTAAGCTATTGCCAAAATACTGTTAGTAATATTAAGGATCGTTTAAAAGATTTACCTGATGACCAGAAACCCAAGGTGCTGATGGCTGGGCCTAAGAGCATTTATACTGCTGCAACCAAGGATATGGCGGCCAACAGCATGATTGAGACTGCGGGGGGCGTTAATGTAGCCAAAGATGCCGTGGGCCTTTGGGCGGAAATATCTCCCGAACAACTGGTAAAATGGAATCCCGATTATATTTTTCTGGGCTCGACCAAAGGGATTTACGGCGTAAATGATGTGTTGAATAATCCTGCTTTGGCGTCTGTAAGTGCTATCAAAAATAAAAAAGTTTATATATTTCCATCTAACCTCGGTTGGTGGGATTTTCCCGCTCCTCAAAGCGTCTTGGGAATCCAGTGGCTGGCTAGCACCATGCATGGGGATAAGTTTACGAACATTGATCTTAAGGAGTTCACTGATGACTATTACAAGAATTATATGGGCAACACCTATACGGACTTGGGAGGAAAACTCTAGTTGGTGATTTGACAGGTATACTGAGTAGTGCCGGAACGCTTGACAAGGAGCAAATATTTATGAAAAAAAAAGCTTTACTCCTGACACTGACTTTTCCGGTAGTATGCATCTTAATAGCAATTTGTGCAGGGCGTTATGCTATTTCTCCATTGGAGATGGTGCAGATACTATTGATCAAGATAGGGTTAGGAGGGGGGATGGTTCCTCCATCCCCCGAAGCGCAAAGTGTGTTTTGGCAAATCCGCTTGCCACGGATCGTCCTAGCTTTCACAGTGGGAAGCGCCCTGGCAGTTTCTGGGGCAGTGTTTCAGGCGCTTTTCCGCAATCCCTTGGCCTCGCCAGATCTTCTGGGAGTAACAGCTGGAGCGAGTTTCGGGGCGGTGTTAGCTTTGATGTTTTTTCCTCCTTTAAGCCTTGCTGTAAAATTTTCGTCCTTTCTGTTTGGGGTGGCAGCGGTATTTTGCGTACACGTACTAGCGGTTAAAAGCCGTGATCGTTCTACTGCAGTTTTGATCTTAGGCGGTATCATCGTCTCGGCAGTTTTCCAAGCGGGGGTTTCTATTCTGAAATATTTAACGAATACTTACGACATGCTAGCGCAAATCGTCTTTTGGCTCATGGGAAGTTTTCAGACGGCAACCTGGGACTCAGTATGGAGCGTTTTCCTAGTCACCATGATTGGCACTGCTTTGATAGCTGCCTTTAGTTGGCGTTTGAATATCATGTCCCAGGACGATGAACAGGCACTTTCCTTAGGTGTGGACGTGGTTAAATGGCGGATTATTTATATAGCCATTACCACCTTAATGGTAGCCATTTCCGTCTCTGCCTGTGGAGTCGTTGGGTGGATCGGCTTGGTCGTGCCCCATATCGCCCGATCTTTGGTCGGTTCAGAACATCGGCGTCTGATCTTTACTTCGGCTTTACTAGGCGCTTCACTGATGCTTTTGATGGATACACTTGCCCGCTCTCTGTTTAGTTCGGAGATACCCATCAGCATTGTAACATCACTTTTGGGAGCGCCGTTCTTGGGATATCTGGTCTTGCGCCAAAGAAAGGAATGGCTTGGAAAATGAGTATTGAAGTCCGAAATTTAGAAGCTGGTTATGCCTTGAAGCCCATTTTGCGAGACGTCAGCATGCGTATAGAGGAAGGCAAGATATGCGCCTTATTGGGTAGAAACGGATCGGGAAAAACCACCTTGCTGCGCTGCCTAAATGCGCTAATCACACCTACCCAAGGGCAGGTGTATCTCCGGGGACAGGATATAGCGCGCCTTTCAAGGGTGGAGATTGCCCGAATGGTTAGTGTTGTGCCTCAGAGCACTAGTGCTCCTTTTAATTATCCTTGTCTAGAGGTGGTATTGATGGGAGAGGCGGCTCGTTTGAATCCTTGGTCTGCGCCTGGGGAAGCAGCAAGGCAACGGGCCAAAGGGGTTTTTAAACAAATCGGGATAGAACATTTACTGGATCACGATTATAATGGCATTTCTGGTGGAGAACAGCAATTGGTACTATTGGCAAGGGCTCTTTTTCAGGATACACCTTATATGCTTTTAGATGAACCCAACTCTCATCTGGATTTTTCTAATCAACATCACATGATGAGTCTAATGCGACAATTAGCTAAGCAACATGGCATCACTATGCTTATCACTTTACATGACCCGAATCTAGCTGTTTATTACTGTGATGAAATTGTTCTAATGCAACAGGGGCGTCTAGTTTGCCAAGGGCCAACGCTTGAGGTTTTAACAGATTTTAACCTTTGTGCAATATACGGAAATAACATTCAGACTGATCATACTTCCCGGGGTATGCAGGTGGTAGTGCCTAAGGCAATTGTGATGGGCGCGGTAGAACAAACCTTGGTTTGTTAGTGAGTCTTTGCAAGATGAGGTATTAGTGGTGGTGAGCAAATTTTGATCAGTATTTTAAGCTTCTTGACCAATCGGTTGAGAGGCTTTTTGCATGGAGTGGCAAGTGGGAGTAGGACCCCGTACTCTGCTTCGGTGGGGGTAGACTCCACCCTTCGTCGCGAAAGTACTCGTATGTGGATCTGCTCCTTCTGAGTAAGTCTACCCTCAGGGCAATTGTATTCGTTACGGGCCGTGCGCTTTCGGCGATAATCTCCACCGGAGACTATCGTCACCGAAGTCTCGATGTTCAACTTTAGTTGAACGAGTTCACTGCCAGGGCGCTAGCGAGTGACCCTAAGGTGCTGGTTCTCGATGAACCGGAGTCACCTCTGGACTTTAGGAATCAGTTTTATGATTATCAACCTTATCAGGAGGCTGGTCAGGGAACGTGGCCTGTCTTGCATCGTCAATACGCATTACCCGGAATGGGATATAAATATTTATATTTTCTTTATGGTCCTTTCTTAATTCTTTATGACTTTTATATGGATAATAGATTTATAATAAGGCTTATATTCAGTATTAAAGATTGGGTTTGTTAGACAATAGAGATGTACGAATAAATTAAGGGTGATGTAATGGCAAAGGGAAAACTAACGATTTTCTTAGGTGCTGCGTCAGGGGTCGGGAAAACTTATGCGATGCTAGAAGCGGCCTTAGGCAGATTGTCGGAAGGTATAGATGTGGTTGTGGGTTTAGTAGAAACTCATGGCAGAGGGGATACCGAGGGGATGCTCAAAGGTTTAACCGTCATTCCCTGGAGATCTCAAGACCATAGGGGTAAGATTCTTCGAGAAATGGATTTGGATGCAGTCTTGACACGTAGTCCTCAACTTGTCTTGATTGATGAACTTGCCCACTCTAATGTAGAAGGATCGCGGCACAGAAAACGATACATGGATGTCAAAGAATTATTGTCAGCGGGGATCAACGTTTACGCGACCTTGAATATTCAGGACTTAGAGACACTCAACGATATAGTAACCCAAATTACTGGAGTTACTGTGCGGGAGACAGTTCCCGACCAAGTCCTAGAAACGGCGTCCCAAATTCAGCTGATTGATATCCCGCCCGAGGAGTTAATTCAAAGGTTAAAAGATGGTAAGGTGCATGTTCCTGACCAAGAAACAGAAGGTTTCAAAAACTTCTTTCGTCCTGGTAATATCAACGCTCTGAGGGAGTTAGCCCTTCGCTATACAGCTCAACGAGTGGATCGCCAGCTAGAATCCTATAGGCGAGTCCATGGAATTAATGGACCATGGCCAACGGGAGAAAAGATTTTGGTTTGTATAAGTGC
>JUEG02000997.1_pt1 | contig 13540 bp, 13 predicted proteins | sample 432341 | NCBI WGS metagenome assembly JUEG02 (sample SAMN02953476, study PRJNA257561) | rock porewater metagenome | biome: terrestrial; feature: Opalinus Clay rock; material: porewater; isolation source: Opalinus Clay rock BIC-A1 borehole | place: Switzerland: Mt Terri URL, St-Ursanne ...
AGGCGGGCGGACACCGGGCGCCGCGAGTACCGGCGCAGGTGCCGGCGCGGCTGCCTGTGGACGGCGGTGCTCGCCGCGCACGGCCGCTCTGCGATTCACGCCTGGCGGGCGAGGATCCGTTCGATGACGACGGCGACGCCGTCCTCGTTGTTGGCGACCGTACGGGCCGAGGTGGCGGCCAGCACGTCCGGATGGGCGTTGGCCATCGCGTACGAGGCACCGGCCCAGCTCAGCATCTCCACGTCGTTCGGCATGTCGCCGAACGCCACGACCTCGTCGGGCGCGATGCCCCGCTCCGCACAGCAGTGCGCGAGCGTGGAGGCCTTGCTGACGCCGAGGCCGCTGATCTCCAGCAGCGCGGTCGGGCTGGAACGGGTGAAGGAGGCGTAGGCGCCCGCCGCCTCCCGGGCCACGGCCAGGTAGTCGTCCGGCGTCAGCTCGGGGTGGTGGGCGAGGAGCTTCAGCACCGGGCGGTCCGCGTCCTGCGCGTCCTGCGCGAGCAGCTTCTCGGCCGCTGCGACGGTCGCGCCGGGGTCGAGGTGGAACGGCGGGTACCCGGGCTCGTAATGGATCCCGGTGGTGAGCTCGACGGCGAAGGAGGTGCCGGGCGCCGCGGCGCGCAGCGCGGCGACGACCGCGAGGGCGTCGGGGCGGAGCAGCGGGCGGACCTCCAGCACGAGCCCGCCCCGGTGCAGATCGACGACGGCCGCGCCATTGGCGCAGATGGCGAGCCCGTGGCCGTGCACGTGGCCGCTGACGACGTCCATCCAGCGGGCGGGGCGGCCGGTGACGAAGAACACCTCGACGCCGGCCTGCTCGGCGGCGGCGAGGGCCGCGATCGTACGGTCCGAGACGGTCTTGTCGTCCCGGAGCAGGGTGCCGTCGAGGTCGGTGGCGATCAGCCGTAAGGGCCGGGAGGCGGCGGTGGCCGGGGCGTCGGGGGCGGCCGGATCCGGGTGGTGCGGCTCCGGCCGCTCGGTAGCTGAGGTCACGCCTCCATTCTCCCGCATCGGCGCGCACAGGCGTGCGACGGGGCGCGCAGAGGAGCGGCACGGCCGGTCAGCGGCGTGCCACCCTACGACTCCCGTGCCTGCTTGCGCTCTCTTCGCCACAACGATCCTGCACCGGCACGGCAGCCGACACCGGCGGCTGTCACAGTCGTCACAGCTGCCACCGGCAGCCGTATCAGGCGAGCTGGCCGAGGGCTTCCGTGGCGATCCGTTCGAAGACGGTCTGGTCGGCTGCGAAGTCGGAATCCGGGATCGGAGCGTGGACCGCGATCTGGGTGATGCCGAGCTCGGCGTGCCGGCCGGCGAAGTCCACGAAGGCGTCGAGCGACTCCAGCGGCCGGCCGCCGTCCGGTGTGAAGCCGGTGAGCAGGACCTTGTCCAGCTCGGCCGCGTCCCGCCCGATGGTGGCGCACGCCTCGCCGAGCTTCTCGAGCTGGCGGCGGACGGCCTGCCGGGACTGCTCCGGGGTGCCTGTCTCGGAGACCTTGGGATCGCCCGTCGTCACCCACGCCTGCCCGTGCCGTGCGGCCAGCGCGAGCCCGCGCGGCCCGGTGGCGGCGACGGCGAAGGGCAGCCGGGGACGCTGCACGCACCCGGGGATGTTGCGGACCTCGTCGGCCGAGTAGTGGGTGCCGGCGTGGCTGACGACGGGCTCGGTGAGCAGCCGGTCGAGCAGCGGTACGAACTCGGCGAACCGGTCGGCCCGTCCGCGCGGCGTCCACGGCTCCTGGCCGAGCGCCGTGGCGTCGAAGCCGCTGCCGCCGGCCCCGATGCCGAGGGTGATCCGGCCGCCGGAGATGTCGTCCAGCGAGATCAGTTCCTTGGCGAGGGTGACGGGATGCCGGAAGTTGGGCGACGTCACGAGGGTTCCCAGCCGCAGCCGCCCGGTGGCCGCCGCGGCGGCGGTCAGCGTCGGCACCGCGCCGAACCACGGGCCGTCGCGGAAGGTGCGCCAGGACAGATGGTCGTACGTGTACGCGGTGTGGAAGCCCAGCTCCTCGGCGCGCGTCCACTGGTCACGGCCTCCGTCGTGCCAGCGGCGTACGGGCAGGATCACGGTGCTCAGGCACAGACTCATGCCACAGAGCCTACGGCGCGCTGCCGGCGATGCTCCGGGGCCTTGGGCGGCACGCACGGGCACGCACGGGGTGCCCGTGGGACGCGTAGGGCGCGCCCGCAGGACGAGCGCGAGCCGGTCGGCGTACGGAGCGGCTCAGCCGGCCGTGGTCCGGCCGGCGACGAACTCCGTGATCCAGTCGGCCAGCTGCTGCGGCCGGGTGCGCGGCACCCAGTGCTTGGCGGTCACGCGGCGGCGCACCAACTCCGGCACCCAGCGGTCCAGGTCGTCGTAAGCCGTTCGGACAGGAAGGCGTCGCCGGTCGGCGTGACCAGCTGTACGGGGACATGGGCGTGGGCGTCCGCGCGGGGCCTGCGGAGGCGGGCACGGATGTTGTCCCGGTACAGCCAGGCGCCGTGCGAGGCGTCCCGCGGCAGCGAGGGCGTCGGGTAGTCGTCGGCGGGCACCTTCTCCAGCCGGCGCAGGATTTTCGGCCACTGCCTGCCGAGCGACCCGTGCCAGAGCCGCTCGGGCAGTACGGGGGTGTGCAGCGCGTAGATGTACCAGGACTTGACGCCCTGGTTCAGCACCTCGCCGACGCCGCGCGCGCTGACCGGCCGCCTCAGCCGCCGGGTGATCCAGTGCCCGAAGTGGTCGAGGGAGGGGCCGGAGACGCTGGTGAAGGAGGCGATACGGCCCTCGGTCGCCGGGACGGTGGCGAACTCCCAGCCCTGTACCGAGCCCCAGTCGTGGCCGACGAGATGCACCGGCCGGTCCGGGCTGACGGCGTCCACGACCGCGAGGAAGTCGCCGGTCAGCTTCTCCAGCGTGAAGCCGCCGCGCAGCGGTTTCGGCGCCGACGAACGGCCGCAGCCGCGCACGTCGTACAGCACGACATGGAAGTGCTCCGCGAGCCGCCGCCCGACCTCGGACCACACCTCCTTGCTGTCCGGGTAGCCGTGCAGGAGCACCACGGTCGGCCGGCTCGGGTCGGCCTCACCCAGTTCGGCCACGCACAGCCGTACGCCCTCCGCGATCCGTACCCAGCTCTCCCGCGCTCCGTCGATCATGCGGCTCCATTCCCTTGGTGGGTGGTCCCCGGAGGTCCGAAGATACCGCCGGTAACAGCAAAGGGGTACGGCCCCCTACGGGTTCGTACTCCTGGAGTCTGACGCCGATACAGCCGTCAGGGCTGACGACCGGCGCGGCGGGCGACACTACCGTCGATGACGTGACTGTGATCGCGACCGAAAGCCTCAGCAAGCGGTTCCCCCGGGTGACCGCGCTCGACCGGCTCTCCATGACCATCGCGCCGGGTGTGACCGGGCTGGTGGGCGCCAACGGGGCCGGTAAGTCCACACTGATCAAGATCCTGCTCGGGCTGTCCCCCGCCACCGAGGGCAGCGCCGCCGTGCTCGGACTCGACGTCGCCACCGAGGGCGGCGCCATCCGGGAGAGCGTCGGCTACATGCCCGAGCACGACTGTCTGCCACCGGACGTCTCGGCCACCGAATTCGTCGTCCACATGGCGCGGATGTCCGGGCTGCCGCCGAACGCCGCCCGCGAGCGGACCGCCGACACCCTGCGCCACGTCGGCCTCTACGAGGAGCGGTACCGGCCCATCGGCGGCTACTCGACCGGCATGAAGCAGCGCGTCAAGCTCGCACAGGCGCTCGTCCACGACCCGCGGCTGGTCCTCCTCGACGAACCGACCAACGGCCTCGACCCGGTCGGCCGCGACGAGATGCTCGCGCTGATCCGCCGGGTCCATACCGACTTCGGCATCTCGGTCCTGGTCACCTCGCACCTGCTCGGCGAGTTGGAACGGATCTGCGACCACGTCGTCGTCATCGACGGCGGCGCGCTGCTCCGGTCCAGCTCCACCAGCGACTTCACCCAGGCCACCGCGACCCTCGCGGTCGAGGTCACGGACACCGACCGGCACCCCGACGGCACGGCCGCGCTCACCGAGGCGCTGGACCGCGCGGGCGTAAAGGTGCGGGCGGGTGGACGCGCCCCCGGCGCCGGCCGGGTGCTGCTCCTGGAGGCCGACGGCGACCGTACGTACGACACGGTCCGCGACACCGTCGCCGACCTGGGGCTCGGGCTGGTGCGCATGGAACAGCGCCGGCACCACATCTCGGAGGTCTTCCGCTCCGACGACGACCAGGCCCCCCAGCGCGCAGACCGCCCGGCCGGGCAGAACGGAGGTGGCCGCGATGCCGCCTGAGACCACGACCGGACCGGCGGCCTCCGGAGCCTCGGGAGCATCCGGGGCTCCGGGAGCCTCCGGAACGGAGCTTGCCACGGCCACGGCCACGGCCGCGGGGGCAACCGCCGCCGACCCGACCCGTATCCACAACATCGGCTACCGCAACTACGACGGCCCGCGCCTCGGCCGCGCGTACGCCCGGCGCTCGCTCTTCTCGCAGAGCCTGCGCGGCGCGTACGGCTTCGGCCGCTCGGCCAAGTCCAAGGTGCTGCCGATGCTGCTGTTCGCCGTGATGTGCCTGCCGGCGGGCATCATCGTGGCGGTCGCCGTCACCACCGGCGCCAAGGACCTGCCGCTGGAGTACACGCGGTACGCGCTCTACCTGCAGACCGTCATCGCGCTCTTCCTCGCCGCACAGGCGCCCCAGTCGGTCTCCCGCGACCTGCGCTTCCGTACGGTGCCGCTCTACTTCTCCCGCCCGGTCGAACGTGTGGACTACGTGGTGTCGAAGTACGCCGCGCTGGCCTCGGCGATGTTCCTCCTCACCGCCGCGCCGCTCGTCGTCCTCTACGTCGGCGCGCTGCTCGCGAAGTTCGACTTCGCGGACCAGACGAAGGGGTTCGCACAGGGGTTGGTGTCCGTGGCGCTGCTGTCCGTGCTCTTCGCCGGCGTCGGCCTGGTCGTGGCGGCGCTCACGCCGCGCCGCGGCTTCGGGGTGGCCGCCGTCATCGCGCTGATGACCATTTCGTACGGCGCGGTGAGCACCGTTCAGGCGATCGCCGAGGAGCAGGGCGGCACCGACGCCGTCGGCTGGCTCGGCCTGTTCTCGCCGGTCACCCTCATCGACGGCGTGCAGACGCAGTTCCTCGGCGCGACTTCCGCCTTCCCCGGCGGTTACGGGCCGCCCGGCACGCTCGCCGGACTCGTCTGTCTCGCGGTCGTGCTCGGGCTGATCGCGGGCTCGTACGGACTGCTGATGCGCCGCTACCGGAAGGTCGGGCTGTGACCACCCTCAACATCGACAACGTCTCGCGCTGGTTCGGCAACGTCGTCGCCGTCAACGACATCACCATGACGATCGGCCCCGGCGTGACCGGGCTGCTCGGCCCCAACGGCGCGGGCAAGTCCACCCTCATCAACATGATGGGCGGCTTCCTCGCCCCCTCGACCGGCACCGTCACCCTCGACGCCGCCACGGTCTGGCGCAACGAGCGGACGTACCGCCGGGTCGGCATCGTCCCCGAACGCGAGGCGATGTACGACTTCCTGACGGGGCAGGAGTTCGTGCTCGCCAACGCCGAGCTGCACGGCCTGCCCGACCCGGCCGGCGCGGCGCGGGCGGCGCTCGCCACCGTCGAGATGGAGTACGCGCGGGACCGCAGGATCTCCACGTACAGCAAGGGCATGCGGCAGCGGGTGAAGATGGCGTCCGCGCTGGTCCACGAGCCGGCCGTGCTGCTGCTCGACGAGCCGTTCAACGGCATGGACCCGCGGCAGCGGATGCAGCTGATGGAGCTGCTGCGGCGGATGGGTGACGACGGCCGGACCGTCCTGTTCTCCTCGCACATCCTGGAGGAGGTCGAGCAGCTGGCCGGCCACATCGAGGTGATCGTCGCCGGCCGGCACGCCGCCTCCGGCGACTTCCGGAAGATCCGCCGGCTGATGACGGACCGGCCGCACCGCTATCTCGTACGGTCCAGCGACGACCGGGCCCTGGCCGCCGCGCTGATCGCCGACCCGTCCACGGCGGGGATCGAGATCGACCGCGCGGAGCAGGCCCTGCGCGTCCAGGCCGTCGACTTCCTCCGCTTCACCGAGCTGCTGCCGCGGGTCGCCCGCGAGCACGGCATCCGGCTCCTCACGGTCTCGCCCTCCGACGAGTCCCTGGAGAGCGTCTTCTCCTACCTCGTAGCGGCTTAGCGGCCCAGCGGCTTGAAGGAGCCCGAACCGATGTACAACTCCACGGTCGCCCGGCTCACCTACCGGGCAGTGCTCGGCCGCCGCCGGGCACTGATCCTCTTCATCCTGCCCGCCCTGCTGCTGGTCATCTCGCTGGCGGTACGGCTGCTGACCGGGGCCGACGACCAGATCGCCGCCGATGTCCTGGGCGGCTTCGCACTCGCCACGATGGTGCCGCTGATCGGCGTCATCGCCGGTACGGGCGCGATCGGGCCGGAGATCGACGACGGCTCGATCGTCTATCTGCTGGCCAAGCCCGTGAAGCGGCCGACGCTCATCTTCACCAAGCTGCTGGTGGCGATCGGCGTCACCGTCGTCTTCTCGGCGCTGCCCACGCTGCTCGCCGGTCTCATCCTCAACGGCAACAGCCAGGGGATCGCGGTCGCCTACGCCGTCTCCGCCGCGGTGGCCTCGGTGGCGTACAGCGCGATGTTCCTGCTGCTCGGTACCCTCACCCGGCACGCGGTCGTCGTCGGCCTCGTCTACGCGCTGGTGTGGGAGTCGCTCTTCGGCAGCCTGGTGGCGGGCGCCCGGACCCTCAGTGTCCAGCAGTGGGCACTGGCCCTCGGGCAGAAGACCGCCGACGGCGGGCTGGTCGTGTCCGACGTCGGACTGCCGCTGGCGGTGGTCCTGCTGGCGGCAGTCACGGCGGGCGCGACCTGGTACGCCGGGCAGAAGCTGCGCGGGCTGACCCTGGCGGGCGAGGAGTAGCCGCCGGGGGCCGTCCGGCCGCGGGCCCGGGGGTATTGGGCACAGGGGCGCGCACCTGGATGGTGCGCGCCCCTGCTCATGCGCCGGAGCTCATGGGCCTTGTGCTCATGCATTCCTGCTCATGCGCTCGTCATTGGCGTCGACCGGCCGGGACGATCTCCGTCCGTTACCGCCGCCTGCCGCGTGGCAGCTGCGGCCGAGTCATCTCCTCCTGCACCTCGCGCAGCCTTACGTCCATGTCGGCCATGCGCTCGCTCACCGCGCAGACGACCTGATTGGTGTTGTCGAGCCGCCGGTCCATGAAGGCGAGCCGGCTGTCCATGAGGTCCAGCCGCTGGTCGATCCGATCCAGCCGGGCCGAGGTCCGCTGGAGCACCGGCCCCAGCTCGCGCAGCGCGGCCCCGACATCGCCGAGGCAGGACTCGACGTCCGTCACCCGAGCCTCGAGCGGGCGTTCGGCGGGCCGGCGGCCGGTCGGGCGGCCCGGCCGGGCAGTCTCCTCCACGTCGAGGAGATACGTACGGACCTGCCGGGCGACCTCGCTGTCGCGGAGCAGCATCGCGACATTGAGCACCGCGCGGCGAGTGAAGACCCCTAGGTTCGACTTGGCCTGTGGATAACTCGTCCCGGAATAGCGTGACAGCACGTCACGCTTAAAAAGCGCCAGGTCGGAGCCGCGTAGCGTGGCCATGCCGTTGGCCGACAGTTCGGAGCGGTGTCGGGCGACGAGCTGCCTGACGGTCTCCTCGGGGACCTCGAAGTACCCGGCGACCATGCGTGTCGTGACATGCAGCCCGTCCGGCAGGAGCGCCAGGACCTTGACCTTGTCGAGCACGCCGGTGCGCTGCGCGACCCTGTCGCGCAGCGTTCGGGATTCGAGCAATGAGGATTCGGGTGGCATGAGGATGCCCTCCAGCTGTTCTGGATACGGTTGCGGACTCGCCCGTATCCAGGGACCAGGAGCGAAGGCTGCTCACGCTGGCCACATACTCGATGACCGGTTCTGTCGCCCGGCAATCCGCCACTTCACATACTCTCGACGCCTCGAACTCCAGTTGCCTTCACGCACGGTGTCCAACGATCCGACGATCGGATGGTCACGACTCCGGTCCTCCGGCGGAGAGGGCGCAGGTCAGCCGAGCAGGCGTTCGACGACGACGGCTATGCCGTCCTCGTCGTTGGAGGCGGTGATCTCGTCGGCGACGGCCTTGAGCTCGCGGTGCGCGTTGGCCATCGCGACCCCGTGCGCCGCCCAGCCGAACATCGGGATGTCGTTCGGCATGTCACCGAAGGCGATGGTGTCCGCGGCCCGGAAGCCCAGTCTGCGGGCGGCCAGCGAGAGCCCGGTGGCCTTGGTGAGCCCGAGCGGCAGAATCTCCACGATGCCGGGGCCCGCCATCGTCACCCCGACGAGGTCACCCGCGACGGTGCGAGCGACTGCGGTGAGGGCGTCGTCGTCCAGCTCCGGGTGCTGGAGGTAGATCTTGTTGATCGGCGCCGACCACAGCTCGTCCTGGTGGTCCACGGCGACGCTGGGCAGCGGGCCCTCCTGCGTGCGGTAGCCGGGGCCGATCAGCACCTCGCCCCGGAGGCCGTCGCGGCTCGCGGCCAGGGCCAGCGGGCCGGTCTCCGCCTCGATCTTGGCCAGCGCCAGCCCGGCGAGCTGCCGGTCGAGCGTGACGGAGGTCAGCAGCCGGTGCTCGCCCGCGTGGTAGACCTGACCGCCCTGTCCGCAGACGGCGAGACCGCGGTAGTCCAGGTCGTCCAGGATGTGCCGGGCCCACGGCACGCCACGGCCGGTGACGATGATGTGCGCGGCGCCGGCCTCGGTGGCCGCGGCGAGCGCGTCCCGGGAGCGCTGCGAGACGGTGCCGTCCTCGCGCAGCAGCGTGCCGTCCAGATCGGTCGCGATCAGGCGGTACGGCAGCGGCCCGCGCGGGTACCGGGAGCGGTCGGTTCGGGAGGAGCTCACTTGGCCGTGGGCTCCAGGAGCTCCCGGTTGCCGAGGTAGGGGCGGAGCATCTCCGGCACACGCACCGAGCCGTCCGGCTGCTGGTGGTTCTCCAGCAGCGCGACGATGGTGCGGGGCACGGCGCAGAGGGTGCCGTTGAGCGTCGCCAGCGGGCGTACCCGCTTGCCCTCGCGCATCCGCACCGACAGCCGCCGGGCCTGGAACTCATTGCAGTTCGAGGCGGAGGTGAGCTCGCGGTACTTGCCCTGGGTGGGGATCCACGCCTCGCAGTCGAACTTGCGGGAGGCGGAGGAGCCCAGGTCGCCGGTGGCCACGTCGATCACCTGGAACGGCAGTTCCAGGGCGGTCAGCCACTGCTTCTCCCACTCCAGCAGCCGCTGGTGCTCGGCCTCGGAGTCCTCCGGGGCGATGTACGAGAACATCTCGACCTTGTCGAACTGGTGGACGCGGAAGATGCCCCGGGTGTCCTTGCCGTACGTGCCCGCCTCGCGCCGGAAGCAGGGCGAGAAGCCGGCGTAGCGCAGCGGCAGCTTGTCCGCCTCGAGGATCTCGTCCATGTGGTACGCCGCGAGCGGGACCTCGGAGGTGCCGACCAGGTAGTAGTCGTCCTTCTCCAGGTGGTAGACGTTCTCGGCGGCCTGGCCCAGGAAGCCGGTGCCCTCCATGGCGCGCGGCTTGACCAGCGCGGGCGTCAGCATGGGGATGAAGCCGGCGTCGGTTGCCTGGGCGATGGCGGCGTTGACGAGGGCGAGCTCCAGCAGCGCGCCGATGCCCGTCAGGTAGTAGAAGCGGGAGCCGGAGACCTTGGCGCCGCGTTCGACGTCGATCGCGCCGAGCAGCTGGCCGAGCTCCAGGTGGTCCTTGGGTGCGAAGCCCTCGGCGGCGAAGTCGCGGGGGACGCCGACGGTCTCCCGGACGGTGAAGTCCTCCTCGCCGCCGACGGGGACGTCGGGGTGGACGAGGTTGCCCAGGCCGCGCAGCAGGCGCTGAGTCTCCTGGGCCGCCTCGTTCTGCTCGGCGTCGGCCGCCTTGACGGCCGCCGACAGCTCGCCGGCCTGCTTCAGCAGCCCGGCTTTCTCGTCGCCGGTGGCCTTGGGGATGAGCTTGCCGAGCGACTTCTGCTCGGAGCGGAGTTCGTCGAAGCGGACGCTGGACGACCTGCGTCGCTCGTCGGCGGAGAGCAGGGCGTCGACGAGGGCGACGTCCTCTCCACGGGCGCGCTGGGACGCGCGGACACGGTCGGGGTCCTCACGGAGCAGGCGAAGGTCAATCACCCCGCCAGGTTACCGGTGCCGACCGCTGCTGCTCGAACCCGTTATTCCTTTGCGTGTCATTTGTCCATTTTTGTCGGAATAGGGAATTTCTTGAACACATCGGGGCAAGAGGTGTGCAGGCCCTGGTGTGGAGCGAAATGCGCGTTCGCGGACGAAGTCGGGATCCCGCCGGTCGGGGGGCCGTTACCGGCTGTCGGCGGGAAAGTTGTCCACAGGTGGGACGGTAAAGCGATAACTTATCCACAGGCTGTGAGGGAGATCTGTGGAAGTCGGAATTGATCATTCCGGTCGCGATGTGCTGGCGGATGGATTCCCCTCCCAAACCCTTTCCACACACTCTTTCGGGCGGTAATGCCTCACTCCAAAGAGTTCATCAAAGGAATTGAGGTGACGAAAGGGAGCTTGCGGTGCTGTGGGTAAAAGTGGCCATGCTGGGGAGATTTGTCGATTATGCCGGATTTCCGTGTCGACTTGTCCCCAGGCCGCAGAGCAACCTGTGGATAACTCGCGAACCTGTGCACAGCCCGTACGGTCACCTCGTACACACCGGGTCGCGGCGCCCGTTCAGCCGGCCGGCGCCCGGACAGCCCGCCCGCGGCGCCGGGGAAGCCCGTCGACAGGCCGGGCACTCGTCAGGCCCGGCCGTCCAGGCAGCGCGACAGCCAGTCGGAGGCCGCCGAGAACTCCGCGTCCGAGGTCCCGTGCCGCAGGGACGGGACATCCTCCGGTTCCACACCGGCCCGCGGGTAGGAGCCGAGGAACCGCACCTGGGGGCAGATCCGCTTGAGGCCCATCAGGGCCTCGCCCACCCGGCGGTCGGCGATGTGGCCCTCACAGTCGATCGAGAAGCAGTACCGGCCGATCCCGGCGCCCGTGGGCCTGGACTCGATCCGCATCATGTTGACGCCGCGGGCCGCGAACTCCTGGAGCAGTTCCAGCAGCGCACCCGGGTGGTCGTCGCCCAGCCAGATCACCACGGACGTCTTGTCCGCTCCGGTCCGCGCCGCGGGGCGGGCCGGGCGACCGGCCAGGATGAAGCGGGTCATCGCGTTCGGAGCGTCGTGGATGTCGGTGACCAGCGCCTCCAGCCCGTAGGTCCGGGCGGCGAACTCGCCCGCGAACCCCGCGTCGTAACGGCCCTCCTGCACCAGCCGGGCGCCGTCGGCGTTGGACGCCGCCGACTCCCACAGGGCGTCCGGCAGGTGCGCCGCCAGCCACTTGCGCACCTGGGGCTGGGCCACCGGGTGGCCCGTCACCGTCTTCACGTCGGAGAGCTGCGTGCCCGGCCGCACGAGCAGCGCGAAGGCGATCGGCAGCAGCACCTCACGGTAGATCATCAGCGGTTCGCCGGTGGCGAGCTCGTCGAGCGTCGCCGTGACGCCGCCCTCGACCGAGTTCTCGATCGGCACCAGCGCGCCGCCCGCCTCACCGGCCCGTACGGCGTCGAGAGCGGTCGGCACCGAGACCATCGGGACGAGCTCACGCATCGCCGCCTCAGGCAGCGTCCGCAGGGCGGCCTCGGTGAAAGTGCCCTCGGGTCCGAGGTACGTATAGCGGCTGGCGGACATCGTTGCGCGGCTCCTTGTCCCGGCGGGACACCCACGATACCGACGTACGCCGGGTCAGCCCTCCAGCAGCGACCGGCCCACATAACCGCCCGGCTCGCAGCCGCCGGGCACGGCGAACAGGCCGCTCGCCTCGTGCCGGATGAAGGGCGAGAGCGCGTCACCCCGGTCGAGCTTGCGCTGCACCGGCACGAAGCCCTTCAGCGGATCCGCCTGCCAGCAGATGAACAGCAGGCCCGCGTCCGGTACGCCCTTCTCGTCGAAGCCGTCGTGGTAGGAGTACGGCCGCCGCAGCATGGCCGCGCCGCCGTTCGCCTCCGGTGCGGCGATCCGGGCGTGCGCGTTCGCGGGGATGACGGCCTTGCCGTCCGGGCCTGTCCGCTCCAGGTCCAGGGGAGTGGTCTCGGTGCCGCCCGTCAGCGGTGCGCCGTCGGACTTGCGCCGCCCGATGACCCGCTCCTGCTCGCCGAGCGGCAGCTCCTCCCAGTCGTCGAGCAGCATCCGGATGCGGCGCACCACCGCATAGGAGCCGCCCTCCATCCAGGCCGGTTCCTTCTCTCCGCCGCCGGCCGGTACAAAGATCCGCTCGTCGAAGTCCTCGTCCGCCGGCCGCGGATTGTTGGTGCCGTCGACCTGGCCCATCAGGTTGCGCGCGGTCAGGGGCCGGGCGGTCGCGCCGGCGGAGCGGTTGAACCCGGTCATCTGCCAGCGCACCCGCGCGGTGCCGGCGGCATCCTTCTGGAGCGCGCGCAGCGCGTGGAAGGCGACCAGCGCGTCGTCGGCGCCGAGCTGCACCCACAGATCGCCGTTACCGCGCTCCGGGTCGAGGGCGTCCGAGGAGAAGTCCGGGAGAGGGTCCAGCGCCGCGGGGAGCTGATCGGCCAGACCCGTACGGCCGAAGAAGCTCCGTCCGAAGCCGAAGGTGACGGTCAGCGAGGACGGGCCGGCATCCAGCGCGACGCCGGTGTCGTCCGTGGCGGTACGGCCCGCCGTCAGCCGCTCGGCCGTTCCGCTCCAGCGGCGCAGCAGTGCGGCGGCGGCCTTGCGGCCGGCCCCGGGGCCGAGGTCGAAGGCGACCAGATGGCCGCGCGCCTGGGCGGCCGTGGTGATGCCCGCCTGATGTTTCCCGTGAAACATGACGGCGGTCGACCCGACGGTGGTCAGCGCCGTGGGGTCGTCCTGGACGGCGACGGCGCCGATCGCACCGCCCGTCGTGCCCGCCGCGATTCCGGCGGCGCCTGCGGCTCCCGCGGTCCCGAGCAGTCTGCGCCTGGAGAAGTAGTGGTCCGTCATCAGCCGATCTTCACGTTTCTGGTCTCGGTCACCTGGTCGATATCGGAGGTCCGCACGGTGAGGGACAACTCCCAGGTGCCTGTCATCGGGAGTTGCACATCGGTCGCGGACCAGTGGCCGGCATCGATCCGCGGCGACTCGACGGGCAGCGGTCCGAGGTTCTTGGCGGGCAGCGTGAAGGAGAGCTTCACCTCGGGAGCGTCCAGCGGCGTGCCGTCCGGATGTTCGAGCCGGATGTGCACGGCGTTGCGGCCGGTACGGCCCGGGTCGAGGTCGACGAGCGCGCGGCCCGCGCCGTCCTTGCCGCCGGTGTCGAAGGGGATGTCGACCGAGACCGGCTGGGCGGGCGACGCGGCGGCAGGGGCTTCCGCGGACGCCCGTGCCGCGTCTGCCGTACGCGCCGGCTCGGTACTCGTCAGAACCGTCGTGACGGCCAGCAGCAGTACGGCGACCCCGGCCTCCGCGAGCACCGAGCGGCGCAGCCCGG
>JUEG02000546.1_pt1 | contig 13461 bp, 15 predicted proteins | sample 432341 | NCBI WGS metagenome assembly JUEG02 (sample SAMN02953476, study PRJNA257561) | rock porewater metagenome | biome: terrestrial; feature: Opalinus Clay rock; material: porewater; isolation source: Opalinus Clay rock BIC-A1 borehole | place: Switzerland: Mt Terri URL, St-Ursanne ...
GGACGCTAACACCCTGATAAGTGCAACTAAAATTCAGGTGGAGTAAAAACTCCATCTGAATAAGTTTACTTAATATAGGTAGAACATAACGGCAGATTGGAATGATGAAAGGAAGGGATGGTAATGAAAGGTATAATTTTGGCGGGGGGGTCAGGAACTCGACTTTACCCTTTGACCATGATTACTAGTAAACAGTTACTACCGATATATGATAAACCGATGGTGTATTACCCGTTGTCTACTTTAATGTTGGCAGGCATACGCGATATACTTATTATTTCCACTCCGCAAGACTTGCCAAACTTCGAGAAGTTCCTAGGCGACGGTAGTCAATTTGGGATTAAGCTTTCATATAAGATACAGCCTTCGCCAGAGGGACTTGCCCAGGCCTTTCAAATTGGGGAAGAGTTCATCGGTGAGGACTGCTGTGCCCTGATCCTAGGTGACAACATTTTCTATGGCAACGGCTTTAGAAATTTGCTTAAAGCGGCTACAGCGAATGCAGAGAAGGGTAAAGCCACAATCTTTGGATATTATGTGAATGATCCGGAGCGCTTCGGTATAGTTGAGTTCGATCAGAACGGCAGAGCTATATCAGTAGAGGAAAAGCCAAAGCATCCTAAATCAAATTACTGCATCACCGGGCTATATTTTTACGACAAACGAATAGTGGAATATGCAAAGCAGGTCAAGCCATCTTCAAGAGGCGAGCTTGAGATAACTGATCTAAACCGGATATACTTGGAAGACGGCACTCTGAATGTCGAGCTTCTTGGCAGAGGCTATGCATGGCTAGATACGGGAACCATGGACAGCTTGGTTGAAGCTACTGATTTCATTCAAATGATTGAGAAACGTCAAGGTATTAAGATCTCAGCACCTGAAGAGATAGCCTATATAAATAAGTGGATAGATAAAGCGAGTTTAATGGTATCTGCAGAACGCTACGGAAAGTCGTCCTATGGAGAGCATCTCAAGCGGGTGGCTGCGGGAGACATCAGGTATTGAAAGGATCTGTATCATTAGTTTGAAGAGGTGAAGAGCTATGAAAAACATTTTAGTAACAGGTGGAGCAGGGTTCATTGGTAGTAACTTTATAAAAATGATGTTGGCTAAACATCGCGATTATAAGATCATAAATATCGATGTATTAACCTATGCAGGCAATCTGGACAACCTGAAGGGTATCGAAGATAACTCGAACCATACCTTTATCCGAGCTGATATTAGGGATAAAGCTAAGCTTGAGGAAATTTTCGCTAATTACAATATTACAACGGTTGTTAATTTTGCAGCAGAGTCTCATGTTGATAAAAGTATCGATGAACCGGACATATTCTTAACCACCAATATTATTGGTACCCAAATGTTGCTTGATATAGCTAAGAAGTATTGGAAGGTTAAGCCCAACGATAAATACAGCAAAGAATATAAGTCCGGTGTCAAGTTTTTACAGATATCAACAGATGAGGTGTACGGCGCTTTGGGCAGAACAGGTAGATTTGTGGAGACGATGCCGTTACTTCCCAATAGCCCTTATTCCGCATCAAAAGCAAGTGCGGATCTAATCGTGAGGGCTTACCATGAAACCTTTGGTATGCCGGTTAATATCACCCGCTGCTCTAATAACTATGGCCCATACCAGTTCCCGGAAAAGTTGATACCTCTTATGATTAATAATTGCTTGAGGGACAAGGATCTTCCTGTCTATGGCGATGGGATGCAGGTGAGGGATTGGCTTCATGTAGCTGATCATTGCTCCGCCATTGATACCGTTATTCATAAAGGCCTAGATGGTGAGATTTACAACATTGGTGGTAACAATGAGAAAACAAATATTGAGATAGTTAAGTTAATTATAAAAAGGTTATGTAAGTCGGAAGAACTGATTAAATATGTCCAAGATCGGCCTGGGCATGATAAAAGATATGCCATTGATAATACGAAGATAACAACTCAGTTAGGTTGGGGACCTGCCTATACCTTTGAGCAGGGAATGGAAGAAACAATTGAATGGTATGTAAGCAACTTGGAGTGGATAGAAAAACGTATAGTTTAGCTAGAAAAAAAGTAATTGGCAAAAATTTTTAGAGGAAAATCTAGGTTCTTTAGCTAATACAATTAACAACTATTTCATAAATTTGTTTTCTGAAAAAAATAGGGAGGTTCACAGCAAATGTCCAAAAATCCTAATGCTACCCTTGATATTACCGGTGATAATTGTCCCATGACCTTTGTTAAGACTAAACTTATGTTAGAAGAGTTGGAACAAGGCCAAATCTTAGAGGTTATTATAAACTCAGGTGAACCAATTGAAAACGTACCACGAAGCGTAAAAAATGAGGGACATAAAATTATTGCCATTGAACCTCTAGAGGATAAATTTAGACTTTTAATTGAGAAGGGAGCAGATTAACGCGATGGATGGAAAGTTTCTTCTAGAGCAAGCCCGTTTAATTGAGAATGAAATTATCGATATCAGGAGAAAGATCCACCAGAATCCTGAACTAGGTTTTCAAGAGGTTGAAACAGCCAGGTATATAAGTGGATATTTAAAGGGATTGGGTCTTGAGGTCCAAGAAGGTGTTGGAAATACCGGAGTAGTTGCCTTGTTGAGGGGAGACTTGACTTCAGCTAACTCTAAAACGATTGCTGTGAGAGCTGACATGGATGCCTTGCCCGTAATGGAAGAAACAGAAGTCTCATATGCCTCAACTAAAAAGGGGATTATGCATGCTTGTGGACATGATGCCCATGTTGGCATGACCTTAGGGTTAGCCAAAATTTTAACACAATTTAAAGACAAATTGGCGGGAAATGTGAAATTTATTTTTCAACCCTGTGAGGAAAGACCTCCCGGTGGAGCGATAGAGATGATCAAAGAGGGTGTTTTAGAGAATCCTAAGGTTGATGCAATAATAGGTATGCATGTAAACCCCATTGTTACTTCAGGCTTTATAGGCTTTAAGGAAGGGGTTTTAATGGCTGCCACCGATGAGTTTATACTAACAATAAAGGGTAAAGGTGGACACGGTGCTGCACCACACCATACTATTGATACAGTGGTGCTCGGTGCCCAAATAATTCAAGCGCTCCAAACTATTCCAAGCCGTAGAGTGGATCCTGTGGAACCTATGGTACTTACGATCGGAATGGTAAAGGCTGGGGTAGCTCCAAACGTTATTGCTGATACCATGGTTTTAGAAGGCACCGTTAGAACCTTAGATCCTAATTTGCGGGAAGAAACTCCTAAGCTGATGCGTCAAGTAATTGGTGGGATAGTAGCAGGTGCCGGCGGAACTTATGAGCTTAAGTATGAGTTTGGTTATCCTGCACTTTATAATAATAAGCAGATGGTTAATTTGGTTAAAAGAGCTGCACAGGAAGTAGCGGGTGAAGGTAAGGCAATACTTGTCAAAAATCCATCCATGGGTGGAGAGGACTTTGCTTATTTTGCTGAAAAGATACCGGCTTGCTACTGGTTTTTAGGTGTAGGCCATAAAGATAGAGAAAATTACCCTTGGCATCATCCCAAATTTGATCTAGACGAGAGCAAACTGGCTCTAGGGACGGCGATTTTAGCTAAGGCTGTTGTTAAGTATCTAGAGGAAGGCGGCGAAACAAGTTGTTAAGCTTCACTGAAGATGAGTTACAAAGATACAGTAGACACATTTTAGTACCTGAGATTGGTGGTAAAGGCCAAAAAAAGATCAAAGCGGCCAAAGTTTTAGTCGTGGGTACAGGTGGCCTAGGCTCTCCTGTTTCCCTTTACTTAGCAGCAGCCGGGGTGGGGACGCTAGGACTAGTAGATGACGATGTAGTTGATTTTTCGAATTTGCAGAGACAAATTGTTCACAGCACACCTGACGCAGGAAGACCTAAAGTTATATCTGCTAAGGAGAAGTTGAGTGCTTTAAACCCGGACATTAAGATAGTGGCTATTCAAGAAAGATTTACCGCTAAAAATGCTTTAGACCTAATTAAAGATTACGATATAGTGGTTGACGGTGTAGACAATTTTTCAACTCGCTTTGTTATCAATGATGCCTGTGTGATATCCGGCAAACCCTTTATCCATGGTGGAGTGCTGCAATTCTTCGGTCAAGTAATGACTTATGTTCCGGGGGAAGGTCCATGCTACAGATGTATTTTCCATGAGCCGCCACCGACAGGAGCGGCACCAACGTGTCAGGAAGCAGGAGTGCTAGGGGTACTACCGGGAACTATCGGAACGCTGCAAGCAACGGAAGTTCTAAAATATATCCTAGGTCAAGGAAAACTCTTAACAGGAAGGTTACTGACTTATGATGGTTTGGCCATGTCCTTTAGAGAAGTTAAACTGAACAAAAATGAAGATTGTGCTGTTTGTGGTAAAGCTCCTTCAATAACCGAGTTACAGGACTATCAAGAGGCAGTATGTGATTTGAAATCGTAGGCAAATGTTAAAGTGTATAAAGTATAGCTAAATAAATTAATAAATGGCTACACAAGGTAATACGAGTTCTATTAAGCTCGTATTTATTTTTTTTAATTATTTTGAAACAATTGGATAGGTTTTTACGTCTAAAATAAAGAGGCCTATATCGAAATACTATTATTGACCAAACTCCCCCTATAGTGTAAAATTACACTATAGTAAATAAAATGGTAATATGATATATAGTACTCATAATTTAAGAATTTGTTAAGATTTATGAGTAGTTTTTATTAAGAAATATGTCTTATAATAATTAACATAAGGATTTGAGAGTTTAAAAAATGAAGGGAGAGACAGGATGCAAAAGATCAAGAAACATCTGTTACCGCTTAGCTTAATGCTGATTATTCCCCTAATGCATACCTTTTACGAACTACTAAATAATGCGGACCGTGGATTATACAGTTTAGTGACCGACTTGGATAGGGTAATACCCGTGGTAAAGTTCTTTGTTATACCTTATATTAGTTGGTACTTCTTTGTATTTTTGACCTTGGCTTATTTTTGTGTTAAGGATCGGCATATTTACTATAGGACTTTGATTACTTACATTATAGGACTTATTATTTGTTATCTTACTTATTATTTCTTTCAAACTACGGTACCGAGACCATACTTAATGGGAAATGATATCTTTACAAGAATAATTGATCTTATCTACAGTTCGGATGAGCCCTTTAATGCCTTTCCAAGTATTCATGTTTTTGCTAGTTTCATTATGATTAAGGCAATTTTCAAAAGCTCCATTAGAAACCGAAGAAACACCCTTGTAATAACGGGAACAGCAATTTTAATTATTCTTTCCACCTTATTTGTGAAGCAGCATGTGGTTTTAGATGCCATGGGGGCAATACTTTTAGGAGAATTAATTTTTAGTTTTGTATATAACTTTGATGGGGTGAAGGTGGCACTATGGGGAAGGAAACCATACTTATTGTCGACGATGAAAAAGAAATTAGAGAGCTAATTAAGATTTACCTAAAAAATGCATGGAGGCAGGATTTGGGCTGAGAGTGAAGATACCACCATTAGATTTAATGTTGAACTCAAGCTCTTTATGTAAAATTAAAAAGGGTTCAGGAGAAAAAAGCAGAATAAATAAATTTGGAAATATTTCCTAAAGTATTGTATTAAACAATCTATTAATAATGAGGAGAAACTAGTATGCCCAACCAAAATATTATTAATATTAGCAATCTTCAGCATTCCTTTCAAATGGGGAAAAATCATTTTCCTGTACTCAAAGGAGTCTCCTTAGAAATCGCACAGGGTGATTATGTAGCTTTGTTGGGGAAATCAGGCTCAGGCAAGTCAACTCTTTTGAATTTGATTGGAGGCTTGATGAAGCCAACCAGTGGTGAGATTTCACTTTTCGGCACTGATATTACTAAATTAAACGAAAACCAGATAACCGAATTCAGAAAAGGAAAGGTTGGTTTTATATTTCAATCCTACAACCTAATACCTACTCAAACAACCTTTGAAAACGTAGAGCTACCTTTAATTTTCTTTGGGATGTGCCCAAAAGAGAGAGCAGCAAGGGTAGAGGAAGTATTAGAAATTGTAGGTTTAAAAGACCACAAAAGCCATTTGCCTGGTGAATTGTCGGGAGGACAACAGCAAAGGGTTAGTATCGCTAGGGCTCTTGTCACCAATCCGGAAATTGTGCTTGCTGATGAACCCACTGGGAACTTGGATTCTCAAACTGAAGCCGAAGTAATGGAATTTATGAAGCGCTTAAATCGCCAAAAAAAGATTACCTTTATTATAGTTACTCATGATGAGCAAGTTTCTGAAAGTACCGATAGAACTATTTACTTAAAGGACGGAATAATCGTTTCTGACACCAGAAAGAATCATCCTAAGGAGGTGGCACCAGCCTCTTATGCGTAGACAAGATCTTATAAAAACCGTTTGGAAAAATGTTTGGCGTAACAAGGTTCGGACTATTCTAACCGTGGCAGCGGTGGCCATTGGTTGTTCCTCGATTATTTTAATGATGTCCTTGGCCATTGGACTAAAAGCCGGGGCGGAAGAGGAAATTAAGCAGCAAGGCAGTCTTTTAGAGATAACTGTTTTTGGCAAGCTTAATCAAAGACAAAACATGCAACCTCTAAAAAAAGAGCATGTACAAGTGCTCAAAAGCATCGAAAATGTAGAAGCAGTTTTAACTACTAAAAGAATTCAACAAAGTCCAAAATTAAAGCTTGGGCCTTATGGTACCCAGCACATAGAAGTTTTAGGAGTTAATGTATCAGAACAAAAGAAAGTAACGAATGAAATGCACAGTGGTGAATATTTTAGAAATCCTAAGCAAGGTGCCGTGGTAAGTTATGCCTTCATAAACGGCTTATACAAAGAACGAGATTTGCAAAAAATGCAAGAAGGCACAATGACCACCGAGCCTAAGAATCAAAATATTAACCCGCTAAATCGGTGGGTGAGTTTAACCTTTGAGAAAAAAACGCCGGAGGGAGCTGTGCTCAATAAAACCATTAGGGTGAAAATTGATGGAATACTTAAGAAACCCGCTAACCGGTGGATGGGTTCTCAATCGATTATCTATTTGCCTGAGGAACTTCTAGCTGAGGTTATAAAGTGGACAGGCAACCCCTATGGTGCTCCGGAGTATCATATAGATCCTAACATGCCCCGGGAATTTTTAGAGATGGAACAAAATCGTGATTATGATCAAATAACCATTTCCGTAAACAAAGTAGAAAATGTAGACCAGGTTTTACAGGATTTAGAGGGACAACACTTTGCTTCCTATTCAATCACTCAAAACTTAGAAGAGATGAAATTAGTATTTTTAATTGTCCAAGTTGTCTTAGGGGCCTTGGGTGCCATAGCCTTAGTAGTGGCTTCAATCGGTATTGTAAACACCATGATTATGTCTATTATGGAGCGAACCAGAGAAATTGGGATTATGAAAGTGGTAGGAGCGAATGTTCCTACAGTTCGAAAACTATTTCTGATGGAGTCAGGCTATATTGGCTTGTTTGGAGGTCTTCTAGGAGTTTTTATTAGTTTGACTTTATCTTCTACTGCAAACCTTGTGTTTAGGATAATTTTTTCAGACGTAGGCAACGGTCCTCCGATAACCCAAATATCTATTGTGCCTTTTTGGCTGGCGGCCTTTGGAATCGTCTTCTCTTTCTTTGTAGGGCTTCTGGCCGGATTATATCCCGCTAACAGAGCTGTTAGTCTAAGTGCTCTAGAGGCCATCCGACAAGATTAAAGAAAAACTAGTGACTTAGTTATTCAGTTATTAAGCAATAGTACATAATTTTGCTTTACAATAGGTTTTTGAAAACTTGAAAACAATGGAGGAAGAGTTAATGAAAAAGAAAACGTGGATTATTTTAATATCCTTTGCTGTTCTGGTAATCGCTGGTGGGTCCATAGGAGTTATGGTTTTAAAGCAAAAGGCTCAACAAGCTATGGCCCCCGTGGACGCGGGCATGGGAGCAGCGACAGCAGTTGTGACTAAAGGGGAAATAAAAAGTGGTATTTATACTTCCGGTACGGTACGTTCAGCCGATGAAATTCAATACCCCTATGATGCAACTAAGGAAGTAACCTTCAGTGTAAAAAATGGTGAAGAAGTGAAAAAAGGAAAGCTACTATTTGAAGTTAAAGATCCGGAACTTACCCTGCAATATGAAGAAGCTAAGGCCCGCAAAAACCAATTATCTAATCAAGTAGCTCAACTCAAAGCATTACCCTCTGATGCCCCGGAAAAAGGTCAATTAAGCGCAACTCAGATGGAGTTAAAAAGTGCTCAGATGCAAGTAGACCAAATAGATAAACGTATCGCGGCCAATAAAATAATGGCACCTTTTGATGGAGTGGTTACCCTATCTAAGGACCTCCCAGCTAAAGGTGACCAGGCACAAGCGCCCAGTTTCGTTCGCTTAATTAACCCTAAAAAATTAGTTATTGCAGTACCTATAGATGAAATTGACTACCCCAAGGTTAAGGTTGGTGACAAGGTAAATATTACCTTGGCGGCTTATGAGAACCAAAACTTTACCGGTGTTATTTCTTACTTGGGCAAAGAAGCCTTCAATGAAGGAGGAATCGTGGCTTTTCCAGCTTCAGTAAGCCTAGATCCTAGTGCTCTCATTCTACCTGGAATGACTGCTGATGTATCAGTGGTCATTGCTGAAAAGGCTGGTATTCTAATTTTACCAACAGAGGCGGTCTTCGAAGGCGAAAAGGGAGAGCAATATGTAAATATAAGTTTAGAAGATGGAGTAATGGAACAACGGACAGTCAAAACCGGTATATCAGATGATACTCAAGTTGAGATCCTTAGTGGCTTAAAAGAAGGCGACCAGGTTGAGCTTCAAATGATGGAGAAGTGGTAAAATAAGTGAGCAAGTTAGAAAAGAAAAAATACATTATATCTTTAGACCAAGGAACCACCAGCTCGAGAGCTATAATTTTTAACAAGAAGGCTGAGATTGTGGGAATAGCGCAAAAGGAGTTTAAACAAATCTATCCTCAACCGGGTTGGGTAGAGCATGATGCAACGGAAATCTGGGGTACTATCCTTGGCGTGATCGGGGAAGTTCTAGGTCAGACAGGTATCAAACCACAGGAAATCGCCGGAATAGGGATTACTAACCAAAGAGAAACAACCGTGGTTTGGGATAAAAATACAGGTAAGCCTGTTCATAATGCCATAGTCTGGCAATGCAGAAGAAGTGCTGATATTTGTGATGAAATCAAGGCAAATGGCCTGGAAAATACCATAAAAAATAAGACCGGTCTAGTAGTGGATGCCTACTTCTCAGGAACCAAGGTTAAATGGATGCTTGACAACATTCCCGGCGTACGAGCAAAAGCTGAAGCGGGTGAACTTTTATTTGGTACCATCGATACCTGGTTGATTTGGAAATTAACAGGTGGCAAAGCACATGTCACTGATTATTCTAATGCTTCCCGTACTTTAATGTATAATATCTATGATCTTAAATGGGATGAAGAGTTACTAGAAATTTTAGGGGTACCTGTCTCTATGTTACCGGAAGTTCATTCCTCAAGTGAAGTCTACGGATTCACTCTTGCCAGTGACTTTTTCGGTCAAGAGGTACCAATCTCAGGGGTGGCAGGAGATCAGCAGGCAGCCTTATTTGGCCAAACATGTTTTAAATCAGGCATGGCTAAGAACACCTATGGTACAGGTTGTTTTATGTTAATGAATACAGGCGAAAAGGCTATTCCTTCTAAGCATGGGTTAATAACTACTATTGCTTGGGGCCTTGATGGTAAAGTTGAGTACGCCTTAGAAGGAAGTATTTTCATCGCCGGTGCAGCCATTCAGTGGTTAAGAGACGGTTTGAAAATAATTGATTCGGCGCCGGATTCGGAATATTACGCAGGCAAAGTAAAGGATACTGCCGGAGTGTACGTAGTGCCTGCTTTTGCAGGACTTGGCGCACCTTACTGGGATATGTATGCTCGGGGTGCAATATTCGGACTGACCGGAGGCACAACCAAGGAACACTTAATTAGAGCTACTTTAAATTCCTTGGCTTACCAAACTAAAGATGTTTTAGGGGCCATGGAGAGCGACTCAGGTATTAGATTGCAAACATTAAGAGTAGACGGCGGAGCAGTTAGTAATAACCTGCTGATGCAATTTCAGGCTGATATCTTAGGTGTTTCAGTGGAAAGGCCTAAAATCATTGAAACAACGGCCTTGGGTGCCGCGTACTTGGCAGGACTAGCTGTAGGTTTCTGGAAAAAAGAAGAAATCTCTAACAATTGGCAAGTTGACGTAGCCTTTCAACCTGTTATGGAAGAGGAGATTAGAACTAAGCTTTATAAGGGCTGGAAAAAGGCTATAAAAAGAACAATGGATTGGGAAAAAGATAAAGATTAAATTAAACTATGAGGATTAAAAAAAGCTTGGCATCTTTTGTGCCAAGCTTTTACTAATTAGTAGCTAATTTAAGTCATTTAAATTGCTGGAACGAAATATCTTCACTAAAAAAAGTTTCTTTGAATTGTCCCTTTTCAAGCCCTTTTTCAATTTCTGCCAGTTTAAGGACAAAGCCTTTCCAGTCACCGCCGTTAAAATATATAGTTTCAGCTCTCTTTAGGGCAAGCAATATTACTAGTTGTCTGTCAGATTTCATAGCTATCACTCCAAATGTCACTTTTCATATATATTCGAACAAGAGTAATAAAATATGTCCATAAGTTACAGAAAATGTAAAATATTTGCAACTAGCCCAAAATAATTAACTTAATAAAGTTTGAGGCATAATAAAAGCGGATTCACCGTTATTTAGCAGACTAGCATTAGCTTCATCAGTGTCTAAATGCATTTCCAGTTTCATCTGTGAATCAATGCGAACTAAGACATTATTAAAAGTCACAGAGCGTTCACCAAAGACGCTTACTTGAATTTTTTCTCCCTGTTTAACTTGCAAAGCATCTGCTTCCTGAGGGCTCATGTGTATATGAGCAGCTGCAACAATAACTCCCTTTTTAAGAGTTAGAATATCTTTAGGGCCGATTAATACACAGCCTGGAGTATCCTCTAGATCACCAGACTCTCGCACAGCTGCTTTAATACCTAGTATAATCGCATCAGTTTTGGAAATCTCAATTTGAGAGTTTTTTCTGGCAGGTCCGATAATTCTTACATTTTCAATTACTCCTTTAGGTCCCACTACGGTTAAAGTCTCTTGGGCGGCAAATTGACCTTCTTGGTAAAGCTTTTTATACTTTTTGAGTTCGTATTTTGAGCCAAAAAGGGAATTGATATCTCTTTGTGACAAATGAATATGTCGTGCGGAGATTCCCACAGGGACTTTACTGTGGTCTAAGTCAGGATAAGTTTCCGGAACAGCTACCCGGTAAATTGGAAGTTCCTGAATCATTTACAGCACCTCCCTAAAAGATATAATTAAATTAACAATTTTACTAATTAAAAATCTTACTAATTTAGTTTTACTATAATATTTTATCCAGTTGTTACACATACTATTTATTTAATATGAGCCTAAAAAATATACCATAAAAGTAAAAAAATAAATAAAATTAAAGGATAATTGTATTTCGTGTTGAATATAAAGTGACTTATACCTATTTATATTTGTTATATAACAACAATATCTGAAGGAGTGAATTTACTATGGAACGTTCCACTAACAACCGTGTCATTATAACTGTTTTAGGAAGGGATAAGGTTGGAATTATTGCTGGTGTGGCGCAAGCTTTAGCTGATCAAGGTGTAAACATTTTAGACATTAGGCAAACTATTATGCAAGAGTTCTTCACAATGATGATGGTTGGCGATCTTCAGAGCAATTCGGTAGACATTGCCTCTATAGCCGAAATACTTAATGCGAAAGGTCAAGAATTAGGCGTAAAGATCAGCCTTCAACATGAAGACGTTTTTCAATTTATGCATAGAATTTAGGAGGAAAAGCTAATGTTTACTAATCAAGAAATTTTAGAAACCATACGGATGGTTCAACAGGAAAATCTAGATATTCGAACCATTACAATGGGTATCAGCTTAAGGGATTGCTGCGACTCTAGTGCCAAAAAGTCACAACAAAGAATTTACGATAAAATTACCCGCCTTGCGCAAAATTTAGTTAAGACTGGGGAAGATATCGAAAAAGAGTTTGGTATTCCAATTATTAACAAGAGAATTTCAATTACACCTATGGCAATGGTTGCCGAAAGTTCTGAAACAGAGGATTATGTTGGATTTGCCAGGATTTTAGATAAAGCGGCCAAGGAAGTAGGCGTTAACTTTTTAGGTGGTTTTTCGGCATTAGTACATAAAGGATATACAAGTGGGGATAGAAAACTGATTAATTCTATTCCGGAGGCCTTAAGCGTGACGGAGAGAGTGTGCTCTTCTGTCAACGTGGGTACTACTAAAGCAGGAATCAATATGGACGCAGTTTACGATATGGGAAAAATTATTAAGCAGACTGCAGAACTAACAGCAGACCGTGACGGACTGGGTTGCGCTAAACTAGTTGTGTTCTGTAATGTTCCTGAGGACAACCCCTTTATGGCAGGGGCTTTCCACGGAATAGGAGAGCCAGAATGCGTTATCAATATGGGAGTAAGTGGCCCAGGGGTAGTTAAATGCGTTGTTGAGAAAATTCCAGATAAAGATTTCGGTGATTTAGCCGAAGCCATTAAAAGAACAGCTTTTAAAATCACTAGAATGGGTGAGTTAGTAGGTAGAGAGGCGGCTAGTAGATTAGGCGTACCCTTTGGTATCGTGGACTTATCTTTAGCGCCAACACCGGCTATTGGCGATTCAGTGGCCGATATCTTAGAGGGTATGGGTCTAGAAAGAGTTGGTGCCCATGGTACCACTGCAGCTCTAGCTCTTTTAAATGATGCTGTTAAAAAAGGTGGCGCCATGGCTTCTTCCCACGTCGGTGGGTTAAGCGGTGCGTTTATTCCTGTCAGTGAAGACCAGGGTATGATTGATGCCGTTGAGGCAGGAGCCTTAACTATCGAGAAGCTTGAGGCTATGACTTGTGTTTGCTCAGTGGGTCTTGATATGATAGCTGTTCCAGGGGACACTTCCGCTGAGACCCTAGCTGCCATTATCGCGGATGAAGCAGCGATTGGAATGATCAACCAAAAAACAACGGCTGTCAGAATTATCCCTGCACCTGGTAAAAAGCTAGGCGACAGTGTGGAGTTTGGTGGACTTTTAGGTCGCGCTCCAATCATGCCGGTAAATAAATTCAGTTCGGACCTGTTTGTAAAAAGAGGCGGTCGTATTCCTGCACCAATTCACTCCTTAAGAAACTAAGGATAAAAAATATTAATAAATATTTCAGGTTAGCAGGAAAAATTAGTAAAGAGTAGAATATAAATAAAAGTATAAAATTAATAAGAATGTAATAGGTGCCTCTTTTTGAGGAGAATAGGGAATCAGGGAAAGCCTGAGCGGTCCCGCCACTGTAACCGAGAACTACCAATAT
>JUEG02000432.1_pt1 | contig 13414 bp, 9 predicted proteins | sample 432341 | NCBI WGS metagenome assembly JUEG02 (sample SAMN02953476, study PRJNA257561) | rock porewater metagenome | biome: terrestrial; feature: Opalinus Clay rock; material: porewater; isolation source: Opalinus Clay rock BIC-A1 borehole | place: Switzerland: Mt Terri URL, St-Ursanne ...
AGATGTCCAAATGGTAATAAAAGGTGTCGAAGACTATTTAAATTCTTACTATGCCGACCTCCAATGAAACAAAGGCTTCCCTGAGAATCCTTAGCCTCCTCCAGGCGACGGCCAATCTCAATATTCTTTCCATCTATAACCTGATAAACTTGATTGTTACTTTGAGGAATCCCTAGGGTCCGCGCCCTTCGGGGCAGCTTTTTCGTCTGTATAGTATTGACACGCTGGAAGGATTATGTCACCAAGTTAATCGCCATGCGTGGCGCACATATAAAGAACGCGCGAAGTCACATCGCGCGTTCTTTGTATCTGAGATTCAATTTAGTTTCTGTTTTAAAAGCGGGATTAGATCATCAAATCGTTCTAGGACATGTGCTCCAGCTGCCTGAAGCTTAGCCATCTTTTGGGATGGTTTGCCTGTTCCACCGGAAATCATAGCTCCAGCATGACCGAATACCGTGCCCTCTGGTAAAGATTCTGTAAACCGCCCAGCAATGAAGCTGAATAATGGTTTTGTGAACTCACCAGCCAAAAGCATTTCAGCAGCCTCTTCTTCAAAATGAGTCCCTGGTTCAGAAAAGGTAACCACTGCATCGGTTTCTGAATCTTGCTCAAAGAGTTGGAGCAAATCTTTGATTGAGCTACCTATCAAACCATCTCCACCAATACTGACTGAAGTACTAACTCCATACCCTGCCCTTTTTACCATCCAGGACGTTTCGGCTGTCATTCCGCCACTGCGAGAGATCACACCTACTCGACCGGGCGCAAAGCACCGTTCAACATTGTCCCCTCCAATGGCACCAACTTTGACTCGGTCTGCTGGAGTGATCATCCCTACGGAATTAGGTCCAATCACGCGAACACCAGCCTGTTTGGCCCGAGCCAAAAATTTCAGTGCATCCAATTGAGGCACATTCTCAGTAGCAATCAGGATTAAATCGATGTTCGCGGCAATCGCCTCCAAAACTGCATCATACACAAAAGCTGGGGGAACATACACCACTGAGGTATTGACCCCGTGAATCTTAACAGCTTTTTTTAGCGTGTCATAGACCGGGACCTCGTGGACATTCTGTCCCGATTTACCTGGAGTAACGCCAGCTAGGATGTTTGTGCCATAATCAAGACTGTGTTTAGTTACCATCGCTGCTTCCCGTCCGGTGATCCCTTGAATGACAATCCGAGAATTCTTATCTAAAAGTATTGACATCTATTATTTCCCCCTCTCAACGACATCCAAGGCTTTCAAGCGCTCCACCATTCGTTGTGCTGCTTCCGTGATCGTGGCATCATCCCCGTAGTATTCAATCCCAGCCGCCATAAAGATTTCTTTGGCGTCTTTCTCATTGACGCCCGCTTCTCGCACAATCACTGGAAATGTCAATGGATCCTTGCCCATATCCTGAAGGGCTTGTACAACCCCTTTGGCCATAACATCCACTTGGGTATTATTCGTGATATTATGAGCGACAAATAGTCCTCGAACACCGGGTTTTGAAAGAATTCCTTTGGTGATACCATAAACCTTGCGCTCCGGCGGGTTCCCACCCACTTCACTATAGTTGGCTGGTTTACCACCGAAGGATACCAGCGCATCGAAGGACAAGAGACTTCCGCCTCCTCCTCCGCATAAGAATCCGATATCCCCGCCGTCCATCTCGGTATAGCGTGCAGTACCCCGATAAGGATCCAATTCATTGACCTCCACCATTTGCTTTTCCAGCTCAGTTAGTGGTCGCCAGCTTCGTTCACTCCCGAGTTGTACCATTGTGGATAACTCCGTATGTCTGTACATTGCACTGTCATCGACACTCATAACTGATGCGGCAGCCATAACTTCGCCGGAGTCAGTGAGTACTAGAGGGTTAATCTCTAGAATAGTAGCATCGTTTTCGAGAAAGACTCTGACTAAACGGACTAGCGCTTGAGTTGCTAAGATCAAAGGTTTGCCTGTTAAGCCAAGCTCTGACCATATTTCTTTAATTTCAAATTCAGCCAGACCTAATACTGGATCGATATGCTTGGTCAGAACTTTTTCAGGGTGTTCTCTGCTCAATTGCTCCACATCCACACCACCATCCAAGCTGGCAATAATGACCGGAGCCTTGGCTTGTTTGTCAATTGCAATGGAAAGGTACCATTCTTGAGCGATCGAGATTTTTTCTTCAACCAAAACCTTTTCTACAGGAAAATGCCTTACTGTCATTGCCAGCAGCTCCCGTGTATAATCCGTGACTTCTTGGGTATCATTTGCAAACTTTATTGCCCCAGCTTTACCTCGTTTTCCCACTGGCACTAAGGCTTTTAAGACAACCGGAAAGCCGATCTCTGCCGCTTTTTCGGCAGCATCTTCTGGGGTACGGGCGACAGCATTTTTCGGAACCGAAACTCCGGCTTCAGCAATTATCTTTTTGCTATGATTCTCCAGCAGTTTGCCCATTACTTAAACCTCCTACAAATTTCACTTTTATGACTAAATTTGTTCTATGGTTTGATCCTACGATCTATCCACCTTAGGGACAATTCACGATTTACACATACACATGTTCACACACACGCATTACGCATCCAACTTCACCTACGTGCCTTTTGAGCTTTGAAGACTACTTCCCTAACCAACCAAAGATGCTTTGAAGCGTAGTAGCTCTGTTTAATTTCGCTATCGAACGGGTTAAAGGTATTTCTTTTGGACAGACTTTTTCACAATTCTGGGCATTACCACAGTCTGCAATACCCCCTTCACCCATCAAAGCTTGTAAACGCTTCTCCTTTTGCAACGCTCCTGTGGGGTGAGAATTAATCAGATCGACCTGGGCGATCGCAGCTGGTCCGATAAACTTAGAATTCTTGTTAACATTAGGACACGCTTCCATACAGCAACCACACGTCATACATTTGGATAATTCATAGGCAAGTTCCTGAACCTTTTGCGAAATTTTGGGACCTGGACCCATATCATGAGTTCCGTCAATTTCGATCCAAGCACTCACTTTACTCAAGTTAGCAAACATGACTTGACGGTCGACGACTAAGTCCCGCACCAGTGGAAATTTGGTCAAAGGCGCCAGTCGGATGGGCTGTTCAAGTTTATCCACTAATGCTGAACACGATTGGCGGACTTTTCCGTTGATCAGCATGGTACAAGCTCCACACACTTCCTCAAGACAGTTGCAATCCCAAGCCACGGGGGTTGTCACTTCCCCTTTAGCATTGACAGGATTCTTTTGGATCTCCATTAGAGCAGAAACAACATTCATTTTAGAATAATAGGGTACCCTAAATTCTTCCCAATAAGCTGTCGAGTTAGGGTCCTTACATCGCTTGATAATAAACGTAATTTCTTTATCCATTTTGTTTCGACCCCTCTTTAGCCACATCGTAACGACGCTTGCGCGGCTTAATACTACTGATATCTACGGGTTCGTAACTAAAGCGTGGTCCGCTAGGCGAATAATCTGCTCTCGTGGTTTTAAGCCAGTTCTCGTCATCCCGTTCTGGGAATTCCGGTTTATAATGCCCACCACGGCTTTCATTCCTCAGCATTGCACCGAGAGTTATGACTCGGGCCAGGGTCATCATTCCCCATAAGCGTCTAGTGAACGGTACAATTTGGTTGCCCCAAGCCTCCCCAGCTCCAACCCCAATATTCTTATAGCGTTCCATTAACTCCTGGATCTTTTCATCCGTAGCTTTCAGACGATCATTTTCCCTCACAATCGTCACATTATCCACCATCCATTCACCCAGTTCTTCGTGCAGGCGATAGGGATTTTCTGTGCCCTTCATTCCAAAAAGTGCCGCGTTTTTGTCTACGGTTTCTTTTTTGGCAATTTCAAATAATTCTGGTGGTAACTCGTGATGGCTCTTCACTAATCCACGAGTGTATTCAATAGCTTTGGGTCCGGCAACCATCCCTGCATATAGGGCCGCTACTAACGAATTCCCTCCGAGGCGGTTAGCCCCATGATACTGATACTCACACTCACCAGCTGCAAATAATCCTGGAATACTAGTCATTTGGTTATAGTCCACCCAGAGTCCGCCCATGGAATAGTGAACAGCTGGAAAGGTTTGCATCGGGACTTTCCGTGGATCATCTCCGACGAACTTTTCGTAGATATCCACAACTCCCGCTAGCTTGCGATCAATTTCATGGGGATCTAAATGCGATATATCCAAATAAACCTTATTTTCACCATCGACACCGAGCTTCATGTCAACGCAGACTTTAAAAATAGCGCGGGTGGCGATATCTCGTGGTACCATATTCCCGTAAGCGGGGTACCATTCTTCGAGAAAATACCAAGGCTTGCCGTCTTTATACACCCAAACCCTTCCGCCGTCCCCCCGAATTGACTCTGACATCAACCGCAGTTTATCCCTACCCGGGATTGCCGAGGGGTGAATCTGAATAAACTCGCCGTTAGCAAAGGTTGCTCCCTGCATATACGCGATGGCAGCAGCATTTCCAGTATTAATCGTGGAATTCGTGCTGCGGCCAAATATCATACCCGGACCGCCGGTTGCTAGAATAACCGCATCGGCTGGAAAAACTTCGATTTCTAGGCTTTTTAGATCCTGAACTGTAATACCCCGGCACCTGCCTTCGTCATCTAAAACGAGGGAAAGAAACTCCCATTCCTCGTAACGCTTGACCAGGCCCTGTGCCTCAAATCGCCTTACCTGTTCATCTAAGGCGTAAATCAACTGTTGTCCAGTCGTCGCGCCAGCAAAGACCGTACGGGAATACTTAGCCCCCCCTAAACGCCGAACATCTATAAAACCCTCAGGGGTGCGATTAAAGGTAACACCCATGCGATCCATCAAATGGATGATACTTGGAGCTGCCTCAATCATTGCTTTGACAGGAGGCTGATTTGCTAGAAAATCTCCACCGTAAATTGTGTCATCAAAGTGTTCCCAAGTAGAGTCCCCTTCTCCTTTAGTATTAACAGCAGCATTGATCCCTCCCTGAGCGCATACTGAGTGAGATCTTTTACAAGGAACAAGGGAAAATAAATCAACTTTTTGGCCGCCTTCAGCTAATTTAATCGTAGCCATCAGCCCTGCCAACCCTCCGCCGATGACAATTACTTTTCCTTCCACGTACAAACCCCCTATAAGTAGAATATTTTAGATAAAGGCTCTCAGGGCATTAAGCCCCACCACCGCAAGTATCATAAACAAGATTAGACATAGATACGCTGTAACACGTTGTGCTCTTACCCCGATCGTAATTCCCCAAGAGATTAGTAATGACCATAAACCGTTAGCAAAGTGAGCAAACGTCGCTAGGATTCCAATAACATAGAGCACAGTGACCACTGGGGTGCTAAGAGCTTGACTGACACCCATGAAATTTATCTCGTTACCGAAAATTCCATTAGAGAAGCGGAGCACGTAGACATGCCACACTACAAAAACGAACGTAACCAAGGCTGTTACTCGTTGCAGATAAAAAAGCCAGTTACGAAAATATGAATAGGTAAGAATGTTATTGCGAGTAACGTACACCACCCATATTCCATAGAGCGCATGAAAGATAAGAGGAATAAAAATCAGAAACAATTCCAAAGCCCCTAAATATGGAACACTGTGTAACAAGGAAACTCCTTGATTAAACGCCGCTTCTCCTCTTAGAGCTAGGGAATTAATAAACAAATGCACACATAGAAAAATGCCAATCGGCAAGAGACCCGATAAAGAATGCATTTTACGCCAGAAAAAAGGACCACCCACAGCTTACACCCCCTTTCTTTTTGACAAAATTTCCGACAAATTTTTGACCTTCTCAAGTTCACTAATGGAGTGAATAAGCTCCTCTACCGTTTCTAAATCATAATGCAACCCTGCTAATTGCCTGAATTTTTGTTGTAACTGCTGTTGGGTAACGGGGTTTTCCGGATCTCCCTGTGGGTAATCTGTCCTTCCAGTCAATACACGTCCATTCTTTTCCGTTATTTGAACAATAGCCGGCCACTTTTCTGGATAAAGAGCACTTACCTCAGGATCTTCAATCAAGGTTACTTTGGACATCAAATCACGGATTACAGGATCCTTAAGATTTGTTGGATTGAATTCATTAATTCCTGCCTTCTTCGCGTTGATTGCCATGGCAGTACAGAAAGGAAGGCTAAACTTAGCGGCGTATAGAGAATCAGGGTGGTGATTTCCCGTCAAGTCGATAGCAATAGGGTAAGTCTTGACCACAATCTTAGCAATCTGCTCCGGTGTTAAGTTGTGCTTTTGCACCAAGTCGAGAACTATATCGATTGCGTGGTGAGTATGTCTGCAGGAAGCGTGAATCTTAATCGAGTTTTCAACGATTTTAAACCCTTCCCCTAACCCAGTTGTGATTTTCGCTAAATCGAACTCTTGTGCCGTTGCCCGGATAAAGCCTTTTTCCCCTTCTAAAATCGCGGACGCTCCTGTGAATCCCTTTTCGGCAAGCATGGCGGCTAGTAGACCGTTCATGCAGGATTTACCTGGATGCATATGCTTGCTCATAGCTCCGTCTGCCAAGAACTCCCACAAGCCGGCTGCCTGAGTTCCAGCAGTTCCTAAGGCATGTACCATTTGCTCTTCTGTCAAACCCAGAATCTTACCCGCTGCAGCAGCCGCGCCAAAGGTTCCAACAGTTCCAGTGGTATGCCAATAATAATAGTGTGCAGGCGTAACAGCTTCACCGATTCGTATAGCGGTCTCATATCCTACCACGATTCCTTCAATCAGGCTTTTTCCATCCGCCCCGATCATTTCAGCAGCTGCTAGAGCGGCAGGAATCACAGCGGACCCTGCATGAAGAATCGAAGCCTTGTGTACATCATCAAGCTCGACGATATGTGAAATGGTACCATTTAATAAAGCAGCCATAATTCCGGACGTTTTTTCACCCGTGCTAATCAACGTGGATTGTGCATTTCCACCCAGTTCGTTTATGATCGAGAGCATAATCTGCGCCGGTTCTTTGTCTGCTCCAGCTGCTGCTGAACCCAGCCAGTCTAAAAAAGCATCTTTGGCCGCTTGAACGACGGTCGCCGGCAGGTCATCGAACTTAACATTTAAGATAAATTGGCTTAACTGTCTAGAAATTGTCATTATAATCCCTCCCTATAATCATCCTACAATTTGAAGCAATAAAGTTTTGGCATAAACCCTCCATCCTTAGGGCCTGCTTATCCTGATGGTATCTCTAAGTTGTCTAGTTTCCTTCGCCAATAGTTCGAATAAACTGCACCCAACGGATTATGGGCTAAAATCCTATCTTTGACCACGAACGTTGTCACAGGTGCGGCTGAGCTTTTGGTGAATAAAATATCATGGCCCACACATAAACCTACGATAATATTAAGTTCAGTTCCAGCTTTCTTTAAATAACTCGCTTGACCGATCGGATTACAAGCTGCCTCATATCGTTCCTGTTTAACATTAGGTATATTAAACTCTTTTTTATCTACCCCGCAAACTTTACAACATACGGAATCGACCTTGAAATGCTTACTTAAAATCGCCACGATACTTTTAGCTTCATGGCTTAAGCCCACACAAAATGCGATTCCCAAGCGCTTATAACCCATTTCTCTGCTGAAGCGAATGACTTCCTCCAGTCTGGTTATCTGCATATAGTACTCAGCTTCCAATTTGCTAGCAATAGTCAAGATTCGTCTGTTTTCCTCGTCATCATATTCGGGTTGAGTAACTCCCTGATCATAACAACTTTTACCTTTGTAGCATGCATTGTCCAGTTTACAATTTGCACAATCCAATTCATTCTCCCCCAATTCGTTTTTTGTTCACTCATTACATGTTTTACCCTCCAACTGCTTTAAGAGGGAGTTCAATACTGCGCCTCGGAGTTCAATTCAATGTCTAGCCTCGGAGTATAGCTTTTGCTGAATAATTACTAGTCTTCAGAACGATTATGGGCCCCAAGACTATCTTTGCGAGTCAATGCGGCTTCTATAATCAAAGTGGCGGTTGTCACCATTAGTTTTAACTGCTGACAAGCTAAAAGTTCAAAATAAGTGAGCGCCTGATAGTTTTCTAAATAATCTTGGAGCTCTCCCATCCTTACTTTGGCTTTACTAAGTCCTAGTTCACAACGTACCAATCCCACGTATTCTCCCATTAGAGAGCGAATTTCCTTTTTAATCGGCATTAGATCTCCACTTATATTTCCATGAATACGTTCATTCGCTAACTCAAGTTCTCTAGGGAAATCTCGGTTAATATGAATCCCCACTTCTGTAAAAGCAATCTCCAATTCCTCTGGTGTTAACGAATAAACCTCATTCGGTAGGTTTTGCATAGCTTGACGGCCTGCTTCGAGACCGAAAACGATAGCCTCTGTCAAAGCGTTCCCTGCCAGACGGTTAGCTCCATGTAATCCTCCTACCACTTCTCCACATGCTAAGAGACCCGGAATACCGGTTTGGCAGCGTTCATCAATGACAACTCCACCCATCATAAAGTGAGCAGCAATACCTACTTCAACGGTCGTTGCTCCTTTAAGGCGACTGTTAATAGGGGCATACTCCTTATGCATTTTTTCTTGAGACACTGCACTGAAGTCAACAAAAACGCCACCTCGCTCAGTACCGTGGCCAGTTTTTATCTCCTCGTAAATAGCCCGTGCCATAACATCACGAGTAGCCATTTCCCCTTTAGGGGAGTAACGGAGCATAAACGCCTCTCCTAGGTTGTTACGTAATACCGCACCATCTCCAAATGGGGCAGTGGACAACGCTTCTTTACCTGGACCTAACGTGACCGTAGGATGAAATTGGATGAACTCCATGTCTCTAATGATTGCTCCTGCCTGATGTCCGATTGCATAGCCATCTCCACTGACATCCCCAGCATTCGTAGTTAAGGGATATAGTTGCCCAGCTCCTCCGCCTGCTAAAATAACGGCTTTAGCTTCAATACTCCAGGCCTTAGAGCTATTTCGGTCTAAACCACACGCTCCACAGACTTGGCCGTTTTTTTTCAGCAACCGCGTAATCAGAATACCATTGAGCAATTTCACTCCCGATTCCAAAACAATTTCAAGAAGAGGTTTACTAATGGCTAAGCCTGCTGTATACGTAGATCTTAGATGACTTGCTTCAACAGTAACAATACGCCGACGCCGGTGTCCAGGGGATCCCTTGACAGCAATTTTTCCATCTTGTTTAATAAACGGCACCCCCCACAGCTCCAGTTGCTTGATGCCGGCTTTTGCTTTTATCGCTAATTGTTTCACTAGATTCTGGTCATTTAGATATGCCCCACCAACTAAGGTATCTTCAATATGTTCCATTATCGTGCCAGTATCTGGACCCTCCTCTAAAACAGCTGCCATACTGTTACGTGTCATTATAGTGTTTCCACTTAGGCCTACCTTTCCTTTAGAAACTATAGTCACATCCCAGCCGTTTTTTCTCAGTTCTAAAGCGGCACTCAATCCAGCCAGACCACCTCCAATGATCAGAACGTCTGTCCGTATTCGCGAAATATCCATCTAGTACACCTGCTTTCGCTTAATAATTTATTTTGAAAGATTGCTTTTGCTATAGAACTACAACTGATGGAGTAATATCTAATTGAAGTTAAAGTATTGCCTTTTGAAATAATCTCACTATTCTAAACATTGCAATATTCATGCCATACTCGCTTATCTTTATAAATAGTCCATTCTACAATTCTAGAATGGATTAAAAACCTGCGCACTACCTCTTATGTTAAGCAATGGTCTATGTTTAGGGCAGATTAACACGACATCATTCTTAAAATCTTATTATTAATTCTAGGATTTAATAGCAAAAACGACTGCTCCATTAAGAGGCAGTCGCTATTGTTATGTTTATTATGTGAACGTATTCAAATATAAAACGTTCACATAATAAACATGTATTAAATTTCTAGGAATTGTTCATTAACTGCACAGTAGAAAGATTCATCTATTCGCATTGTTAAACTTTGACGACTTGCTCCAGCTCTAGCAAATTAAGTTTTTTCCATAAGGTAGTCCGACTGATACCGAGGGTAGCCGCCACAATAGTTTTGTTGCCTTTATAATGTTCTAAGGATTGGCTTATTAATTGTCCTTCCATTTCGGCTAAAGTACCTGGTCGAACGGAGATCGTTAGCTCGTCCTTCACTTCATCTAATCGCGAAATTTCCCCTGCTTCAAGTGGGAGCGATACTCCATACTCTGCTTCAGTGACGATAGACCCTGTTGGAGAGTATTGCTCAACCGAAGTCTCGGTGTTCAACAATTGTTGATCGAGTTCATTTTCTAACAGGTGTAACTCTGGAAACGAAATAACCAATTCGCAGTAACGAGTGTGATCACTCTCGCCTACTAAAACTGAATATCGCTCTAGAATATTTTCTAGTTCTCGGACATTACCCGGCCAATGATAAGCTAATAAGAGCTTTCGAAATTGAGGGCTGATTTCAGAGCGGAAACCTAGTTTCTTCTCTAAATGGCCTATAATATTATCGATAAGAAACGGTATGTCAGCACGCCTATTCCGGAGTGGAGGCAGATGTAAATTTAGGACATTAAGTCGGTAGAAAAGGTCGTCACGAAAGTTCCCTTTTTCGACTTCAACCTGGAGGTTTTGGTTACTGGCCGCTATTACCCTTACATCCACCGATATAATTCGACCTCCACCAACCCGTCTTACTTCCTTTGTTTGAAGAACCCTTAACAATCCAGCTTGCAAATTCAAGGACATTTTTCCTATCTCGTCAAAAAAAATGGTTCCTCCATTAGCTAATTCAAAGAGACCAATTTTACCACCCTTTTTAGCTCCGGTAAACGACCCCTCTTCATAGCCAAACAACTCACTCTCTAGTAAATTTTCAGGTAAGGAGGCACAGTTCAAAGCCACAAAAGGACCATTACAACGCGGGCTATTGGTATGGATGCTTTGAGCAAACAGTTCCTTGCCTGTACCACTTTCTCCCCAGATCAGAACAGTGGCATCAACCCTACTAAAGCGCTCAGCCGTGAGAATTGTTTCTTCTAAAGCCGGACCTACTAAATCCTTGAATGTATAGTGGGCAACAAGTCCTTTGGCTTGACTGATCCTGCGCAGACGGTCTTTCTCATCACGCTCTTGGGAGCGCAAAGAAACAATTTCACCTGCCCTAGCTAAAGCCCCCAAAACTGTGCTAGGGCTAGAGTAGATTAAGAAACCCTCCATTCCGTAGGCTGTTGCTAGCCGAATACCTCGATGCCCGCCACCTACCACACCCTCGCACCCATCGTGATAGGCTTGTTCCATCTGAGCTGATAGTTCCGTCATGTTACTATAAGGATAATGTTTTATATCTACTTCAAGAATTGCTTGTACCTGTAATAAAAATTCAATATCTGTAAGGCTAGGTGAACTAAAGTAACCTATCGTTGAACTAAAATCCTTGGCCCGGGCTAGAGCCTGCAAAATATCAAATTCACTAGGAGCTACCGAAACAATCGGCAAGGAAAACTGACTCCGTAATAGCTCAGCGGTGGCTCCCCTGCTGACTAGCACTTCAACTTGATTTTGCTCGTTAAGTCTTCGCACCTCATCTAGAGCTTCTTCCAAAACGGCTTCAACTATTGTTAGCTCTAACTTAAGTTTGCGAGCCATTTCTCTTACCAACGCTGTAAGTTCCGGGTATGCTGAAGTCACCACAATTTTGTTCAGAGGCTTATCATTCTGAATCAGTTCCACGGTAACACTCTCCATTTCCCACTCGCTCTCGCAATTCAGCTTTGCAGAACGATTTCATAGACAATATGAATGAATATAAGATTATTATACTTGTTTTATCATATAATGAAAATTTAACCAAGGGTCATTGGTAGTTTTACTTCGATTACTGTCCCCTTACCCAGCTCACTTTGTACTGTTACGAAACCCTCATGAAGCTCAATCAAGTGCTTAGCTATAGCAAGACCCAACCCTGTACCATTTCCTTTGCGAGAAGCATCAACTTTGTAAAAACGATCCCAGATATGTGTGAGGTCTTCAACAGGAATACCATACCCTTGATCCCGAATTTTAATAGAGAGGACATTAAACTCATTAAGTCCAATTTCAATGGATACCTGGGTGTTTTCAGGGGAATACTTAACCGCATTGTCTAAGAATATTACGAACAATTGCCTCAAACGGTCATAATCACCTAGCAAAGGCGGCACATTTTGTTGAATCAGATACTCTAAGGCAATTCCTTTCTTTTCGGCGATTGTTTGAAGGCTCTTGATCGCATCTGCAAAAAGGGAAGGAATATGCATTTTCTCTTTGTTCATTACAATTTTGCCGGATTGTAGACGGGAAAGCTCAAGTAGGTCCCCTACCAAGCGCTCTAAGACACGCGTTTCTGAAAGCATTCTTTGATGATAACGTTTAATATCCTCATGTTTTTCGACGGTACCATCCATAATTGCTTCCAGAGAACCACGGATTACGGTCAAAGGAGTTCGGAATTCATGAGACACATTGGCTACAAAATCCCGTCGCAATTGTTCCAGTCGCTCGCTTTCACTGATATCTTGAACTAGTGCAACGCTCCCCGTAACAGTTCCAGCGTTGTCCACGATCGGTGAGAAGGTAAACATGAGCTTTTTCCCTCTCCAATCATTGAGGACTTGCACGGGCTTCTTGTCTTTCATCGCTTTGGTAACCTGAATCTCGATTCCAAAGCTATCGAAGTCTTTTTCCAGGTCTCCCAGCGAATATGGATTAGGTCTATTCATGATTTCCGAGAGCGCAGAGTTGACACTCACGGGCTTGAGACGCGTATCAAAAGCAACAATTCCTTCAGAAATGCTTGATATAATGTCGTTAAGTTTTCCTTTCTCCTGAAACAGTTGGTTAATAGTAGAACCTAGTTTTGAAGCGAGAGCGTCAAGGGAATTCCCAAGCTGACCCAATTCATCTAAGCGGTTAACTCCGGTTCGCGCGGAATAATTCCCTCGTGTTATTTCAAGTGCGGTTTGGTTCATGGCTTTCAAGGGACGGGTAAAGAGTAGAGAATAGAAAATCCCCAAACCTATAGCAAGCATTAATGCGGCAAGAAGACTAACTGCCAGAATACTCACTGCTCTGTTCAGCGTTTCGGTAACCCCTGTTACCGGAGAATGAAGTAATACAGAACCAATGATTGCCTGATTAGCAGCAACGATAGGAACACCCACAGTTATAGTAGCTTCGTTATAAACGCTGCTAAAACTTTCGCTGACGGATACTTTACCCGTTAGAACCTCTCGAATTACGTATGCTGCCTCGCTAGGTAAGGGCTCTGAATTATTAGATCGTCCTTGTCCCATGCCATTCCCCATACCTGACCTCAATGAAAGGTTTCCTTTGCTGTCCGTAATCCATACTTTTGACTCAGTAAGGGTATCAAGAGAGCGCATATAGCCACCGAA
>JUEG02000324.1_pt1 | contig 13400 bp, 14 predicted proteins | sample 432341 | NCBI WGS metagenome assembly JUEG02 (sample SAMN02953476, study PRJNA257561) | rock porewater metagenome | biome: terrestrial; feature: Opalinus Clay rock; material: porewater; isolation source: Opalinus Clay rock BIC-A1 borehole | place: Switzerland: Mt Terri URL, St-Ursanne ...
GCATCGTTCCGCCCTGGAAGTCGATCCCCAATTTTAATCCCTGCATGAAAAGGGAAATAACTCCCGGAATAAGAATTACTAAAGAAATCGCAAACCACCAAAAGCGTTTTTTAACAATACTGAAATAAAATCTGTGTTGCGCTTTCACATCATCGTAAGTCGTTGGATGTCCAGTTTTCTCCATTATGCATCCCTCCTAACGCCAAACCATGTCGTATCCATTTTCGGGTTGACTCCCACAGATAAGCGTAATACAGAACGAGTAAACGTAATCGCTGTAAATAAACTTACAATGATCCCGATACCCAAGGTGAGCGCAAAGCCCTTAATCGAACCAGTTCCAAGGGCGTAAAGGGTAATCGAGGCTATAAGCGTCGTCACATGAGCGTCAATAACCGTGATGAAAGCCCTGCTAAATCCGGATTCTACGCCAGCACGCAACGATTTTCCAAGCCGAATTTCCTCTTTCACCCGTTCGTAGATAATGATATTAAAGTCGACAGCCATCCCCACCGAGAGAATAAAGCCGGCGATACCTGGGAGAGTCAGTACCACTCGAAACATGAAAAAAGTCCACAAGACGATAAGAGCGTAGACGATTAAGGAGAAATCGGCTACAAGCCCAGGTAACCGGTAGAAAGCTAGCATAAAGAGAAATATAAAAATTAGACCGTAAATTCCTGCCTTAATGCTTTTATTCAATGAGTCAACACCTAATGATGCTCCCACCTGACGTTTCTCGGCAATACTCATACTCACAGGCAGTGAGCCGGAGCGCATGAGGACCGCATGATTGGCTGCCTCTTCTAAGGTTGCATACCCGGTAATTTCCGCTTGACCGTTGAGAATCGGTGTATTAACGGTTGGATTCGTCAAGAGTTCATCATCGAGATAAACACCAAGCCTTTGACCGATTAACTTAGTCGTTAAATCACCAAACTTTGTAGTTCCTTCAGCAGAAAAGGTTAAATTAACAACATATCCCTGTGTCTGGCCTTGTCCACCCTTGGCATCTTTAAGATCATTCCCCTCCAAGACAACATTTCCTTGGGGATCTCTAAAGGTTAACTTGGCCGTTGTTTTCAGAATCTCCACAGCTTTATCTGGGTCAGTAACCCCAGCTAAGTCCACAATAATTCGTTTCTTATCATAGTCTGCTTGTACCGTGGGTTCGGATACTCCCAGATCATTGACTCTGTTCTCAATGATCACTTTGGCTCTGTCTATATCATCTCTAGTAATTTCAGCTCCACTTTTATCTTGTTCTGCTTGTAGAACTAAGTGCACTCCACCTCGTAGGTCAAGTCCCAAAGGGATACCTTTTTCAGGATCCACAAGGGGTTTAACCGACAGTGCAACAGCTACTGCAACCAGTAACACAAGTGCTACTAGCTTGGTGATGTTTCCCCGTCTCATCTGCTTTCCTCCCTTTTAATGTGATGGGACTAGCCCATACCAACCATCATTATAAATCTTTCAGGATTACTATGTCAATCTAGTAAAAAAGGGAAATAAAGGCACTCTCAGAGCAACTTGACGTCATTGATCTTTAATTCGAACTTAGTGAGTAAAAATTCAGCTGCCCTACGGGATAAAAGCATCCGAGCTAAAAAGATTTCAAAGTATTCCATAACCGGGCAAATTTCAGTATCAATCATAAGTTCCAAGGCAATGCGTTCTTTCGGATAGACGCGAAGAAAGGAGCGTTTGACCGCATAATTAACCCGGTCATGAATATCAAAGGTTGCCAGGTCGGGATTTCGGACTCTCGAACGATGCACGTCCGATTTATCCGCAAGAATCAACGCTGCGGATATGTTATTGACCGGATTCCCATCCTGCTCATCATGGTTCCCGATTGCGCCAATGATAGTTGCAATTTCCTCCGGAGGCATGCCATGCCGTTCCAAAATCCCAGCTGCGAGAATTGCCCCTGAATGGGCATGAGCAACGCGATTAACGGCATTGCCAATGTCATGCAAGTAACCTGCAATAGCTGCCAGTTCGCACTCCCTTTCGGGGTGTTCCATCTTGAGCAAAATATTTGAAGCGATATGGGAAACGAGACCTGTATGCCTAAGTCCATGCTCCGTATAACCAATGGCTGCTAGATGACGATTTCCGGCATCAATCAGTGCTTGAGCATAAGGATCTAATTTAATCTCTTTTAGAGTGACCTTTGTCACATTAAACCCCTCCTGAAATTCGTAACCGATAACAATTCATTCCGACTATCCCTAATTCGTCCAACAGCCCGTAATTTGCCCACGCGCCTATAGCAGCGCCTAAACCCGGTATTAGTTGAAGGGTTTTTCGAAAATCAATGGCATCCCGATACTCCCTCTGAAACTGGTCCCAATCAATTTGCTGTAAGGACTGCTCCTCTACAGGCCACCCACCCAAGTTTTCTTCCCAGTTTGAAATTATCTTGAATAATTCATAACGCTTTTCCTGACAAGAAAAAGTCAACTGGAAAATATAAAGCAAAAACAGCCGTTCTCTATAATCCTTGGTCGAGAAGCCATAAATATGTGCTAATTCAAAGAGAAATTTCATTTTGATAGCAATAAGCGCCGGAAAATCAGCTATGGCAAGGGTAAAACCACCTGCACCGGTCCCTGCCCCTTCAGCGGCGGCAATCTTTCGATATTTCGAAAGAAGAATCTCAGCCAATTGATCACGCTCTCGCAAAGGACGCTGTTCAAGCGGTGGGGTTTTAGGGATAAAGTCTAGTCCGAAAACAACGGATTTAACTAGCCCTTTGACAGTAGCTGTAATCACAGCATGTACTTTCTTGGGAATGATCTTATCATTAACTTTAGTTTGAAGCACTTTTGAAGTTCGTTCCAACAGTCCCGGTGGTTTCAGGAGGCGCCGTCTCCACCGTTCTAAGTCCACTTGCACATGTTCTTCATAGGTTTGCTCTTCTAGCATCGGATCATTATATAAGGGCACGGTGTTCACCCCTGATTCTCATTTCTGAAATATAAGCTTAAAAGCAAGTGGTCAGACCACTTGCTTTCATAGTACTTACCTTTATTCACGGCTTCAGAGTATAAGCGTAAAACGTCTTTATAAAGTTCTATTAACTTTTTTCAAGGTCAATATCACGATTTTCTACGCTAACAATTCCGGATTTAGCCATTTCGACCTCTACTTTTTCCGCTATGAGCAGAATAACAGAATCGTCCTTTACTTTAACGATTTTACCATAAAGTCCCCCGGCTGTGATGACCTGATCCCTTACTTTAATACCACTCAGTAACGCCTGGCGCTTTTTAGCCTGCTTCTGTTGTGGTCGGATCATGAGAAAGTACATAATTCCGAAAAACACCACAAAATATAGAACTAAAGTCATTGTTGATGAATCCATTTTATTATCCCCCTTTATTTAGTCTTAAAAACTATTCCCTATCACAGAGCAAAAATCCTGCTCAAGATATTGAAAATAGGAAAATTACTCAATCAAATTCGTAACCATAATCTGAAAAACACTTCTGTCTGTACTCTGGTAAACGGTCTTCTTTGATCGCCTCTCGGATTTCTCGCATTAAGGTCTGGAGATAACGCAAGTTATGGATGGTCATTAAACGCAGTCCTAAAATTTCTTCCGCCTTAATCAAATGCCTTATATAGGCCCGTGAGTAATTACGACACGTATAGCAATCGCAGGAAGGATCAATAGGGCCAAAATCATGTGCAGATCCAGCGTTGCGTACAATTACCTTACCGTACCGGGTCATCGCTGTACCATTACGTGCAATACGAGTTGGAAGCACACAATCAAACATGTCCACCCCTCGCATGACCCCTTCTATTAAGGCGTCGGGAGAGCCAACCCCCATAAGATAACGGGGTTTTTCTCTCGGAAGTAACGGGACCGTATAGTCTAGGACCTCATACATCAAATCCTTCGGTTCACCGACGCTCAAGCCCCCGATAGCGTACCCAGGTAAATCCAGTTCTATGATTTCAGAAGCACTTTGACGGCGCAGGTCTTCATACATGCCTCCCTGAACAATTCCAAATAAAGCTTGTGTATCCGTCGTCGTCAATGTTTCCTTGCATCGTTTAAGCCAACGAGTCGTCCGTTCTAAAGAATCTTTTGCGTACTCATGGGTGCACGGATACGGTGCGCACTCATCAAAGGCCATCACAATATCGGATCCCAGAGCCATTTGAACTTGGGTTGCGATTTCAGGGCTCAAAAATTGAAGAGAGCCGTCGATGTGCGAACGAAATTCTACACCGCTCTCCTTAATTTTGCGCAGATCCCCTAAGCTAAACACTTGGAAACCGCCACTGTCTGTTAGAATTGCTCCGTCCCAGTTCATAAAACGATGTAGACCACCCGCTTCCCTGATTAACTCGTGACCTGGTCGCAAGAAGAGATGATAGGTGTTACTTAAGATAATTCCTGCCCCGATCTCTTTGATTTCCTCTGGGGTTATAGTCTTTACTGTCCCTTGCGTCCCTACTGGCATGAACACTGGAGTTTCAATCACACCATGCGGTGTATGTAATTTTCCTAAGCGTGCTCTCGTCCGAGAATCTTCTTTAAGTATTTCCAAATGAACCGCGGCCAAACCATTCACTTCCTTCTTTTTCAGTACTCGCTCATAGAATGAGCATGGCATCTCCAAAACTATAAAACCGATACCGCTCTTGAACAGCATGCTCATAGGCCTTTATCGTTAGTTCACGCCCCGCTAAAGCACTGACAAGCATAACAAGGGTTGACTTTGGAAAATGAAAATTCGTCAATAACACGTCTACAGTTTTAAAAGAATAGCCTGGGTAGATAAAAATATCCGTCCAACCTTCCCCAGGTACAACCCTTCCTTGCTCATTTCCTACTGATTCTAGCGTCCGAGCCGCAGTCGTGCCCACAGCAATAACGCGACGTCCTTCTTGTTTCGCTCGATTAATGCGTTCTGCAGCTTCCAAATCAACCCTATAATATTCTGAATGCATTTCATGATCACGGATATTTTCTACTTTAACCGGACGGAAGGTCCCTAACCCTACATGTAGAAGAATCTCTACGATCTCTACACCTTTTTTCTGGAGTTCTTCCAGCAGTTCAGGCGTAAAATGCAGTCCTGCCGTTGGCGCCGCGACAGACCCTCTTTCTTTAGCATACACAGTCTGATAGCGCTCTTGGTCTTCTAGTTGTGCTGTGATATACGGTGGAAGGGGCATTTGTCCAAGAGTGTCTAAAATGCTTTCGAAAACCCCTGAGTAGGTAAAATGGATCTTCCGATTTCCATTCTCCAAGATATCTAGAAGTTCACCGATTAGTATTCCACCACCGAAGCGAACCTTCTGCCCTACTTTAAGGTGTTTTCCAGGTTTAACCAGGGCTTCCCAGACGTTGAGTTCGTCTCTCTTCAAGAGCAGGAGTTCAATTTTCCGCTCTGTCCCTTCTTTTTCGCCGATCAAACGCGCAGGAATAACGCGGGTGTTATTAAGCACAAGCACATCGCCAGTTTTTAAGAGGGACACGAGATCCCGAAACGTATGATGCTCTATCCTGCCACTATCACGATTGAGAACCATTAATCGCGAAGCATCCCTAGGTTCAAGCGGGTGTTGCGCAATCAAGGATTCCGGTAAATAATAATCAAACTCCGAAACATTCAAACCATCATTCTCCTTTGTTTTATCCAATCGTCAGACTCCCACTTCTTCAAGTGGGAGTCTGAGTGGCATAGGATCTAGAATTCGCCGAGCCCCATTCCCAATAGCGGCGACAGCCGTAGACTCTCTCACCGAAGTATCAATGTCCAACTTTAGTTGAACATTGATACTTAAGGGCTTTCTCTATGTTTTACTAATCTTAGCATTATTATAATAAAACGATAATATTTCCTTATAGCTATACCCTATTTGGGCCATATGATAAGCACCCCATTGGGACATTCCAACCCCATGTCCCCAACCCCGTCCATCAAATATAAAGGCTCCAAAGGGTTGGGAATCAGGACCCGCACCTAGGGATGAGCTAAAGATTTTAGAGAGTAAGGGTCCCGGCTCCTTTTGAGATGCTCCTTGAAACACAGCTATGCCCAATTTCCCGAACGGGTCAGCGCTTGTAGCGATTTGTCGTGTCTCAAAGAAGGTCCCCAAAAAGGCGAACTTCTTTATTGGTTGCCCAAAGGGATAAAATTTCTTAACGAAGGTGCGCGCTGTAACGGTCTTGGATTTCCCAAATCCATCTTCCATTCTAACATTTTTTACTCTTCCTGAGGGGAATTTTTCAAGTTCAACCTTTTGAACCGGTCCGAGCCCAAAGGTAGAGCCTAGGACTGGGGCAGATACAATGAATCGCCAATGATTTGCTGCACCTCCGACTTCTTGCGAATATGGATCTGGACGAGACACGTTGTTACTATCTGAGTTCCCCCATACATTTTTCGCGTCTTCTGTATATCCACCGCTATGAGCAGAATACAGAGCTTCTATTGGGTGACCGCTCTGCTTATCGACGAGAATTTCACCTCTCGTTGCCTCAACTGCTGCCGATGCTTCACCTTCCACAAGTTTCCCTGCATAGGCTTGGTCAATATCTGGAGAATCTGTAATCGCCTTTTTACCATTCTCAGTATGTCTGACTAAGAAGGTTCGAGCAGCTATTGCTTGCGCCTTGAGCGCTTCTAATCCGCCATTAGACCATGCATTGCTCATTTCCATTGGCACAACCCCTTTAAGGTAGTCCTCACTATCCAATCTATTTACTACCTGCCAATGACTGTTTTGCCAGCTTAGTTGGAAATCTCCGCGATAAACGGACGCTTTATCCTCTGGTGTTTTAACACTTAAGCTACCTGGATTGATTCCCTTCACTTCTATAGAGGACCCCCGAAGGACTTGATATTCCCCATAATTAACCCTAAATATTGGGGCCCATCCTCCCCAACCGACTTGAAGTCTTGAACCTGCTGAAAACTTTAGATTCGTTGTATCCACAATTAGCTGATAGTCCCCATTTTTAACCTCGATTTCCACCCATCCAGCCTCACCCAATTTCCACACTAGCTCAACCGAAACCTCTTTCGCTTGGCAAGACTGAACCTGAATCAGCACAAATATCAATAAAGCCATACAGAAAAATGGTAACCGACACACAATCCGGGTCATGTTCTTCACACCCTTTCATGGCATCTCAGAAAGCATTCTGATGTTCAGATTACCCTTTTTTCTTGGCTTATATCCTCAATATTATGTGGATTCGATTTCCAATGCAAGTCCAAGGGACGGTTCTTGACTTGCCTAACACAAACGAAATTTACGTTATAACTTGTCCTCTGGGAACAGTCCATAATCCGCACGGGTCTGGGGTAGGGGGTAACCTAAATGCTGATACGCCCTCACCGTCGCCACGCGTCCCCGTGGTGTTCGTTGCAGAAATCCCATCTGAAGTAAAAACGGTTCGACAACATCTTCGATGGTCACTGACTCTTCTCCGATGGTCGACGCGAGCGTCTCCAAGCCAACCGGTCCACCCGCAAAAACCTCAATAATAGTCTTTAGCGCTTTCTGGTCAATCTGATCCAAGCCTACTGGATCAACTTCCAAGCGATTTAATGCTTCTCTCGCTATTGTCTGAGTCACTACGCCGTCTTCCCAGACCAAGGCAAAATCTCTAACGCGTTTTAACAAGCGGTTGCCAACCCTTGGCGTTCCCCGGGAACGTCGTGCGATTTCTTCCGCGCCATCAGCGGTTATATCCAACCTTAAAATACCTGCCGCTCGAAGCACTATCTCCTTTAAATCCTCGACCTCATAGAATTCAAGACGACTAATTACTCCAAATCGATCGCGCAACGGAGAGGTTAACTGTCCAGCTCGAGTTGTGGCCCCTACTAACGTAAATGGAGGAAGGGATAAGCGAATTGAACGGGCACTTGGACCCTTTCCGATTACGATGTCCAAGCATCCATCTTCCATAGCCGAATAAAGAATTTCTTCTGTCGTAGCGTTCAAGCGGTGGATTTCATCGATAAATAGCACATCCCGAGGCTCTAAGGCTGTAAGGATAGCTGCTAAGTCTCCAGGACGTTCAATAGCCGGACCAGAGGTTGTACGTATACTTACGCCCATTTCCGTCGCAATAATATTGGCGAGCGTCGTTTTCCCTAAACCAGGCGGACCATATAGTAAGACGTGATCCAAGGCTTCACCACGGGTGGAAGCGGCTTGAATAAAGATACTTAAATTATCTTTAACTTTTCTCTGCCCAATATAGTCATTCATGCGGCTAGGACGGAGTACTTCCCCTTCGTGATCTGCAAGTTGTTCTTGTGGAGCAACCAGACGCTCTTCCATGCTTCAATCCCACCTCTCGTAGCCTCTAATTCGACCTTCACTAGCCGCCTGCTAAAATACGCAGTGCCTTTTTGACTTGCTCTTCAGTCGTTAAATCTCCATCATCTTTTTGGCGGCTAAGAGCCTGCCTGGCTTCGTCTAAACCAAAACCAAGAGCCAATAAGGTTTGTAAGGCCTCTGAGTGTGTAAGGGGGGATGGGTTAGAAAACGAATCTCCTCCGGTCGGAAAAGAAACATGTCCTTTGAATTTTTCTTTGAGTTCTAAAATAAGACGTTGAGCTGTTTTCTTACCAATACCTGGTACTTTAGTTAATAAATTAAGGTTTTCACTAACTATGGCGCTTTCAATCTGTACTGCGCCGAAGGTAGATAGTAGCGATATAGCTGCTTTAGGACCAATACCTGACACACTTAACATGCTTAGAAAGAGTTGTTTTTCTTCTAAGGAGGAAAAGCCATACAGGGATATATCATCTTCACGCATAACCACATGGGTATACACGACAAGTTCTTGCCCAGCAGAAGATTTTGCCAACAGCCCATAGGGCACCATCAGTAAATACCCAACCCCTTGTACATCAAGCACCAAACGCTCTGTTTGAATTTCCCATACTTTACCTCTCAACATCCCAATCATCGGAATTCCTCCATTCTCCGATTCAATGCAAAACTATGGGCATGACAGATCGCCACGGCTAAGGCATCGGCTGTATCGTCTGGTTTGGGGATTTCGTCCAGTTTTAACAAGCCTTTGACCATTTGTTGGACCTGTTTTTTCTCGGCTCTCCCATATCCCACGACTGCCTGTTTAATTTGTAACGGCGTATATTCATAGACGGGAATACCTTGTTGGGCACCCGTCAACAAAACTACGCCCCGAGCATGCCCGACAGCGAGGGCAGTTGTTGTATTACGATTAAAGAAGAGTTCTTCTACTGCCATGTGATCCGGAGGGTGCTCGCGCAGGAAAGGGACAATCTGATCATATAGCATTAACAAACGCTCGGCTAAGGGCGTGTGAGCTGGAGTACGCCAGCATGAATACGCGATCGCACTTAAGTGATTCCCTTTTTGCTCAATTAAACCATACCCCATAATCGCCGTTCCAGGGTCAATTCCTAAAATAATCATACACGTCTTCCTTTCAACATTATAGATTTCGACAGAAGACGGACGATTCCCTTTCTTCTACAATACCTTTCTAGTTAAGCCACAGGGTTTCATACAATCGTGAGAATCCAACTTCTTCAAGTGGAAGTGGGACTCCCGACTCCGCTTCGGTGACGAAAGCCTCCTGTGGAGGGTTTCGCCGAGCCGCCTTCCCAATACGAACACTTGGCGGCGAAGGAGGTAGACTCCATCCTACGGCGCGAAGTATTCGTCATTGGCTCTGCGCCTTCGACATAAGTCTCCACTGGAGACTTATGTCACCGAAGACTCGATGTTCAACTTTAGCTGAACGAGTTCACTTACCGTATCAATAAACGATTGAACTTCATCTAGGGAGTTGAACTGGACCTTAGGTGCGATCTCCAACATCTCCTTTGGCCAAGCCTGAATATTCAAACCTGTCATAATGACACTGCCACCCGCTCCTGGAGTTCCTTCGACCACGGATAGCCCCCCTTGCTCGACCCTAAAATGATAGGTAACCGTCGGCAAGGCCTCCTTCGTGGACGCGGTTTCCACGCTCATAGACTCCGAGGAAGTACCGGCACGATAGTTATCGTACCACCATGATGTTGCAAAGGGTACGATACTGCCAATTACAATACCGATAATAAGGACCATACTCATGACCATACGATTAGACATAGCGAAAAACCCTCCTGACCTTGTCTTTTAGAGCTAGTTTTGCCAGGAGGGCATAAATTAATCATTATACTGTTAGAACTTCACTATTAAATGGCCTAAAAGTCTTCGTCTGCTAAATCATCCGCCAATTCGAAATTAGAATACACCCCTTGAGCATCATCATGGTCCTCTAAAGTATCCAGCAAATGAACAATCTTCCGCGCCTGTGCAGCATCGGTTATCTCAATAGTATTTTCAGGAATCGGACTAAGCACCGCTTCTGTTACAGAGATCGCTTGCTCCAGGAGGGCCTGACGCACGCTTTCCATGGCATCAGGAGTGGTATATACAACATACCCTTCCTCATCTGCTTCAAAATCCTCAGCCCCTGAGTCTAAGGCTAGCATCATTAACTCATCTTCGCTTAACTTAAGCCCCTCGCGCAAGATTCTCAATTGCCCTTTTTCTTCAAACATCCAGCCAACGCTACCCGTCTCACCCATGTTTCCACCATTTTTAGAGAAGATATGGCGAATTTCTCCCGCAGTACGATTGCGGTTATCCGTTAAAATATCAATCATAACGGCAACCCCTCCGGGGCCATACCCTTCATAACGAAGCTCTTCATAAACTGATCCTTCAGCTCCGCCAGTCCCTTTAAGAATTGCGCGTTGGATGTTCTCATTGGGCACATTTTCCGCTTTGGCATTTTCGATGGCGATCTTTAATCGGAAATCGTTAATATCTCCACCACTGGCACGGGAGGCAACCACCAGTTCCCTGCCCAGCTTGGTGAACATTTTCCCCTTATGGGCATCTGCCTTACCTTTTTTATGTTTAATGTTTGCCCACTTTGAATGTCCTGACATGAAACTCCTCCTTATGCTAGTACACTATTAAATAGTTTAGCATAGGGCAATTTCCCTTGTAAAGCAATATATAAGAAACTTACCCTGAGCTAAGATGATTTAATGATTGTCTCGTCCATGGAAGCTACACCTTTAAAAACTTTACACCCCGTTGTGAGCGGGATGTAAAGTTATGTTTTTAGCTCTAGATTTTATACTAGTTGGTTATTTAGACTCATTTTCGAGAATTTCAAACCCTACTAATTAATGAAAAACATCTGTGCTTAAATACCGTTCACCAGTATCTGGAGCCACGGCAACCACATTTTTCCCTTCTCCCAAGGTTGCGGCAACCTTCAATGCGGCGCAAACTGCAGCGCCTGAAGAAATTCCAACTAATAGCCCTTCTTCCCGGGCTAAACGCCGGGTTGTCTCTAGAGCGTCTTCGTTGCTCACTTGTATAAGTTCATCTAAGATAGACTTATTCAAAACCAAGGGAACAAACCCAGCGCCAATTCCTTGAATTTTATGCGGACCTGGCTTTCCACCAGAAATAACTGGGGACGCGGCGGGTTCCACTCCGATGATCTTTATTTCAGGAAGCTTTGCTTTCAATATCTCACCGACTCCAGTGATTGTTCCTCCCGTACCAATACCAGCAACAAACGCATCTATCTCCTTTAACTGGTCGAGAAGTTCTAACGCCGTGCTATGTCGATGCGACTCTGGGTTGGCTGGGTTTTCAAATTGCTGAGGCATAAAGTAATCCGGGTTTTCATTGAGCAGCCGTTTTGCCTCCGCGATCGCCCCCTTCATTCCTTCCGCTCCAGGAGTTAGCACAAATTCTGCTCCATAAGCGGCCATTAGCATCCGCCGTTCAACACTCAATGTATCTGGCATAACGACAATTAAGCGATAACCGCGGGCTGCTGCGATCATGGCCAACCCAATCCCAGTGTTCCCACTGGTTGGCTCGATAATCGTGCCCCCAGGCCGGAGTGCCCCTCGCTTCTCAGCATCCTGAATCATCCCCCAAGCAATACGGTCTTTTACACTTCCGCCTGGATTAAACGATTCGACTTTAACATAAATATTGGCCATTCCGGCCTTAACCATTCGTTGTAAACGCACTAGAGGGGTCTGCCCTATCAAGTCCGTAATAGAATTTGCAACTCGCATTTTTAATCCCCCTATATCTTACTGTTTTAGTATGTTTTAATAATATCAAGAAAAAAACCCTTTGTCAAACATTAGTCCTATCGCTAATATCAACAGTTGTGAGACTGTATCCCAATAACGGCGAAGTAGGTAGACTCCATCCTACAGCGCGAAGTATTCGTCAATCGCTCTGCGCCTTCGGCGTAGGTCTCCCTATTCGGCGTTAATTGAACAAGATTAAGGTGCAGGATTAACCTTAAATCGTTCTTCTACTTCTGCTACCAGGGCTTCAATCTGGTGCGGTAGAGGGATGCGAAGGATTCCAACCAGGAGAATATTCCCACGTTGTATAGGTAGCAGCAATTTGTCCGCTTTACTGGTAGAAATTGCAGTAGCCATCGCCGGTGTGATTTCTCCCAAGAGACCATAAACCATCATAATCGAAATCGAACCCACAACTAGATCCACTCTATCTACATTATAACAAATTGCGGACTCCCCTGATGCTCCCTCAGTAGCCCCGGCACGTAACATAGCTCCAGTCGCAAGGGCATTCGTTCCTAAAGCAAGTATATCCAATCCTGGCATTTTTTTGCGTAACTGTTCAACAATATGTTTACCAATACCGCCACCTTGACCATCAATGACTGCTATCCGCATATTACTCCTCCCGATTCCTTACTAACAAATACGAGGAAGGTGTTCACCTTCAAGCATGCCAACAATACGTTTCCCTCCCAGAGGAGTTTGTAATAGGACGAGCCCGGACTTTCCAGCTTGAACTTGCCCAATGCGAGTTGCACCGCGCCCCAGTGGGTGGGCTTGCATGTTCAGGAGAACTTGCTCCGCCACTTCTGGAGCGACGATAACCAATACTTTCCCTTCGTTCGCTAAATAAAGGGGCTCAAGACCTAACATCTCACAGGCCCCTTCTACGCTAGGAGAAAGCGGCAATTGTTCTTCTACTAAGAGCATACTTACTCCAGCTTGATTCGCTAATTCATTGAGTGTCGTCGCGACTCCCCCACGAGTAGGATCTCTCATACATTTTACTCCGGGCAAATAAAAGGCATCGATAAGTCCATTTAGAGGCGCGCAATCACTAACAACTGGGGTTTGAAATTCGAGCCCTTCTCGCTCAGATAAAATTGCAATCCCATGATCTCCGATTGTTCCAGTAATGAGAATTTCATCGCCTGGCCGAATCTGCTCTGGACCAACTAAACGATCCGTAATATACCCAATCCCAGTCGTGTTTATGAAAATTTTGTC
>JUEG02000458.1_pt1 | contig 13384 bp, 8 predicted proteins | sample 432341 | NCBI WGS metagenome assembly JUEG02 (sample SAMN02953476, study PRJNA257561) | rock porewater metagenome | biome: terrestrial; feature: Opalinus Clay rock; material: porewater; isolation source: Opalinus Clay rock BIC-A1 borehole | place: Switzerland: Mt Terri URL, St-Ursanne ...
GGTGGAAAGCATCAACATCTCCGCCAATACTTAATTCCATTATTGTATCCGCGCCTGCCGCTACAGCAACGTTGATTTTATGAAGCTCATCCGCGAAGTCCACACAGTCTGGTGACGTTCCGATGTTGGCATTTACTTTTGTACGAAGACCTTCCCCTACCGCAATCGCAATACAGTTCTTGTGTTGAGTGTTCTTTATGATCACGACTCGGCCTGAAGCTACCTTCGCACATAACTCATCTGATGTTAATCCTTCCACTTTTGCTAATCTTTCTACCTCTGGTGTAATAATACCTTGTCTTGCTTTAATAAGTTGTGTCATTTTAATCTCTCCATTCTTAATTTTCATATTTTTAATGCGATGCTCATGTTATTCACATAGCATTCCGACCTCCAGCCTCTGATTTCTGACCTCTGTCAGCACTCCCACGGCAGTTCCTGAAAAAACTCGCCAGCAACTGCCATGGCGCAACTTTTTTCACATTTCTGGCAGAATGGTTTTTTGCTGGAGTGGAAATCCGTTAGCCTTTCTTGATCTAAGGCTAGCTCTTTCTGGGCCTCTACATTCTGTTCCCGTCGTGCATGACTCATTTGAAGGTCCCAATTGTCCGCTCCGGGGTACCCTTTCGCAAGATCAGCCACATGAGCAGCAATACGTGAAGCCACGACTCCTCGGTAAACATCCTGGGCATTGGGATAAGCAATATGTTCTGCAGGTGTGACGTAGCATAGAACATCAGCACCAGCTGCGCCTGCCATGGCTCCACCGATAGCAGCCGTAATTTCGTCATACCCTGGGGCTACATCCGTAGACACTGGTCCGAAAACGAAGTAAGGAGCACCTTCACACACTTGTTTTTCTAGTTGCACAGTTGTCGCAATTTGCTGGGGTGGAGTGTGACCGGGTCCCTTAATCATGATTTGAACCCCTGCTTGTCTACTACGCTTTACTAACTCGCCTAAAACAACGAGTTCTTCGACCTGGGAACGACATAATGAATCGGCACCTGCACCTGGTCTCATAGCATCTGCTAAACTCAAGGTAACTTCATATTTTTTGGCTATTTCCAAAATGCGATCGAACATGGTATACAAGAAGTTTTCCTTATTATGATACAGCATCCAGCCCATCAACAAGGATCCACCTCGGCTCACCAGATTTAAGACTCTCTGATCTGCTTTAGCGGTATTAAAGAGTCCAGAATGGAGGGCGCTATGCAAGGCCATAAAATCCACGCCATCTGCAGCCTGGCGTTCCATCACCTTGAAAAAATCCTCTGGTTCAAGTGCTAAAGCTGAACCCTTTGTCCATACAGCTTCAGCAAAGGCCTGATAAACAGGCAACGTACCCAAGGGAAACGGCACTCTCTGGATAATTGCCCGCCTTGCCTCGTCCATATTACCAGCAGTACTCAGATCCATCACTGCATTGGTGCCTGCCCTGATCGCCTCATCCACTTTAAATAGTTCATCCGCCAGACTATCCTCGTCTGCTGCTAGGCCAATACTGGCACTTACCTTGGTACTCAGTCCTAGTCCAAACCCTTGAGGTTTTTGGGGCTTGTGATAATGATTATAGGGAATAACAATACGACCTGTAGCAACGCGTTCTATCAGAAGCTGGACGTCCATTCGTTCGTTTTGAGCTATTAAAGTAAACAACGGGATTTCTTGACCCTTTTGGGCTGTTTCCATTAAAGACTGCACTCTATACTCTCCTTCCTATGTTTGAAGTCGTCCAAGTTTGAGACTCCCACATTGTTGAAAGAACACTCGGTAGCGCTAAAAAAATATAAAAAAAGCCTCTAATCACAAAGTGACTAGAGACTTTTCCATAATCTCATCCACACTACTCTTGGTTCTTCGACAAGGTAGGCTTAGCTTAACTACAGGCAGGTCTCCTGGCTTACGGATCTATGCATCTGAAGTACCTTCCGGGAATTACCCCGTGGTTATTACTTCATGCTCCCCGTTTACAGTGGCGGGACCGCGCCGGACTTACACCGACTTCCCTATTCTCCTCTAATATGAGGCACCTATAGTTATTAATTTATATGCAAAGTATAACCAATAATTGTGCATTTGACAAGGGTTTATCTTCAACTGTACAAATTCACTCTGATACTTCACTTTTTACGAGTATAGTATTATTGGAAACAATACTATACTCACCGTTTTTTTGTGTAATCCTTGAGATATGTCTTATTTGGATATTGCACTCCGTACAGCAACCAAAAGCAAAGTATTTTTTAGATTTAGTAAATTCCCCACTTTTTTCAATAAACCGATCACATTGTGGACATCTAATAGGAGCTTTATCGATTAATTGTTTTAGAACTTCTATCTTCATTTCGTTATCTTTTTGAACCTTTTCCCAATTTACAATTGCACTACCAGAACAATCATAAACCTTTCTGAAAATATCAACCGTATAGGCAGCATCACTCAAGGCATCGTGAAAAGGAGTGTTGATTTCAATATCAAGAACTTCCACCGCGCTTTCTAAACTCGGTTGTTTTGATAGGCTTCCATACTTCATGTAAATCTGTTGAATATTGATGAATTTATCAAAGGATATGGCATCGTATCCAAAAAATAAGCAATTATCTCTTAAGGCTAAAATATCATCGTGCCCCCAAGAACATAAGACAGAATCCTCTCCGACCCACGCATGAAAGCTCTCAATTGCTATACCAAAAGGGGTCCCTTGGACAACCCGCCTTGTATCTATATTAGTTTTCCTCCTCACATAAGGATTCATTCTTCGATATATTACTGGCTTTATGATTAAATCAAAGCTGCTAATGGTCTCTAGTTGCTCATTTAATTTGACTGCTCCGATTTGGATAATCTCATTTTTTAGTTCAGGATTAGCCAAGTCGCCTTCTTTGAATTTAAAGAACATATTAAATTCTAAATCAAACACAATATAGTTCATAAATGTGCTACCCCCCTATGTCATGCGTCTATTATAATCCTTCCATAGAATAAACGCACATATTTGTTTCATCTCATCCTTTCTAATCGTACAAAATTGCGGATATTGTTGTACTGATCATGATAAAATAATAAAGTATGCCTAAGTCTTCTTTTTAGATTTCTGCGAATACTTAATGGAGAGGTGATGATATGATGTGGTTTAATAAAAGCATCAGTGCTGTACTCAAGGAATTGGATGTCAATGTAACGACCGGTTTATCAGAAAGCGAAGTAATCCAACGGCGAGAAAAGTATGGTCTAAATGAGCTGGTGACTAAAGAGCCTAAAACCTTACTTAAGATTTTCCTCTCTCAACTAAACAACATTATGATCTATATTCTAATCGCTGCTGCTCTCATTTCTGGGTTTATCGGAGAAATTAGCGATGCAGTTATTATTGGAATTGTGATTCTTATTAATGCAGTCGTTGGAGTTATCCAAGAGTCCAAGGCCGAAAAAGCTCTCGATGCCTTGAAAAAACTTTCGACTCCCAAGGCATTAGTGAAAAGAGAAGGGTCTCTAAAAGAAGTCCCTTCTCAAGAATTAGTTCCTGGCGATGTCGTGATTATCGATGCAGGACGGTACATTCCCTGCGACCTCCGTCTTATAGAAACAGCCAATCTACTAATTGAGGAATCGGCGCTGACTGGAGAGTCCGTTCCCGACGATAAACAGGCCGAACTATTAATTGAGGCTGAGGATACCCCTATAGGGGATCAAGAAAACATGGCGTTTATGTCTACTCTAGCAACCTATGGCCGCGGAGTTGGAATCGCTGTTGCCACAGGAATGGATACCCAAATAGGAAAAATTGCCACTCTGCTCGAAGAATCGGATGAAGGTCAAACACCACTTCAGAAAAAGATTGAGGAATTGGGGAAAATCTTGGGCTTCGCCGCGATCGGAATTTGTGCCCTTATGTTTTTAGTCGGAGTTCTTCAAGACAGAGATCTTTACGAAATGTTCTTAATTGCCCTTAGTTTGGCAGTTGCAGCGATTCCCGAAGGCCTACCTGCCATTGTTACCATTGTCCTGGCGATGGGTGTACAGCGATTGATCAAAGAACACGCGATTGTCCGAAAACTCCCAGCCGTCGAAACGTTAGGGTCCGTATCCATTATCTGCTCTGACAAAACCGGAACTCTCACGCAAAATAAAATGACAGTCACTCACTTCTTTGCTGACAATCTCTTAGGAGACATTGCTACTTTAGATTTGACCAAAGACGCTCATAGACTTCTTCTCGAAAATTTGGTTTTATGTAATGATTCGACCTACTCAGAATCCACCAAAACAGGAGATCCAACGGAAATAGCCCTTTTAGAAGCAGGCTCCAAATTCCAGATTTCTAAAGAGTCACTACAAAACTCCCATCCGAGGGTTGATGAAATACCGTTTGATTCAGACCGGAAATTAATGACCACAATCCACAAATTTGAAAACCAAGTCCTAGTCATGACCAAAGGAGCCTTAGACAGTCTGCTGAAAATCTCCACAACCGCTTACATAAAAGGAGAAACAGTTCCGTTAACTGAAGAGCTTAAAACCAAACTTATGGACGCCTCCAACACTATGTCGAACGATGCCCTTCGAGTTCTTGGTGCTGCGTATAAGTCACTTGCGGGTGTCCCCTCTAAGGGTGACGCTGTCGAAGAGAACTTAACGTTCATCGGGCTGGTAGGAATGATTGATCCGCCAAGACTAGAAGTCAAAGACTCCATCGCCCTTTGTAAAAAGGCCGGCATAAAAACCATTATGATCACTGGAGATCATAAAAATACCGCCTTCGCTATCGCCAAGGAACTCGGCATTGCAAACAATATCGAGGAAGTGATCTCCGGTGTTGAACTAGACAAATTAACGCAAGATCAGTTAAATGATCAAATCGAACGATTTTCTGTCTTTGCACGTGTTTCTCCTGAGCATAAGGTAACGATTGTTAAAGCGATTAAATCTAGAGGCAACATTGTGTCTATGACTGGTGACGGCGTGAACGATGCACCCTCTTTAAAAGCTGCCGATATCGGAGTAGCTATGGGAATCACAGGTACTGATGTTGCCAAGGGTGCTGCTGACATCGTCTTAACGGATGATAATTTTTCAACTATTGTCTCTGCAATTAAAGAAGGTCGCAATATCTATAACAACATCAAAAAGTCGATTATGTTTCTATTATCTTGTAATTTGGGAGAAGTTATTGCTCTCTTCATTGCGATCCTCTTAGGCTGGGCTACGCCACTAAGACCCATCCATATTTTATGGGTCAATTTAGTGACCGACACTCTTCCTGCACTTTCCTTAGGTGTGGACTCTGGGGATCCCACTGTCATGGATAAGAAACCCCGTGATCCAAAAGCAACCCTTTTTGCTGAGGGTGCCGGTGTTAGGCTAATCTTGAATGGTATATTGATTGGAATATTAACGTTAACTGCCTTTTACGTAGGAACTAAGCTATACCCCAACTCCTTAATACATGCCCAAACACTCGCCTTCGCAGTTTTAAGTATCTCTCAACTGTTCCATTCACTGAACATGAGACATCCCGATAAATCAATTTTCCAAATGGGTTTATTTACCAATAAATATTTGATTCTTTCCATAGTCTTCGGGATTATGCTCCAAGTGATTGTTATTACGATACCTGCCTTAGCAGCAGTCTTTAAAGTTTTTCCTTTGACCATAAGGGATTGGGCATTTGTATTAGCACTATCTATTATGCCTCTAGTGATCAATGAACTGGTAAAAGCAATCCGCAGAAGCTCATCCTCAAATTAGAGAATTCGTCCAACTAACGTTAAACATCGAGACTATCGTCACCGAAGCGGAATACGATTGTCCCAACTTTTAAAAGTGGGAGTCTCACGCTTGGATAAATTATCAAAAAAATAGAGACGCCTTCATAAGGTGTCTCTATTGCTATATTACGTACGATTACCAAAAACTTAACTGCCGATAAGTACATGTCTTGTAGTACTGGTTAAGCAAACGATCTAACTGCTGACTCACTTCAACCACTTCACTGTCAATAAGCTTACGATTATACCCGAACTTATTGAGTTTTCTTCGTAGTCCCTCTATTCTTTTCAAAAGTTTCTTTTCCATATGGATTCCTCCTGAAATGTCATTCTCAAGAGAATCTTATTGCTTTTTTGGCAGAATAGCAAGAATAAATTTTCCATAAATAGGTAGTCATTTGTCGAATGATGCTGACTCATAATCATCTAACTTTCCGAGGTTAGTATAAGCGGTAATCTGATAACAAACGTTGTACCCTCGGCTCCCGTTTCAATGTTGATGACTCCTCCATGACGATGCACAATGTTATAGGAAACTGCCAATCCTAAACCAGTTCCATTATCTTTAGTTGTTAGAAATGGTTTACCAATATTATTCACGACTTCCACTGGTATCCCTGATCCCTGATCACTAACAGCGATGACAGCTTGGTCATTTTCAACATAGGTTTTAATTGTTATAACTCCGCCAGAAGCCATAGATTCAAATCCGTTACGAGCTAGGTTCAGTATGACTTGGCGAATTTCTTGTTCATTCAGTTGGCAGTCAGGGATTTCCTCAAGTTCGATAATAATATTATGTTCATTTTTTAAAGCATCTGCATGCAACATCGGTAAAAGCTTCCTGAGAATAGTATTGAGGTTTTGTAGGCTAACTTCGATAGGGGTATTTCGACTAAGAGATAAGAATTCTGAGATGATTGAATTTGCCCTGTCTAATTCTTCGATCATTAACTCGAAATGGTTTTTATAATCTAAAAGATTTGGCTTGGCTCCTAACAACTGCAGGAAACCGCGTACGGTTGTCATAGGGTTTCTTACCTCATGGGCAATGCTCGCAGCTATCTGGCCGATAAGATTAAGTCCATCAAGCCTTTTCATCTCTGCTTCCATCTGTTTTCGTTCCGTGATGTCACGGTGGATACCCATGATACCGATAATCTGGCCTTGATCATCTCTAATCGGCGAAAGACTGATCGATACATCAATGACATGGCCACTTTTTGTCATGCGCTTGACATCCCGAGCTAGCACTTCTCTCCCTGAGATTATCAGTTCAAGCGCTTCTATCATTACATGGGATTCTTCTGGAACTGCTATGGTAGTTATTCCTCGTCCTATGATTTCTTTGGCTGAATATCCATACAATCTTTGCCCCGCCCGATTAATGCTAGTTACCATAAGATCTAAATCGATTGTAGTAATTGAATCAGTTGAGTTTTGCACCATAGCTTCATAAGTCCTCAGTTGTTGAGAATGTGCTTTTGCTGCGGTTAGCAAGGGGTTTAGTTCCGGCAGAATTCGCGTATCCATCTGCACACCGTCATCCTTAAGAATGGATCCAGCAAATACACTTAATTGTAGTCTAAGTTTTCTTATTACGTACTGAGTTATCTTATAGGGGATGAAAAATATTAACGACAGAAATCCTAAAACACCGATAGAATATCGCAAAACCCTCTGATAAATATCATCAATCTTTGTGTTTACCCAGACATGACCAATCAGACGATTATCCACAACAAAGGGTAAGGTAATCGATATAATTCCTTTTCGATTCCACCACCCCTCTGTGGTGCTCTTCTTAACAAGTTCAGGCTTGCCACTTTGATAGGATATGAAGCAAGGATCGCTTTCCGTTAGGGGTTGGAGCATAGAAGCGTTAAAATCAGGGGCCTTCGCCGCAATAGAATCAAACCTTGTGTCATAATATCCAAGGCCATAATCGGGATATTGTTTTGATATCTCGTCAAACAGAGGTTGTATAATTGCATTAAGTGCCAATATTTTCTCTTTACTTGATTGATTGGCTGGATCCGCTTGCTTAATATCTTCCCGATACAAAATTTTAAGGTCGCTATTTAAGCGTATGGTTAACGATATTACATCAAACCGTCGTTCACTAATTCCATGCTTTAAGGCAGTATAGTAGAACCCCGCAGTCAGTATCAAAGTAAGACATACAAAAATAATCGCTATTATTAAATGGATACATTTTACGGTGTCTAAGCGACGCAACTTATCCCAAAGCTCCAAGATCGTGCCCCCTAATGACTTTAACAACGCTACATCAGGCGTTCCACACTAACCCGATTGCGGCCTTCATGTTTTGAACGATAGAGAGCACGGTCAGCAGCCAAAATTAGATCATCCGGTGTTTCAGCTTGTTCTGGGTACCTGGTAACTACTCCAAGGCTCACTGTAAGGTAATCAGCGAAAAGAGAATTCATATTTGCAATGCCCGCGCGCTCTATACTGGCTCGCAATTCCTCAGCTAGTACAGAAGCCCCTATGTCGTCAGTGTTCGGCAGGACGACGGCAAATTCTTCCCCTCCGTAACGTGCCACAAAATCCCCTGGACGCTTCAACGTCATTTTAAGTAACGAGGCTACTGTCTTTAGGCAATCATCGCCTTTAAGGTGACCATATGTATCATTAAAGGCTTTAAAATAGTCGATGTCGAGCATAATCAACGAAATCGGAGTTTTTTCCCGCATAGCTCGTCTACTCTCTTGAAGTAATCCCTCATCAAAATGCCGACGATTAGCTATCCCTGTCAAGCCATCTAAAAACGACAAACTCTGCAGCGTCTCATTAGCCGCTTGCAATTGACGAGTGACCTCAAGCAGCTCAATTTCACGGGCCTTTCGTCGAGCAGTTTCATGTTTCAATCTCAATGCGGAACGCACCCTAGATAGTAACTCTACCTTCTCGAGAGGTTTCTTAATAAAATCCATCGCACCTGCGGAAAAAGCCATCTCCAAATTTTCTTTTTCTGTTGTAGCAGTCACCATAATTACAGGTACATCTGTCAGCCATTCTCTCTTCTTAATATTTCGGCATGCCTCGATCCCATCAACATCAGGCATAACGATATCCATCAGGATCAAGTCAATCTCGACTATTCCTAGATCCGAATAACCGTCAACTAACTGATAGAGCTCCTTTGCCGACTTGGCGGTGATAACGTCAGTATAACCCGCCGTCTTAAGAAATGCCTTAATCACTTCTAAGCTAAAAACAGTATCGTCCACGATAACTATGGCCATTTACCGTTGAACCTCCTTCTACTAATCATGTCTTGTAACTTATTTTGTTAGACACTTGTAAATCGGGAAGTCTATTCTGTGTATAGCCACTTGCATGGCTTAGGTCTTTCTAATGATTACTACGTTCAAATAAGTAAGGACTATTAAATTATTAAATAATAAATGCTTCTAAGGTTACTTCGTCATAATTAAGGATTATCCTCCCTACATGTCCAATATATTACACTATTAAATTCCGTCCACTCTTTTTGCACAAAAATAGACAGGGTCAGGTAATTTTCCTACCTGACCTGTCTATTTCTAAAGCACATCAATATCTTATTCTAACTTAAACTTAACGAAAAAAACTGTCCCAGAAGAGGAAGATTTAACACTTATCTTCGCATTATGTCGTTCAGCAATACTATAACATGTTGTTAAGCCCAATCCTGTACCGCCCTCCTTGGTGGTCAGAAACGGAGTGCCTAACCTCGGAATATTTTCTTCACTGATACCTATACCTTGGTCTTCCACAGCAAGGACAATACTATTGGACTCCATATAGGTCATTATTTTCAGTATACCACTTGAAGCCATCGCCTCAAGTCCATTTCTAGTAAGGTTCAGAATTAATTGCCGAATTTCCCTTTCAACTATGGTTAATTCGGCCACATCTTCAGTTACTAATTTAACTTGTTTATCCTGATTCGTAGCATCTGCCAGAATTAAGGGGTACAAAGAATTAACTAAGCTGTTCAGTTTCACTCTTGAGTATGATTCTGATGTTTTTGATTTTGTTTTTGCTATAGATAAGAACTCAGATAAGATATTATTAGCTCTATCTAATTCACTTATCATTAAATCAAAGTACTCTTCGTTTTCATGTAAGGTATCTCTGCCTTTTAGAATCTGTAAAAAACCTCGAACAGTCGTCATTGGGTTACGTACTTCGTGGGCAATACTTGCCGCTAGTTCTCCAACAAGATTTAAGCGATCGAGTCGGGCAACCTCCTCTTCAGCAACTTTCCTTTTTGTAATATCGAGCAGTTGCATAAGGAATAATTGTGTGCCATCAGAATCTTGAAACGGGTGCTCAAACACTTCAAAAATTGAATCTTGTAATACAATCTGCCATTGCATAACAACCTCAGTTTGAGAATTCGCCTGTTGTAGTCTTGTGCGGCAATCGCTACAAGGTTCGCCCTGATTAAAAAGTATATTATAACACTTCCTACCATCTGGTTCCCCGTAAATTTCTTTAAAACTACGGTTTGCAAAGAATAGGTTACCATCGCTTGTTCGAACATAAACTAAACCAGGTAACCCGTCTAATAAGGCATAAAGACGTTTCCGTTCATCTTCTAAGAATTTCTCCAATTTCTTTTGTTCAGTAATCTCTTTGAAAAAAATCGATATGCCTTCGGAGGAAGGGTAAGCATTTACTGAGACCCACCCTCTAGTGAGAATTGATAATGCTTCAAATTGAACAGGTTTTTGCGAGAGTATCGCTTCAGTAAATTTCTTAAAATAGTAATTATCTTTTTCGGGAAACAAATCCCAATATTTTTTCCCTAAGACATTTTGGTCCGTGACTGTAGTAAAAGCAGCAGCTGCAGAATTGTTAACATAAATGAACTCCCATTGTTTATTCAGAGCATAAACGGGATCAGTAATATTATTCAAAATATGTTCAATCTTCATTGAGGGTAATTCATACTTAATTGCCATTTATCGAGCTGCCTCCAACTTGTTAAAGGTTGTAACGTATTTCACATTCGACAAAATACTTATAATTCCCTCTATTTTCTCATTATTTTTATTTATGCTGCTATACCTTTTGTTATATGACAAATATCTAAAAACCTTAATAACCCTAAAAGACTAACACAGGTGGTTATGATGTCGCCAAAACTGGCTGAATCTTAACCACCTAAACTTAAAATGCTTTCGTGTATGGTTTTTAGATTCGACAATTTCTTTAGGCGATCATGCCTGCTTGTTCCTCGGTTTCTTCAGGAAGAGGAAAATTTATACAGAAGGTTGTCCCACTTGAACTGGTACTAACACAAATCTTCGCGTTGTGGGATTCTGCAATTTTGTAAGATGTTGCTAAACCGAGTCCAGTACCGTAGTCTTTCGTCGTGAAAAAGGGCGTTCCCAATTTGTTAAGGTTTTCTTTTGGAATACCGCATCCCTGGTCCTCAATCTCTAGAACAACCCGATTACCCTCCACATAACTTAAAATGTTAAGGGTTCCTCTTTCTTCCATAGATTCAAGACCATTGCGGACTAAATTTAGAACCATTTGGGAGATTTCTTTACCATTTAGCTTTAGGTTAGGGATATCTCCTTGAACAAAGCAAATTTGTTTATTCTGGTTTAAGGCATCTGCTTCTAAAAGTGGATATAAATTATTTAGAATTTCATTCAGGTTTTTGGATTTCAGTTCTGTTTGTTTAATCTGAGCAAGTGAAAGAAATTCAGTTATGATCGCGTTTGCTCTATCCAATTCAGAAATCATAAGGTCGAAGGTAGATTTCCGATCTACATAGGCAGGCTTTTCACCCAATAATTGGAGATAGCCATGCACCACAGAAAGCGGATTACGAATTTCATGCGCAATTCCTGAAGCTAATTGTCCCACAAGGTTGAGTCGGTCAAGCCTAGCAATTTCACTTTCTGATACTTTCCTGCTTGTAATATCTCGAAAATAACAAGTCATTCCACTTTCTATTGGGTATGCCCGGACCTCAAACCATTTATTACCTATGGTTTCGGATATGAATTCAAAAGTAACTGACCTATTTTCGTCCAATACTTCATGGAAGTGGAGTAGGACGGTATCACTGAATCTATATAATTCCGTCATTTTTTTGCCCACCAACTCATCGCGAGATTTTGAGAAACCTATTTCTCCTGCGCGATTGATATAAGTAATTTGCCAGTTCCTATCTATAGCGAAAAAAACATCGGGCATATTCTTTATCGTATCTGCTATGAGTTGATTACTACGAGAGAGTTCCGCCTCTAACGTTAAGTATTTAGTAAGTTGTTCTATTCTTTCTGTTTGCATACGTTCCCTTTCGGAAATTTCTAGTCCAAGTGAATTGTTTGCTTTTAACAATTCACTTGTTCGCGCTTCAACTAAATCCTCCAAATTATATTTATAAAAATACTCCTTTTCTGAATATCTTAAAAGTATGATGGAACTAAAAATTGCCAATGGCAGAACTATCGAAGCATTAATAATATTCCCTTGGAGATTTTCTAAATCAGTCTGATTTACATATAAACAACCAATTAAAAGTAAATATGATTGTAAATATAATACAATGGAATATATAGGTCTTATTGAAAACAAAATCGGAATACAGAAACAACTAATAATATAGACTGAAATCCCACCTGGTACATACGGAGATACCCAGCCTGAAAGTATAGCACTCAAATTTAGTGCAAGAAAGATGAAGGTGTAAAGATAAATATCCCTTTGAGTTTTAGTCAAAGAGTTTATCAAGATACCAAAGGTTGCTAATAAAAGATACCCTATGTGGATATAGAATAATAGTTTATAGCCATAATTACGGTTCCATAAGCCTGTCACCCTGTTATTATTATCAACAACTAATAGTAATGAGACTAAAATAAAGACTACGATAGAAACATACTTCATCCTCGTATTATTCAGCATACTAATATCACACCGAATTTTTATGCTTTGGCTTTTTGAGATAGTATTCACATAACTCCTCCTAAACTTTCCTAGCAGGATGCAATAATATCTTGGCGTCTGGCGATAGACAGTTAGTTCAACCTTTCTCTACGAGCCAAGAGAAACTATTTGTTTTCTTCTAGTATCTGCTTTCTAGTATTCAACTCTTTTGTTAATTTTCCTCTTTATATAGAATATATAAGTAAATTTAAAAAGGCTTAACAAACTTACAGATAACCACAGTGAATTACGGTACAGATTCCCAACTTCTAACCTCAAATTAGTAGGCCTATAAATTCTAAAACAGGTGGTTATGATGTCGCCAAAAACTGGCTGACATCATAACCACCTATCAAATACGGCTATTTCCCATTATGTGACCCTCTTAAGCGAAGGTAGCTATTAGAAGTTTTCGTATTTTAGATTGCTGGGAAACCGACATACTCTGTTATGTAACCAATTTGTTTATCTGAAAGCGAAGTAAACTCAGCATTTTTAGATCCAGTGAATATGCAAGTCCCAACTACCCAACCTAGACGATCATCATAAAAATTATTCCCTAGCCCTTGTGATACACCTTTCTCATTACATATACATACTATATCGTCTGTAATCGGCACAATCTCAATAAACTCTCCAACTAACTCTTG
>JUEG02000805.1_pt1 | contig 13326 bp, 9 predicted proteins | sample 432341 | NCBI WGS metagenome assembly JUEG02 (sample SAMN02953476, study PRJNA257561) | rock porewater metagenome | biome: terrestrial; feature: Opalinus Clay rock; material: porewater; isolation source: Opalinus Clay rock BIC-A1 borehole | place: Switzerland: Mt Terri URL, St-Ursanne ...
TGTATTATTTTGAATAATAAATATTTTCTAAAAGTTTATTTAATAAAGAAGGAATATTGATGAGGACTGTAGAATAAATAATTACAAATACGAAACAGGGTTTCACAATACGAAAACAATAATTTGAATAATAATTGAAGGAGGATAATTTAATGTCTAAAGTAACAATCCAAAAGCTTCAAAAAATGAAGGATTCAGGTGAAAAAATAAGCATGACCACTGCTTATGATTATCCTACAGCCTATTTTGTAGACAAGGCAGGAATAGAAATAATACTGGTTGGAGACTCCCTGGCAATGACTGTTCTAGGACATGACTCCACAGTACCTGTAACCATGGATGAGATGCTTCATCATATTCGTCCTGTGGTAAAGGGTGCTCCAAATCCACTGATTGTTGGAGATATGCCCTTCGGATCCTATAATGTATCTAAGGAACAAGCCATTATGAATGCAAATCGGCTAATGAAAGAGGGTGGCTGTGACGTTATCAAACTTGAGGGAGGTAAGGAAGTGGCAGGAACTGTAAAAGCCATAGTGGATGCAGGCATTCCTGTTATGGGTCATATAGGACTGACTCCTCAGACAGTATCAAAGCTTGGGGGCTTTAAGGTTCAAGGAAAGAGCACTGAAGCTGCTCAAGCCTTGTTAGATGATGCCTTAGCACTTGAGAAGGCAGGTGCATGGGGACTGATTATAGAGTGTATTCCGGATGCGGTAGGAAGGTTGATTACCCAAAAGGTATCAATACCGACGATCGGTATAGGTGGGGGAAGATACTGTGATGGACAGGTATTGGTATTCCATGATATGTTTGGACTATTTGAAAAGTTCTTACCTAAGTTTGTAAAGCAGTATGCAAACCTGGGTGATCAAATAGTCAAAGGCTTGAAGGAATTTAAGTCAGAGGTTAAGGAAGGGATATTTCCAGAGGAAGCCCATGTTTTTGGTGGAGTAAAGGACGAAGAGTTAAAAAGATTATACTAATTACCTGTAGATCTATATGTGGAATATACAAGGGGGAATGAAATTTTGAATGAATATATGAAGATATTGGATTTAGTTGATGAAGATGAGTTGGTTCAATTCACCCAAGAACTTATTCAAATCAAAAGTGTTTACGATCAAAATAAGGAAGGCTATAACGAAGAGAGGGTGGCAATTTATATAGCTCGATATTTACAGGAAATGGGCTTAGAGGTTCATATAGACGAGGTTGTTCCAGGTAGACCCAATGTAATTGGTATTTTAAAGGGTAATCAGGCAGGAAAAACCTTATTATTTGAAGGACATACCGATGTGGTTACAGCAGGGGATTTAGAGGAATGGAACTATCCACCATTCGGAGCTGTAATTGAAAATCGAAGAATATATGGAAGAGGCGCCTGCGATACTAAGGGGAATGTCGCTGCAGCCATATTCGCCGTAAAGGCCATAAAAAGTTCAAAAGTAGATTTTAGTGGCAATATACTTTTATGCATACCCGTAGATGAAGAAGGTATGATGTTAGGTATTAAGGACTTCATCAAAAAAGGTTGGGCAGACAATGTGGATGCCGCAGTAATATGTGAACCTGAGGAAAATAATATCTGTATTACTCAAAAAGGAGCCATGAGAGTAGTTATTAGAGTTCAAGGTAAAATGGCCCATGGATGTATGCCCCTGGCAGGAATCAATCCTAATTGGCGAATGGCTAAGATTATCTGTGAGCTGGAAAAGCTTCAGCAACAGGAATTCCTTAGACTGGGGAACCATCCGTATCTTGGATATCCCAGTATCACTCCTACAATTCTAATGGCCCCTATTAAAGGTGAGCCACAGATCAATGTTATACCAAAGGAATGCTTTACAGCTTTAGATATACGTACTGTACCAGGGCAAGAGCATGCGATATTGGCAGGACAAATTCAGGATATTCTTAATAGGCTTGCAAAGGAGGATGACGACTTTTCAGCAACTATGGAGATTATTGAAGAAAGACCATGGACAGAAACGCACAAGAGCGAGGAAATAGTAAAAGCTATTAGTAGTGCATATACCATGGTAACAGGAAAAGAACCCATTTATAATGGAGTACCCGGTGCTACAGATGGTACCTTTTTAAACTGCTTAAAGGATATACCTGTGGTTACTACTGGAGCAGGAAATCGGCTAATTCCACATCAGAGGGATGAGTATGTGGATATTGATGAATTGGTGGAAGCAACAAAACTTTTTGCTTTAACAGCAATGATTTATTTAAATAAGTAGATGTGAAGGGTTATCCCTTTCCATAAAACAAGCTAAAGCTTCACCCTTTATCAATCTACCCGTGATTAGCTTGGCTCTACACAACTTCAAAACATAGAAAAAGGAGGTTGAATGAAAATGGAAAATGAAAAGAAGGTATTCATTGAAGATCCCCGATTTAAGCAGTGTAATAAGGAAGCTTTAATGGGTGTTGGTCTTGGAATTCTTAACCTTATCTGGTGGTTTGTTTTTGGATATGGGATGGGTTCAAAACCACCTGAAGAGTACACCTATATAATGGGATTGCCAACATGGTTTTTCATGAGCAGTGTTGTTGGGGGGATACTTTTTACAGTTTTAGCAATCATCATGGTTACGCGATGTTTTAAAGATATGTCCTTAGAAAAAATGACTGCTGAAGAAGTGCAGAAATATGAAGCGGAGGTGAATTAGGTATGGCTAATGTGAATTGGGGAGTATTATTTCCTTTAATACTTTATTTTATAGGAGTATTTGCTATTGGTGCTTATAGTATGAAATTTGTATCAAAGGCTAGTCAAAATGAAGGAGATGGCTTCTTAAATGAATATATGACAGGAGGTCGTGATCTAGGCGGCTTTGTACTGGCTATGACCTTAGTTACTACATATTTGAGTGCAGGAAGCTTTATCGGTGGCCCAGGTACTGCCTACACCCATGGCTTGGTATGGGTTTTCCTTGCAATGTCTCAGATGCCTACAGGATACTTTACCTTAGCCGTATTGGGTAAGAAATTCGCAATTATAGCAAGAAAAATTAATGCTGTTACCATTACGGACTTTATTAGAGCTAGGTATAAAAATGATGCACTCGTTGTACTATGTTCGTTATCTATAGTGGCCTTCTTTATAGCTGCCATGGCAGCTCAATGGATTGGTGCAGCAAGATTAATAGAAGGTTCAGTAGGTATACCCTATAAAGCAGCTTTAACATTCTTTGCTATTACGGTTTTGATTTATACTACCATTGGTGGTTTTAGAGCGGTAGCCTTAACGGATACATTACAGGGAGTGATAATGACCATTGGAACCGTAGTTCTGTTTATTGGAACGATTGCAGCCGGTGGAGGAATATCCAATATCGTTCAAAGTATGTATCAATTAGATCCAGGTCTCATTACACCCTACGGTCCCACTGAAGGTTTTGCCACCACGGCCTGGGTAACCTCCTTCTGGATTCTAGTAGGCTTTGCTGTGGTAGGTTTACCAAGTGTTGGGGTAAGAGCCATGGCATATAAAGACGCTAAGAGCCTTCACATGGGTATAATCTATGGTACAGCTGTAGCTATGGTTCTCTTAATCTGTATGCACTTAATAGGAGCATTTGGTACGGTCATTGTTCCAGGTATTGCTTCCGGGGACCTAGTTGTACCTACAATAACTACAAAACTGTTCCCTGCATGGATAGCAGGTTTAATTTTGGCAGGTCCTCTTGCAGCCGTAATGTCCACCGTAGACTCCCAATTACTTATTGTAGTTGGAGCCATAGTAAATGATATATATACGAATTATGTTAATCCCAAAATAAAGAATAATGCAAAGCTAACTGCGAAAATAAGTTTTACAAGTACTATAATAGTGGGCGTTATTATCTACTTCTCAGCATTTAATCCTCCTCCACTAATGGTATGGCTCAATTTATATGCGAATGCTGGATTAGTTTCTACCTTCCTATGGCCCATTGTACTTGGCCTTTATTGGAAAAGAGCAAATACATCTGGTGCCTTTGCTTCAATAATAACTGGGGTTGGCAGCTATATCCTATTTAGTAAGATTTGGGCAAGACCCTTTGGTACTCACACAATAGTATTACCGCTTCTCCTTTCACTAATTGTATTTGTGGTCGTTAGTATGAGTACAGAAAGGCCTTCAGATCAGATTATTGAAACCTTCTGGGGAATTTAATTAAATACTCTTAATGGTGTAAGCGCATCAGTGTTTTCATCTTATCACTAAAATACAAACTATAAATTATAACCAAAGGAGGAAAAAATGTCTGAACGATCCAATCTTGTAAAATCTGTTATTAAAGCATTTGATATTTTAGAAATTCTTGATAAAAAACAAGAGCTAGGCATAAGCGAACTAAGTGAATATCTAGAATGGGATAAGAGCACAGTACATCGTTTAGTCACGACATTACGACAGAAGGGATATGTAGTTCAGAATTCGTCAAATCAAAAATATTCAAATAGCATAAAACTATTTGAGATGGGAAATAACGTTGTGGAGAAGCTTGGATTAAGAAGACAGGCGCAGCCTTTTATGGAAAAGTTAGCAGAGTTGACCCATGAAACTGTCAATTTGGCTATTATGGATGAAATACATATTATTTACATTGATAAAATTGAGACTCCTGCCACAATAAAAGTTGACCTAAATATAGGAAAGAAGCTACCTATATTTTGTACAGGTTTAGGCAAAACGATTCTCGCCTTCAAGTCTGAAAATGAGGTGAAGGGATTGTTAGAGGATGAAGCCTTTATTAAGTATACAAGCAAAACAGTAGATAATATGGAAGAACTCTTATGTCAACTAAGGGAAATTAAGGCTAAGGGATATGCCTTAGACGATGAAGAATATGTTGAAGGACTACAATGTGTGGCAGCACCTATCAGAAACTATACCGCTGAAGTTGTGGCAGCTGTCAGCATCGCTGTACCCAAATACAGATATGAAGAAGGAGAGAAGAACTTTGACTATATAGGCTTAGTACGGAACTGCGCCTATGAAATATCGAAAGAATTAGGTTTTAGAATTTAATTATAAACGAGTTATTGTATATTTAAACCCTAGATCTTTTGGAGGTACAAATATGAAAATTGTAATACTAGGTGCAGGAGCAATGGGATGTCTTTATGGAGGACATTTGGCAGAGGGTGGAAATGATGTCTGGCTTTTGGACGTATGGCAGCAGCATGTGGATGCCATAAATAGTTTGGGATTATCAATTGAAGGTTTGTCTGGTAACAGATTAATAAAAAGCATTAAAGCTACTACAAAGCCCTCTGATGTAGGGATTGCTGATTTAGTTATTGTATTTGTAAAATCTACTATTACCGATCTAGCCATATCGGATAATAAGGAAATCTTTGATTCATCAACAGCTGTCCTTACATTACAGAATGGTCTAGGAAACGTGGAAAAAATTAACCAAACCATCTGTGAAGAAAATATCATAGCAGGAGTAACTGCCCACGGAGCCACGTTACTTGGTCCTGGTAAAATTCGACATGCAGGCATAGGTGAAACAACTATTGGAGAACTTGATGGAAGCCTTTCAGATCGTCTAGTGAATATTGAAAAAGTATTGAACTTATCCAGGTTGAGGACCATAGTTTCTCAGAATGTGTGGGGATTAATTTGGAGTAAACTACTTGTAAACGTAGGTATTAATGCACTTACTGCAATAACTCAATTGAAAAATGGAGAATTAATTGAGCACTTAGAGACTGAACAACTGCTTGAACAGGCTGTTTATGAAGCATGGAAAATAGCTGAAGCAAAGGGTATTTTATTAACCTATGAGGATCCTATTTATCATACAAAACAAGTATGTAAAGCGACAGGAGGCAACATTTCTTCTATGCTTCAAGATGTCACTGGTAAAAGAAAAACAGAAATTGATATGATAAATGGGGCTATTGTTAGGGAGGCTCAAGAGTTAGGTTTATATGCTCCTGTCAATGAGACCCTTACAAATCTTGTAAAAATCATTGAAAAAAGATATTGATCTAATTTAAGACTTTAGTTCCCTCAATATATTCTCCGCAAAATCTTTAGCTTTATTTTCAATTTCAGAAACACTAAAAATACTACCTGGATCATTTGAGGTAGCCATTATGGTAAAGTATGGTGGAAGGCGTAGTCCTTTATTGACATTTAAAGCATCGATTAACTGTTTTGCAACAGAATCACTACCTGAATTGCCTGATACTACTATAGAAAAAAAAGATTTATCGTACAATCTAGTCTTTCTGTATAATGAGGTAAGTCTATTAATGACTGCCATAAGATTTGCTGAAACGGAATCATTATAGTTTGGACATATCCAAACTAAGGCATCAGCATTTTCTATGGCAGGCAAAACCTCTTTGACCATAAAACCTCCATAGAAGCAACTGCTTTGCTTACTATAATGCATGCAGGTTTTATAAGAGCAGCCTTTACAATCCATGACAGTACCATTTTCAACATGGAGCTCTTCAATGTGTACATTTTCTAAGTGTGACTTGACCATGTCCCATAGCAATAGCGTATTCGAGGTTTTTCTTGAACTTGAATGTAGGACTAATAGCTTTGGACGAAGGATTCTGAGTGGATTGTCTGTAAGAAGTCTTTCAATAAGGTGAATACAAAGATTGTCACAAATTTCCTCCAGCGTTGATGTATATTGGTTTTTCCAGGTAAGGAAATTACTTAAACTACCGGTGGCCTCTACTAAAGGATGACCTGGAAAACGGCAACCAAGCTGGTTAGAAAGAAAAATTATGTTCTTTGCTACACTTTTCGTATACAATTCATTTGGACTATGAATAAAAATCCCTGCGGTTGAGCCTAATAAAGAGTCATTTCCTCTTTTGAATAATATATATAGGAAATTGTATATTTCAGTGTTTACACCAATCTCATTCAACTCTATTGCAAAGAGTATTTTTCTGTTTTTTAAACAAGGAATAGGATCTTTGTCATTCAGATATATGACATTTTCAGTTAAGGTGTAGGCTATATCAGTCATTTTTCTTAACTGCGAGGATAGTTCCCCATGCTTGATTATGTAGAGTGTTTTCATAGTATTTTGCTCAACTCCCTGTAAGTATGTAGCAAACGATCCTTAAGTATTTTGGGCAGAATGAGTTGTTCTATTTCAGTACCCGTAGAATTTAGCCTATTTTTTGCTCCCATATATACTCCTCCCATAAATGTTGAGCTATAATGCCACTCGCCTTTAATCGTAGCTATTATTGAGAGGGCACCTGAAGAGAGGGCTGGAGCGATATAAGGTTTAAAACCCGTATTTCGAACATCTAAATTCGCATTTTTTGTATTTTCTGTAAGATATAAGGAAAGGGCAGGATCATAGTTTTCAATACTATCTGCTATAATTAGACCATCTCCGTGGGGCCCGAATGCTCTTCCCGCCTTGACATAGTGTTGGGTTTCATCCTTTTTTTGGGAATAATATACAGCCCGAGCATGCATAACGCCCAATCCATATCCGCGAATTTGTTCTGGAGCTAGTCCCAAATAATCCATCTCTCCGTCATTATTACGATTACTGGCTAGAAGCGCTGCCTTACATAGCAAATCCACGGGGTCGGATACCACTGCGAAGATTCCCTTGAAGTTGGATCGTCTTGCTAGTTTGGCATAGCTTGAAATGATTTTTGCATTTCCTTCGAACTGCGCCATACGGACATCCTTTTTTTCTTGACCCAGAGGAGGAACTCCGGCTGAGGCACTAAAAATAAATAGATCACAATCAAAAAGCTGATTCTCATCTATTATTTTGACTCTTGGAAAATGCTGGTTGCTAAATGGGGAGAGTATTTGATTAATTTCATACTCCCATCTTTTTGTACTGTTTGGGTCCTTACCATACAGTCCAAGCTCCATTATTTCAGTACCACCTATTAGTCGAAGACCGGTAGTTAATATTCCACCAACATCTCCAGTACCAACTATATTGATTTTCCATTGGGAGGGGTAAGAAAGCTCCAATAATTCAACCCAATTTGAATACTGAGTATTCAAACCCTGAATACTACGATGTTCAATTTTATTAAGTATCCATTTGGGTATAGAGTATGAATCGCTATTTTGTAAATCTAGGAGCGATAAGCCCTCCTCTTCTATGAAAAAAAGAGAAGGGTGAGATATGCAAAAACTTTTTCTTGACGTCGAAGTGGGTAGCTTATAAAGATAAAATATTTTTCCTTCTATAACGGAAGCCTCACTCTCCGAGATCTCTTCTAGATTTGAATATTTCAATTTTGTAAACAATAATTTGTTTTTATATTTATAATAGTTGAACATATTAATTCTCACCTTCTTTTCTGTCTAATATAGAATACTCTAGCCGGTTTAAAAGTTCCAGGTCATTCTCTAAGTAACTTGATGGGTTTAAATTAAAATCATAGTGCATATTTTTTCCATGATCTGGGCAACGAGGGGACACTAATACCTCGCCTAGAGACGCCACTGTCAAGCTTCTCTCGTGAATTTCATGATAATCCTTTTCAATTGCTATTAATAACTCCATCGAATTTTCTATACAGGTTTTAGAAAAATTATAAATCGCATTCTTTGATGTATTTTTGATGAAATGAGGTGATGTATAGGGCATTATAAGATTTACTGAGGGTATAATATTACGCTGCATCTCAGCTCCTCTCCAAAGCGTATCGCCGCCAAGAAAAGGATACAGTATATTTTCATTAAACCATGCCCTTAGTTTGGGTATATAGTAAGCCGAATCGACTGCACGTTTCTGTCTATCCATTAGCTCTTTTCCTCGAGCTGATAAAACGCCCACAATTATTTTTTGAACTGTAATATTTTGCTCATTCAGCAGTGGATTTAATACATTTGTTCTATAACCTTTATGAAGGATATCATCAATAAGTATTATAGGTCTATTAAAGGAGTGGAGCATTTTCACCTGATTTCTCAACTCAGGATAATGAGGAAATGGACCCATTATGTAATCCTTCATATGGGAAGAAAATAATTTTTCTATATGAAGTGTTTTTGTTACGGTATTAGGTATTACATATCTATTAAGTATATTATTACCAAAGGGGACGCACATCGAAGGACCTAATATACGGGGAGTAGTGGGTACTGTTGGAACATTGTTTTCTCCACAGATTTTTTTAATAAGGGTCTGATATAGGATATCGCTATCTATTGATAAAACCAAATGACCAGGATACAATGCTGTGAGAGCACTTTGAAGTTTTTTCCTTGTTCTCTTAATGGTTTCCTTAACTAAAGGAGTGCTTCTAAAGGGCTCTTTAATATTATTTTCAACATCTAAGTTTAAAGTACAGGGTGAACTCATATTTACAATATAGATTGGATCAGAGGAATTACTTGAGGATAATCCTGTAAACCCTTGAAGTTTTAGGATTTCATCCATAGCTTTTGAACTATGGGATGCAAACATGTTTTTATAAACACAGTATTCATAATCCTTAGAAAGGCAAAATGCCAGGGTTTCCGTTAGAACGATCTGTTCTAAATTTTCATGGGATGATGAATCATCTGTGAAAATCCCATCAATTACACATATTCTTCCACTGGAGTGTTCTCTAATATACTCGGAAATCATACTATCTTGAAACTCATGGAATAAGTCATTTAGTCTCACCCAATGATGACATGAAAAACCGATGATTTTACCATTTTGCTCTAAGTCTCTAATAATAATAATCTTCGCAGAAGGCTTTTTAGTAAACTCCACTAATTTATTAAGGATTTCTTCATAATAGTTTTTAAATAAATATGAAAGATCGGATAGAATATCCTTTGAAAAATATTTAATGACTTCAATATCAATTGTTATTGGCTTTGTTAATGCTTTATACTGGGGTTGTCTCTTGTAAAAACCATTCTCAATGATGTATTTTTGAGCTAAAGGGTCCACAAGCTTGGATATATCCCTATTTTCATCGATATAATTTCTTATCTGAGTTGAGCTAATATCCTCATAGGGTTCAGCAAGGGAAAGCACTAGGGTCTTCTCTTGGATTTTATTCATAGCTTTGTATAGGCTGTTGCTTACACTATTACAAATGAGCGTATTTCTTTCAATAATGATATGAGGAAAGGTATGGATAGAGTCCGGTTCACTGTCACATTGATAACAAGACGAATTGATTATCACATCACTTCCTATGACAATATGTACTTCAGCATTAGAAAAATTAGCCCTAAGCTTCTTCAAATCTTCAGGATTTGCAATATTTGTTGGATTATCATTCGGATACAAATACATATTTAACTCATCTGCAATTGACATATTAATGATATTTTTTCTAAGCAGGTGAGGTAAGGTTTGTTTTGACCATGAAAATTCGTCAATTGCCAAATACACCTCAAAACCGAGATCTCTAACGGCCTTTGCTATTTCCTTATGACTTAAAGAAAAGGCATCAAAGGTACCTGGGAAAAAAGCAATTTTCTTATTGGCGTCTAAATTAATATTACCATTAAAAAACGTATAATCAGAAATAAATCTATAAATATGGTTCAGTCCAGCAGTATTAACAAGAAACAATAGGGAACTTTCTTTTTTATCCGTAAGCAAGGTTAGTATTTTCTTGGCAGTCAATTGAAATATATAGTGCTTCTCATTGAGGGTTAAATGCTTGGATCCAAATACATCTCTTCCCAAAACTCTAAAGGCAACCTGCTTAATTCTTTTACGATAGTTTACAAGACCATTGAGCAATATTCCGAGCATTTTAACTAATCGAGCATCAAATACGGCTTGAGTTTGCTCAAATCTGTTTATGTAATTGGAATAGTTTGCAATCGTAATACCAATAGTTTTCAGCAGTAGGGAAGTAAGGTTCGTGTTCGATTGCTTTGTTTTGCTAATTAAATCTTCAATTACTTCGTCAAACTCTACTGGAGGAAGATAGAGCAGTATTTGACCTAAATAATAGGGAATATATTCAGCAAACTGGTGGCTTTCAAGTTCTAGTGATCGTAATAATTCTATGGCAACTTCATTTCGCTGTTCAAAGGAAAGGTGGGGCATTATTTCCAAAATTGCTTCACCCGCTCTATTTCTAACACTATCGTATCCACTTACCTTTAATAAATTACAAAGATGAATCACAGTATGAAGTGAGCTTTCCCTGGGGCTTTGCATGGCTTGTTCCAGTAAAATCTCAATTTGCACTTTCTTAGTTACCCAGTCGGTTGCTGTTTTTAAATTACTAAGGAATATATCAGAGGTTTTAGAAAAATCGAGTTGACTTAACCTATTAAAGTGCATGATATCGTTGTCATTTAATAGTAAACACTTAATAATCTTTTGCTTTAAAAAGTTTTCTGATGGACTCTGAGAGTGATTTAAATTCTGCAACAAGTATTTCTTAATTTTATCACTAAAGAGTTGATTTTCGTTGGAGTACTTAAGTAAATGATTGATAACTTCCAATGAGGCAACGCTTAAAGGACTATTTTCTTTTTCAATATTGAGAAAGATGAAGTCTGAAATTATTTCAAAATTCGAATCATTAAGGTTAATAGGAATATGTTTAATGGTTTCAAGAAGATAGATCTCAATATCTTTGTTTTTATAAGAACTAGGAACATAGTACTCAAGTAGCAATGAGACATAATTATTTATTAGCTCTAAACCTCTGAGTGAGGTGTTTTTTTCACAGAAATGAAAAAGTGATGAAACCATCATGCTAAAGCTATTTCCTATCCATGCACGATGAGTAGGGATTATTTTATGACTAGGATATAGAAAAAGCTGAATATACTGGTTAAGTAGATCAGTGCTGGTTACATCTGGAGAAGCTAAATGTACCTTTTCAGGGACTTCCTTACGGTAATCTTCATCAAAAAAACAAATCAAATAACCTATTAGCTCAGCGCAATACCTTCTTATGTCATCTTCAGGATGAACCAAGTATTCATATAAAAACTTTATTGTGATAATCTTTTGTTTTTGAGTAAGATAGGTGGAGTATTCTTTGAAAATTCGTAGATATTCCCGTAGATTCCTCCAATCTTTCTCACTACGTGCCAACTCTAATATTGCATATAAGGAGTGTTCATCTCTAAGCAAATGCATCAAATTGATATTATGATTTATAGATTGAAACTTAAAATGTTGAAGGACTTCCTGACCATGCATCAAGGCATAGTTATGAGTCCTATCTACATAATCTCCTAAATAAGACTCTTTGCTAATAGAATTGATATCTACCTGTATGCCAAGGTGCATAATAAAATTCTCAAAATCCTTTAATTTAGCATATACTCTTTTATATCTCCTTTGTTTAAGTTCATCCACGTTGTCTAATTTTCTTAATATTACATCAAAAGAATCTGAGAGACTATAAATATGCATAGAAAGTACATCGGAATTGTTTTTATTGTTTTTCACTCTAAAATCTGAATAGATCAATATCAAAGATTCTAAAGATAGGTTTTCCAGTTCCAAATCCCAAACTGAATGATTTAGAGCGATGTGACCGATATAGGGCATTTCATGGTTTTTAAACCATTGATCTGTATAGTAATAGTGTAGATAAGGAACTCTTTTATATTCGTGCTTTTTACAACCATATTTACCGATATCATGACCCGCTGTGGCACCTGAAACTCTACCCAAATCAATGGGAATTCCAGTGTTTTTTAGCTGACGGCTAATAAACATTGCGAGATGATGCACACCACACACATGATCAAGGGTATTATGTTCAGTAACCTCTTTGTTTAGCTTCATCATTTCATAAATATAGTCCTGTTCAAATACTTGAATAAATCGCTGGTATTCAGCAGGATCCTCTAAAGAAGCTTCCTCTTCCTGTGATAAAAAAGTTAAAGGATATTTGCTTAACCATGAGCCGTCTTGAGAATGTTTTTGAAATTCTGCTATAATACGTAGGACTTCTAAAAAGAAATATGAAATAGTGTCAAAGCCTTCTAAAAGGGTTATATCAACAGCATGGGGAAAGGATTTATAAAGAGAAAATTGATAGAAATAGAATAACCAATTTTCTGGAGCATTTCCATCTACAGACTCATCAATTAGATCCTGACACAAATCTAAAATGGATTGACAACTATAGTCTTGGTTTAGTACCATATCATTTAATTTAACTCGAAATTGGTCATTAAGAAGATGCTTACGAACAAAATCTTCACTAAATGAATAGGTTTCCAGCCATTGTGTACTTAAAAATTTATCGCATAGTTTGTTATATAACTCAAGTGCCTTTAAATTGTTCATGAAAGCCTCCTAATATTACAAAAAATTAAGAAAAAGATTATCTAGTATTCATTATAAAGTTATTTTCTGTATATTTCTA
>JUEG02000234.1_pt1 | contig 13303 bp, 13 predicted proteins | sample 432341 | NCBI WGS metagenome assembly JUEG02 (sample SAMN02953476, study PRJNA257561) | rock porewater metagenome | biome: terrestrial; feature: Opalinus Clay rock; material: porewater; isolation source: Opalinus Clay rock BIC-A1 borehole | place: Switzerland: Mt Terri URL, St-Ursanne ...
AGCGAAACAGGCAGCGTACGTTCCACTGCCTGTTTCTTCCACTTCCACTAACCCCCGGAAGGTTCCCCAACCTTCCATTTTCAATTTTACCTGATTTCAAGCACCTTCGCAAGTGCGTTAATCCCGCCGTCATAAGTTATCAGTATCTGTTTATACTATCTGTTAAGAATCTTTGACCGGGAGGAACTATGAAAACCTACGAAGACATCTTTCAACAACTTGTTCATGCCGCCTATCAAGGGAATTTAAATGATACAATTGAAGAAATTCGCAAATTGGGAAAGTCCGATGAAGAGAAACTCGAACTTCTGCTCCATCCTGAGCATCTTTCTCCGATAGTCCATTTGGCTCAAGACGATTGCTCTTGTTCCCCAGCCCCTTCCCCTTGTGAGGTTGCCTGTTTATTCTCTGCTATAAATAAAGATGATAAAGGTCAAGTCCTTGTTTCTGCTGATGCGTGTGTGGGGTGTGCACGGTGTCTCGAAAGTTGTACTAGTGGCCATCTGGTGGATCGCAAGGATTTTATCCCACTCTTTGAAGAACTGTCCTCTAGTAAACATCCCGTCTATGCCATGATCGCCCCTGCCTTCGTGGGTCAGTTTTCTTCCGATGTTACCCCCGGCAAACTCCGCACAGCCCTTAAAAAGATTGGGTTTTATGGCATGATGGAAGTAGCTCTTGTTGCCGATATTCTCACATTGAGAGAGGCTTTTGAGTTTGACCAGGCAATCCAAAACGACCAAGACTTCCTCTTAACAAGTTGCTGCTGTCCGATGTGGGTTGCAATGATCCGTAAGATCTATCACACACTAATCCCCCATCTGCCTGCCTCGGTCTCCCCAATGGTTGCCTGTGGGCGAATAATAAAACGCCTTCATCCTGAGGCAAAAACTGTCTTTATTGGTCCGTGTATTGCCAAAAAGGCTGAGGCCAGGGAAGCAGACATTCGGGATGCTGTTGATTACGTCCTTACATTTCAAGAAATTCGAGATATCTTTATGGCTGCTGAACTTTCTCTTGACACACTTGAGGAAGATGAACGGGATCACTCCTCTCGCGGAGGACGAATCTATGCCCGGACCGGTGGAGTGAGCACCGCAGTCTCAGATACCCTAGCCAGACTTCGACCTAACCGCACCATCCCCTTGCGCTCAGAACAGGCAAACGGCATCATTGCCTGCAAAAAAATGCTCAAAGACATATCTAATGGTGTAATCAAAGCTAATTTCATGGAAGGAATGGGGTGTATCGGTGGTTGTGTCGGTGGACCAAAATCCTTGATTAATTGTGACCAAGCAACAGTGAATGTAAACAATTATGGAGCTGAAGCAGTCTATGAGACCCCCGCAGATAATCCTTTTGTACTACAACTACTGGATCGACTTGGATATGATACCTTGGAAACCCTCCTATCTCACGAATCGATGTTTACTCGCAAATTCTAAGATTTGACGAAACCCTAATAACACTTGCCGTTGATGTCCATCTGTATTATGATAGTAAGAATAATATCTACCAAAATATGCACTATCATCTTTAGTTGATCAATTTCGCTCTACTTATACAAACATAGCGGTCTGTCGAAATGGCATGAGGGTATCACAACGAGGTTCTGACTCGTCCCTAAGCGTGGATGGGGCAGACTTTTTCAGTTTTAGAGAGGAGATAAAAGTATGAAACGTATGGGTTATTTAGGACCAAAGGGAAGTTTTTCCGAGGAGGCAATCCACTTATTTTTGGCCTCTCAGCCTGAATTTAACGAGACACCACCAACACTTATTCCCTTCCCTACAATACCGCGCTTACTATTCGCTTGTAATGATAAGGAGATAGATTGGGCCTTTGTCCCTCTAGAGAATTCTACAGAAGGGCAAGTTGGAGTGACCATGGATACACTTGGCCAGACTGAACATCTCTTTATCACACATGAATTCGTGCATCCGATCGATCAATGTCTTTTAACACTCGAGCCAATTCCTCTTGAACAGATAGAAAGGGTGTATTCTCACGAACAGGCGCTAGGGCAATGCCGCGATTTTCTCGAGAAGCACCTCCCCCATGCTCAACAAATAACTTGTTTAAGCACAGCTGAGGCAGCCCATAAGATATCCTCGATCCGGGAAAACTGGGCAGCCATTGGTCCCCGTCGAGCTGCTCACCTGTATAACCTTCACCTTCTTCAAGAATGTATTCAAGATGTTGTTCTCAATGCCACACGTTTTGTACTTGTTGGCCATTCTCTCGCGGAAATGTCGGGTGGTGAAGACAAAACTTCTCTTCTAGTGATCGCAGATAATACGCCAGGCTCTCTATATCGAATTTTAGGTGAATTTAGCAAACGCCAAATCAATCTAACCCGGATTGAATCTCGTCCCTCGAAACGCAAACTGGGCGAATACGTTTTCTTCTTCGATGTCGACGGTTATGTCTTCGCTCCCCCGATCCAAGATGTCTTATGGGCACTTAAGGAAGCACACATCTCCGTAAAACTTCTAGGTTCCTATCCCAAAGCAAAACCAGATGAGTCAATATTTTAGGAGAGAGGATAAATCCTCTCTCCTTTTATTTGATGCACGTTTCATCAAGTGAACATTTTCTGAAGCACTTCCACGATCCCTTCAGGCTCAACCACCTCAACCGTTTTGGCGGGCTTTTCATCTAACCCTTGTAACCCTAATGGTATTTTCCAGCCAGTCAATTTAGTGAGGTCATTAAGCGCAACCCATTCGTCATTCAAGCTTTCCTGTTTTGGCCCATTTAAAGCTGATAAAACATTCGTAGAGAATTTAAAAGGACTTGCCGTTGAAGCGATCATCGTGAATGTTTGATCGCGAGTCGTGGCAAGATAATCCTCGTACACTTTCATAGCAACGGCCGTATGTGGGTCGAAAACATACTGATACGCTTGATAACTTCGGGATATTGTCTCTAATGTTTCATCCTCATCGGACCATCCGGCGTAAACTGTGTCCTGACATTGTTTCAATGTATCTGGATCAACTGTAAACGTCCCTTGGTTACTTGAATCATACCAGCTCTGAATTTTCTGCGCATCTCGGCCACTCATTTCATATAGAAAGCGCTCGAAATTACTCGATACCAAAATATCCATAGATGGAGAGATTGTTTGAAAAAAGTCTCGCTGGCTTTGATACACCCCTGTAGAGAAGAAATCTACAAGGACATTATTTTTATTCGAAGCACTAATAATCTGGCCAATAGGAAGTCCCATCTTTTTAGCGTAATAGGCTGCCAGTAAATTTCCAAAGTTCCCAGTAGGAACCACGACATTCATGGTGCTCCCTGGAGTAACTTTTCCCTGCTCTACCGCTTGCAAGTAGGCCCAATAATAATAGACGATTTGAGGCAAAAGTCTTCCCCAGTTGATGGAATTTGCTGAGGAAAAGATCAGGTGTTTTTCCTGCAGCTGTGCCTTTAAATCATCCATGGCAAAGATACGCTTTACTGCGGCTTGACACTGATCGAAGTTTCCCTTAACCGCAATTACGTGGGTATTCGATCCTTCAGTCGTTGTCATCTGACGTTCTTGAACAGCGCTCACTCCACCTTCTGGGTAAAAGACAACAATATGCATACCCTCTCTGTTTTTAAACCCTTCTAGCGCGGCCTTTCCAGTGTCACCAGAGGTTGCCACAAGAATCAAGACATCTGTATTTAGCTCCAGTCCTCTCAGGCTAACTTTTAATAAATCGGGCAATACTTGCAAAGCCATATCTTTAAAAGCTGCCGTGGGCCCATGCCAGAGCTCGAGTACTCCAAAACTTCCTACCGGAACCAAAGGTGCTGGGTTAAGTCCGTCAAACGTTCCATTTGCATAAATGTTTACGATGTCGGATAGAACGTCCTGAGAGAACTCAGGTAAATATGGGGTCATGACCTGTTGTGCGACGTCACGATATGCTAACCCCTGAAGGTCTAGCCAATTCAAGGCGGGAAAGGTTGAAGGAACAAAGAGTCCGCCACCTGGTACCATACCTAATGTAATTGCTTGCGATGCACTTTGTCCAGAAAGATTACCCCGTGTGCTTTCATACAAATCGTATCCCTCCTTTGTATTAGATTGATTAAATAATAAAGAAACTATTCGCTGTTTATTCGCCATTTACAGACATATTTCCTCCCTACGAGGACAATTTCTTAGACGATTATCGAAGTTAGCATAAATTTATCGGTACATTTAGAGGAAATCTTGTAGTCCTGTTGAATATCTTGTAATCACAATCATTGAAAGGGGGACCAGGAATGCCAGATTATAACCTTCGCAGATATCGACAGAGTCTGATTCTTGGACTCATTGGGGTCGTTAACGAATTATTTCCAGGAGAACAACTCAAAATTTCTCATTCTATCCTCGACGGAGTCTATTGTGAACTTGTAGATTCAGTTCTTTCGATGAGGGAAGTCCAGAAAGCTGAGGATCATTTACGAAACTGGGTTCTTTCTGATCAACCCATTCCCTATAAGACTGGGAAAGATCATTTATATCACTGCAGTATAAACGAGCAGGAAATTACCACAATCTATCCTCCACTAGATCGATCGGGAAGCTTAAAACACTTTAAACTAATGCATTTCTTACCAGGCTTCATCCTACTTTTTCCCAATATCGATCATCGAGAATCGATTTCCCCCTTCATTCCCCCGGAAAAACTCGCTTCAACCTTCTCTGAAACCCAACGTTGGTTAGAAAATTTAAACCTTTCTACTGTTGAAGATGTTAATACGATTATAACCGCAGATTCTTCTCACGACTTGATCTGTTTGGCTGAAGCGTTACATGAGAAAAAAATATCCTCAATTGCAGATCAAATTTTCGAAAAACGACGCAACGTTCGAGTCATTCTTATTTCTGGCCCTACCTCGTCCGGTAAAACGACGTTCGCCCAAAGGCTATCTACTCAATTAAGAGTTAACGGTCTACGACCAGTTGCCTTATCTCTCGATAATTACTTTCTTCCGCGCTCAGAGACCCCGTTAGACTCCTGTGGGCAATACGATTTTGAGTGCCTAGAAGCCCTAGATTTACCCCTGCTTGCAGCTCAATTGACAACTTTGATTGCAGGGTCCGAAGTTGAAACTCCGATCTTTGATTTTGTATGCGGCGGACGATGCCCCACCTGTAAACCTATGCAATTGTGTTCTGACCAGATTCTTGTTGTTGAGGGAATACACGCTCTCAATCCATGTTTACTTCCTTCACTTGATCGAAATCAAATGTTTAAAATCTATGTAAGTGACCTTTTCCAGCTCAATATTGATTCCTATACTCGAGTCCCTACTACGGAGGTGCGGCTCATCCGTAGGCTTGTTCGAGATGATAAATTTCGCGGAACTCTGCCTGAACGAACACTTGCCCAATGGGAAAGTGTCCGTCGAGGAGAAAATAACAATATTTTTCCTTTTCAGGAAGAAGCCGATGTGATGTTTAACTCTAGTCTATTGTATGAACTCAATGCACTTCGTCCTTTTGCCGAACAATTATTGCTCACGGTAACACCAGAGTCCCCACATTATCAAACAGCCATCCATCTCTTAACCCTATTGTCATTCTTTAATCCAATGGAGAGTTCCACCGTTCCCTTTAACTCAATTTTACGAGAATTTTTGGGCGGAAGTGCCTATGAGGTATAAACTCTCTTTTCAGTAAACTTTTCAAGAGCTGTAACAGAAACTTATTTTAGTTTGTTACAGCTCTTATTTGTTTTTCATGAGTTTTAACAATTAGTTGTCACAGGCGAGTTTTCCCGATTTAGAGAAATTTTCTTTAGACATATCCCGGATTATAATCGATACATTTTCTGCGGTTACCCCAATAGAGTCTACTATTGCTTGTGTCACTTTCTCCACAAGTACTCTTTTCTGTTCAAGCGTTCGACCTTCTAATAACTCAACTTGTACTATTGGCATTGTATCCCCTCCGTTTAATCTCTCCGATTCCCTCCATCTTTTACGGTCTCGGTTATTGAGAAAGTCAGATTGCGTCGCTCGGCGATTCGATAAATCATTTCCGGCTCTTTAATCAATTGATCCTTTTCCGGTCGCGGGCATTTCTTTATAGCATGTTCCAACCGAAGTGCATCACTCCACGACCCTACTTCCCAGGCTTGTGCCATAGAAACCGGAAGATGTGAAGCTGTATACTTTGCCTTGCTCCCTTTTGAGGACCCACTGTTATGTTCTTTCTCTCTCCGTAAAAGGTCCGTCGTTGCGCCCGTATAAATAGTATTATTACCACAACGAGCCAGGTACACCCAAAATCCCATGGTTCACCCCTCCGGCCAAATCTGTAACACTGGACGACTTGACAAAAGCTTTTGTTGGAAACATAGATCTAAGTATTTCTTAAGACCTGAGACGGTCGTTTGGTCTAATCCATAATTAAACTGGCTGAAATAATCCCTCCAAAATTGTAGCGATCCTCCAAGCATCGTTTGGCAAGTCTTAACTATATCTTCCATGTTGCACAACGCCTTAGCTTTTGCGTCGATTAACATCTGATAAACAGTCAATACTTCATTCTGTTGCTCGGAAATCAGCCTTTTAGGGAATGCCCAAACTGCATAAGTCATGGATAATCCAGTGTAATTGAACCATTCTTCGCCTAGATCATAGATATAACATTTCGGAAGCAGAAGGGCTGCTTGAATGGCTGCATCTCCAATCAGAAGTCCAGCATCCGCTTTAGCAAACATTCCTGGAAGATCAGAATGCATTGTCAAATAACGAGGAACAACCCCGTAGTAATGATGAAGCAAAATTTTCGTTAGATTGACCGACGTTGCAGAAGTATCAGTCAACGCGACTGTCAAACCATCCAGCTGTTCTAAAGGAACTTTAGAGAATAAGAGAATTGACCCTACGCGCCCTTTCGTAGAGACAGAAAGGTTTGGCAAGATCGAATAATCCTTCCAATGTTCTCCATAGGAAAAAGCGCTAATGGGAGCCATATCAATTCGGCCATCCGACAACATAGTATTATGGCCCGTTGGTTCTGCTGTGATCGACTCCAGTAAAGGATGATCTTTTGGCAAAAAATGAAACATCGGCAACATATTGGTGTTCGGGTTATGTCCAATCCGAATCATGCGTGTACCCCCAAAATTTATGCGTGATCTTACTTTAATTTATTGCGTAATTGTCCAATCGATTGGACTTCGACAATAACCTCGTCCCCTGACTGCATTGGGCCAATTCCTTCAGGAGTACCTGTCAGAACTACATCACCTGGGAGAAGCGTCATGACTTGGGAGATAAAACTGACAAGTTTCGGCACTGTAGCCATGAAATGCCGGGTATTAGAAGACTGTTTAACAACACCGTTGAGTATAAGTTGGACGTTTAACTCGCTTGGGTCAATATCGGTAACGACCCATGGTCCAATTGGGCAAAACGTATCAAATGATTTTCCACGAGTCCATTGACCATCTTTTTTTTGCAGATCCCTAGCGGTTACATCGTTAGCGCATGTATACCCAAAAATTCCTTTAACGGCTTCCATTTCAGTGACGTCTTTGATGGTTGCTCCAATTACCACAGCAAGTTCTGCTTCATAATCAACCTGCTTGCTGATTTTAGGATAGATAATCTCCGTCTCGGGGCCGATAACACAGGTTGGCGGCTTCATGAAAATTACAGGGTCATCATTCAATGAAAGGTTCATCTCTTGGGCGTGCAGGGCGTAATTAAGCCCGACACAGATGACTTTGCTCGGCTGTACAGGCGCTAACAATGTTACCTCTTCTAAGGTTAACCATGCATTGGTCGGTTTACTTAATGGGTCAAGGAAATTCTTGTCTAGCAGTTGTATCCTTTCTCCTTGGATAACCCCATATCCAATCTCGTTTTCACCGTTCATAAAACGACAATATTTCATTAGATCAACTCCTAATATTCTCAGATTGCACTATTATAACCTATTCTCTTTACTTAGCCCAATTCCTTCGCTTGCCGATCAAAAAGGTATATTTTAAACACTTTTATCTTGATTTAATTTACAAACGGAAGCAACTGAGCATTCTTGACAATGTGGTTTCCGTGCTAGACAAATCCGTCTTCCTTGGAAAATTAAGAGATGATGGACGAGGGACCAACTCTCTTGAGGGAAAATCCTCATAAGTTCTTCCTCAACTTTTTCAGGTGTTTTCCCAAGAGCGAGACCTAAGCGATGAGCAACTCGAAAAACATGCGTATCAACCGCAATTGCTGGGATACCAAAAGCATTACTAATTACTACATTAGCCGTTTTACGTCCTACACCTGGAAGCTGGCTCAATAAATTTAGCTCTTCAGGTACCTGTCCTTCAAAATCCTCAAGAAGAAGTCGGCATGCCGCAATAATATTTTTCGCTTTGTTATGGAATAAACCGAGCGAGCGAATTTTATTTTCCAATCCCATTTGCCCTAAAGATATAATAGCCTCAGGCGTATTCGCTTCCGAAAATAGGGCAGCAGTGACAATATTCACTCTTTCATCCGTGCATTGGGCAGATAGTATTGTTGCAATTAGGAGTTCGAACGGCGAACTATACATTAGCTCACAGCGTGCGTCAGGAAACGCCTTATGCAAGGCGTTGAAAATGAAGTTAGTGTGAGATTTATCAACATCTATTTGTGTCATCATTCGCTCGCCTTTCGAGGTTAGCTTAAAACTTCCTCAATAAAAATAGTCCGTTTTTCCACCATGTTATACTCTTTAATTGAAGTTTGTCCAAATTCCAATTCATCAAATACGCGTACAACAGGTCGCGCAGGCATACTTAAGTTTTGATCGACAACTACCCCTATTTCACCGGTATTAAGTCGGACTGTTATCCCTGTTGGATAGGCTGCAATACTCTTTAGAAATTGACGAACCATTTCCAAGGGATAGAGTGTCCCAGCAATCCCCATTAATACTTCACACGCCTCATGGGGCATAATTCTTTTTTCAACATTGTAGTCTGAGGTAACCTTGTCATAGAAATCCGCAATCGCTACAATCTGAGCTAAAGGGTGGATTTCCTCTTCTTTGAGTTGCCGAGGATAACCGGTTCCATTCATATGCTCATGATGTTGAAAAGCAATATGAGCTATAATCAAGTTAAGATCTTTTCGTTTTTTAAGATATTCAAAGCCTAAGGTCGTGTGGGTTTTAAGAAGTTCATCTTCTTCAGTAGTCATCTTACCGACGATATTAAACAGCTTAGGATCAAGTTGCATCTTCCCAATATCGTGCAGGATTGCGCCAGTGGCCACAGTCTCAAGCTTTTCGCGATCTAGGGATAGTGCTTTCCCTAATACCGTTGAAAGAACACAGACATTGACAGAATGAGCAAACATGTGGTTGTCTTTGCTACGCATTTCCATCATATTGACTAAGATTTCTTTCTTGAACAAAATTTCTTCAACAATCTTATTGATTACATTTGTTAGCTCAAAGCAGTCCAAACTCTTACCTAACCGAACGGAACGAGTACTTTTCTCCAGAATTTCTAGGGCCTCGCGACGATGCTCTTCACTGATAACATCTTCCACAATGACATCGTCAAAACGATCATCTTCGATATAGAGTATAGAAATTCTCATATCCCGTAGTTTTGCTATGAAAATTGAAGTTAATTTAACCCCTTTACTTAACAAGATTCTACCTGACCTGGAGAAAATAGTTTTACCTAAAACATCCCCCACCATCAAGGATTTAACACTTACTTGCCGCATATTGTAGATTGCTCCTTCCTAATTGAAGCATTATGTCAATTCTAGGATATGATTTAATCCTACACTATTTTTTGTTATATTCCCAGTCCCATAGATAAGATGACGAATTGCTTATTCAGGAGTATACTTTAACATAGTAAGTAGTTATAAGTGAGGATTTAAATGTGCTTGATCTTTTTATCATCTGCTCACTCGGTTTTTTAGCAGCGGCAGTAGACGCAATTGCAGGAGGCGGCGGACTAATCAGTCTACCCGCCTTGCTGTTGGTAGGTGTCCCCCCCCATTTGGCTCTAGGAACCAATAAATTTGCAGCATCTATGGCCTCTTTGAACAGTTCTATAACGTTTGCCCGCTCAGGAAAAGTGCACTTTCCACTGGTAAGGTGGCAAATCCCCTTTACATTAATCGGAGCATTCCTTGGTGCTTGGGCCGTTCTCAGTGTCAGCTCTGAACTGTTAAGCAAAGCCGTTTTAGTTCTAATTTTATTAGTTGGCATTTACACTATGGCTCATAAAACCTTAGGCATGGAAAATAAGTTTAAGGGACTGAATTCTAGCAATCTTATTCTTGGGTGTCTGTTTGCCTTAGCTTTAGGCTTTTATGACGGTTTTTTCGGTCCAGGAACTGGATCTTTCCTGATATTTTCATTTATTGCTCTCTTTGGCTTCGACTTCGTTGTTGCATCAGCAAACTCTAAAGTTTTAAATTTTACAAGTAATTTCGCGTCTCTGCTCATCTTTGCCTGGAATGGAAAGATTCTCTTATACTATGGTATCCCCATGGCCTTATTCATGATTTTAGGTTCCTACATCGGAACGAAGCTTGCCATTAAACGCGGAGCAGTACTCGTCAAGCCGATCTTTATCACAATGTCCCTCTTAGTGGCAGTCAAACTTATTTATCAATATTTATAATTCACTTAAATAATTAACTCCCTAAAAGAAGTTATCAAGCTTCTTCTAGGGAGTTCTTTAATGAACTATAGTACGAGTTCACTTAGGGTCTTTGTTCCAGTCTTCTGGATAACTAGGATAACCATTTGGTTTCTGCAGTACCGGGTGAGTGTCATCCGCAACACCAAATAACTGTATTCTTAGCCAGTTCGACCCTGTACGGGCACTTATAAACAAGTATCCCTGCGTATCATTGCGAAAGCGAAAATCAAGTATACCGAAGGCCACTGTTGCATCGTGCCCCTTTAATACATACGATACAGGCAAGGTATGAGTATGCCTCTCGACTATGGCTAAATGAGCCTGTCGTACGGCTTGGTAGAGCGTACTAGAGCCTTGGCATATACCTCCACCATTATCTTTGATCATAGTTTGATCCACAAAAACGAATGCTGGCATATATCCTGCAGCCTCTGTTCGTTCTCCAACTACATCGTTAAACGAAAACACTTGACCTGGTGGAATTAGTAAGTTATCCAAAGCCATTGCCGCAAGACGCACATTTTTTGTTCTTGGTACATCCTGCGGATTATAAAACGTAGTGTAATCTCCAACAATATCCTGAATCTTCAGCAGGTCTACACTGTTCGGCTGTACTGGGACATCAGTTAGAACAGGTTCGATTCTTTTCTTATCTTGCTCGAGCGTCATTTTTAACCAGGTTGCCTCAATATCTAATTCCTGCCCTACTTGTCCATCACTCCTAACCAAACGTCCATCGGAATAAGTAATGGTAGCCGGAATCATAGCCTTATTAATAGTCTTACTTATCGATTGCAACTGGTTTAATATATCCTCTTTATTTAGTCCAAAGTCATCCGCCGTGATGACTTTGGGGGAACGCGCTAGAGTATGCATAATATCAGTGAACCAAATACCAGTCGGTACCTCAAACACTTGATCTAACCATTCTTCGATTTTCTCATATGAACGATCCATCGATAAATGAAAATCCTGTTCCTTGAATGCTATCAAATTCGGGATTCTTTCTTTTATTTGAGAGGATACCTGACTTCTAGTCATGCCGGAGTAGTCCTGACCCCAAACTATCAACCCTGACGGTGCTCGATCATGCGTTTTACCGTATGCGACGACACTCCCTAACCCTAGTGTAACAAAAAGTTGTAATAGTAATACCAGAATAAGAAGCCACGTTTTTTTCATTCTTTTTAACTCAATTTCTTAGTTTTTCTGTAAATGAGAGGTTACTTCCATCAAGGTACTCCTAGTGGTTATCTGAGCCACAGTTTCCGGAGTAATGTCTTCTCCAGCACGTAAAACCTGGGAATTATCTAGAACAATATCTTTCTCTACTTTTTTGCCGATGAAATATTGCAGTTGACGTTGTTCAAACAGGTTAAAATCCGTTTCGCCTAATGTGGCAGTTTCCACAGTAGAATCTACTTTTGATGCAACGTCTGTTTCTTCGGCTGAAACTGCATCTACTACTAGATCCGGCACATATGTCGTTTGAACTTTATTTTCACTCACACCCTCAACAATCAATAATTCTTTGCCTAGAGTAATGATTTGTTCTACATCTACTTGATGAAGTTCACCTTGAGATTCATAAAGACAAGCTGCTATTTTACCTGTTTCCTCATCAATAAGTATTTCTGTCACCACTCCGATAAGTTGCCCCTTTTTCGTCAATACCTTTGTTCCTAAAACGCGGGTGTCTTGCTTTAATAAATTCTGCGCATCAATGGATTGAGCGACATCTTTAATAACTCCAGGTTGAGGAATCGTGACCGCAAACTCACCAAGACCCAGTAAATCTGCAAAGGCAATGACCTTTGCGCCAAAAAAGTCAGTTGGTTGATCGACAATCACAAAATCTAACGTTTTCTCCTGTGGATTCAGAACAAGTTCTTTTACAACTCCTACTTGAGTTCCATCCAAAATGCTGATAATACGCAATCCGATTATTTCTTTTGTTGGTTTCATTGGTAATCTAGCCCCCTATATTATTTCAATATTATGGAATAACTTTCTTTGACCATCCAGGCATCAAACTGACGACGAAGCTCGGTATTAAATAAAGGCAAGTACTTTTGGACATAGGTCCGCAATTGAGTTATTGCATAATCACGTTTACCCAGATTGTTCCAAAGCCAATAACTGTCAATGATCAAATAGAAAGCTAAATCAGGCTTAGGCTCTTGAGATAAAGCCTGGTAGAAATGGGTTGCTGCTTCTTTAAAGTTCCCAGCATTTTTTTCTCGAAATCCTAAATCAATAATCTCATCGATAGATAGCATGAATAATGGTGAGACTCCCAATTCTACGATAGGGAGTGGGATACCGCACCCTGCTTTGGCTACTGTAGATTCCGCGTTCGCATTCGCCTTAGCCTCGACGTATTCTTTTTGGTCTGGGTGGATTTTATATAAGCCTATTCTACATCGGTAGGTATTTCTTTTTAGATCACGGCGCAACCCACTACCGGAGGTTTTCGTATTTGAGATTTCAAGATTGGAGATTTCCACACCGGAGGTTTCGGTATCGAAGATTTCTTCTGGATCGGAGATTTCCATAACGAAGGTCTCCGTATCGAAGATTTCTTCTGGATCGGAGATTTCCATTACGAAGGTCTCCGTATCGAAGATTTCTTCTGGATCGGAGATTTCCAT
>JUEG02000730.1_pt1 | contig 13179 bp, 14 predicted proteins | sample 432341 | NCBI WGS metagenome assembly JUEG02 (sample SAMN02953476, study PRJNA257561) | rock porewater metagenome | biome: terrestrial; feature: Opalinus Clay rock; material: porewater; isolation source: Opalinus Clay rock BIC-A1 borehole | place: Switzerland: Mt Terri URL, St-Ursanne ...
TTGTAATCAAATCTAGTTCATCAAGGAGCTGTAGCGTTCTATATACAGTGGCAAGACCAATTTCGGGACATTTATCTTTTACAAAATCGTATATTTCCTCAGTACTTAAGTGCTTACCTTGGTGGTCGATAATTGTATCGAGGGTAGCCCTTCTCTGAGGCGTAAGTTTATACCCTTTTTCTTTAAGCTTGTCCTTTAGGCTTTCCATTATATTAGACACTTTTACACCTTCTTCTCAATTAATAATATCTTTTAATCAATAGTTTAAATGCTTGACCAAGTAAAGTCAAGCTATAAGTGGAAAATTATTCTTGTCTATCCTCAACATTGCAACCTTTGGTAAAAAGGCTACAACCCTGGCAATCTTCACACTTTTTAGGAATACTAATTATAGCATGGCATCTAGGACATCTTTCAACTTTATTCGTACTACATTTATAGCCACAATTTTTACAAATTATATCCATTTTAAATCCCTCCCATTTCGTCAATAAATATCAAATGATATTAATTATCATTATTTTATATTATTTTTTCTACTAGGTCAAGCTTATATGATGATAGGTATCATTTTATTTAAAGCTATGCTTGATGGAGTTACTATACAATTTATTGCATAGAACTCGACCCCTTCTTTTTTCCCTTCATATACCGCCTTTTCAAATAAAGGGTCTCTTATATTGTTGGGAGTAAAGCTACGAGCATCTTCTCTTTGGATAATAAAGAAAACAGCACCTCTTAATCCTTCTTTAACTGCTTTAATTAGCTCGAATACATGCTTTCTACCTCTTTCAGTGGGAGCATCAGGAAAAGAGGCTGTTCCTGACTCCACATAGGTAACACATTTTGCTTCGATAAATGCCATTTGTTTACCATTGTTTACAGCAAAATCAAAACGACTATTCCCATAGCTTATTTCTCTAGATACATTCTTATACCCATTGAAGGGAGTGATTTGGTTTTTGATCAAAGAGTCTTCTAGGAGTAAATTAGGAAGCTTAGAATCAATATTGATCAATATATCCTTCTCATATGCCATTACCAAATCAAAACAAGTCTTTCTATTCTCCTGTTCCACTCTTCTAACAATAATCCTAGCTTCAGGTATTAAAAATTCCTTCATTCTACCTGTATTTGGCACATGTGTGTAATAGAGTTTATTTGCCACCTTTATTTCTGCTACAAATCTATTTATTCTCTTTACAAAAATGGCTTCCATTAATGTGCCTTCGATTGATAACCCCAAATCGATCTACCTCCGTAACTCTTAAAAGAAATTTTGTTTGATAAAAAAGACCATGACTTTAGTCATAGTCCTCATTTTCTTCATCATCCTCATCTTCCATAATTTCGTCATAAGCAGCGGCAACAGCATCAAATTCTTCATCATCTTCAACACACTCTAGTACATATTCTCCATTTTCTAGAACCATCTTAAATATAAAGGCTTCTTCGCTGTCACCGTCTAATGGAAGAAGAATGGCGTATTCGGATTCATTTACTTCTAATGTAGCTATAACTTCGAATTCCGTCGCTTTTCCATTTTCGTCTAATAAACTCACTACGTTTTCATTTTCATTTTTCATTATGATCACCTCTTATTATTTATTATATTTATCCAAAATTGTAATAAGGACTACTTAGCGGAGTTTCTTTTTTGATCTAAATAACCCTGTAAAATAAAGGTTGCTGCGACCATATCAATAACATTTTTTCTGCCCTTTCGACTTACATCAGCACTAATAAGAGCCTTTTCAGCTGCAACCGTTGTTAATCTCTCATCCCACATGATTATTTCATGCTTTGGAAATCTTTTTTTAAAATCCTCTACAAATTCTAATACCTTCTGTCCTTGAGGGCCTATGGTACCATTCATGTTTTTAGGGAGTCCCATTACAGTGGTATGAATACCCTTTTCTGTAACGATTTCATTAAGTCTTTTAAAATCAGTTTTTAAACCGGTTCTTCTTATGGTTTCTAATCCCTGGGCTGTTAATCCCAAGAGATCACTTACTGCGACACCAATCGTTTTATCTCCAATATCAAGACCCATAACTCGCATTGTGTTCCCTCATTTCTAGACTATTTTAATGCAAAAATCGGAACAATATCTACTGCAATATCCACAAAGAACACATTTTTCCATATCTACAGAGATTTTCCCTTGTTCAAAGCTTAGTGCTCCATGACTACATTTCTTAATACAATTTCCACATTTCGTACACCAAAATTCAATTAGTAATCTACGTCTTTTAAGTGAGATGTTATTTTTAATGTCATCGGGTATCGATTGTTGGTTAAATTTTAATATATTAAATATTACTTCTTCTTTTGTTTGCATACCCACTGCTATGGAATCAAGACAGCTTTGAGCAATAACATAATCAAGAGATTTTTCAACCTCCTGTATGAGATTACCACCACCGATAGGTTTCATCCCATATATTCCTTTACCCTTATTATGGGCATTCATTATGGATTTTAACATATCGTCCCTATTTCCACCCTGTATACCTATTCCTGCCATATTAATTATTGGGTGTATAACATCGATTTCTTTCATATTCCCAGCAACTTCCACCCCGCGAACAGTGTGGGTAGATAACCCTACTGCTTTTATTATACCCTTTTCTTTCATTCTTAAATAGTATTCTAGAGCCTTGCGGTGACCTTTGAGAGTGTATTCATTTTCCTGTTCGTGTAGAAGAAAAATGTCTATTGTATCTAGATCCAACTCTAGTAAAGCTTTATCCAAACTTTTCTTTGCTGTTTCTTCATCATAGGCATAGGACTTAGAGGCGACAATGATATCGTTTTTTTTGTACAAGTGAAGGGCTTTTTTTATGTGGTTATATGTACCATACAGCTCGGCAGTATCGATAAAATTTACACCTCTAAGGAATGCCTCTGCAATTATCTCAGCTCCAACGTCAACGGAAAGGTTTGCCTGCAGAGGACCAACCGTTAGCCCTCCAAAACATAATCTTGATACTTTTAATCCTGTATTTCCAAGAATTCGATACTCCATTTTAAAAACTCCTAATCCTCAGGCATAAGTAGACCTAGGTATAATAAGCTTGTAGCTAAAAAAATAATACTAGTGGCTGCAGCAACAATACCCGAATCATTGACAGCAAAAGTAACGACACATCCAACCACGATTCCTGTCCAGCCAATCGTTATATTGGGATAGCAAGCTACTAGTTTTTTTATCATCTTTACAGGCCTATAAAGAAGAATACCAAGAATACCTATGGTCGTAATAAGTACCTTACTCCAAATAGTGACACGAATCAATCTTAAATTCATTGAGATCTTTCTTTTAAGTATTAATAATACAACTGAAGGTCCTCCTTCAATAATTCCTTTTATCGCACCTGCTAAATGAGACTGACTTTTAATTAACTTAAGATCTACAAATGCCATAATAAAGACTACTGCAAAAACCATTAGCCCTATAAAGATAATCTGTTTAAGACTTATTTTAACTTTATATAGCCTAAGAGCTGTAAAGGAGAAGGCTGAAACAGCAGTAATTGTTCCTCCCACATTGGCACCAAACTTCGGTAGTCCTATAATAAAAATTGTCACAAAAAAAATAAATAAGGAACTCTTTCTGTTTACCTGATATCGATCTAAAAGTGCAGTGGTAAAGACTATGGTTGACCCAATTAATACGCCCATGTATTCATTACCTAGACCATAGTACCTTGCTCCTATTATAGGATCATAACCTAATAAAGATGCCTTCATAAGATTAGCATTAAAAACGAGATCAATCAAGATGAAAATTGTCGTTAACCCTGAAATGAATATTATCGCATCCAATTCTTTTAAAAATTTTCGAGCTAAAATACTAAATAGTAAAACGGCTAAAATAATGATAAAGAATATGTGAACTAAATTGGTAACCTTAAATAAAGGGATAATGAGTAGTACTAAAGGAATGATCATTGTACATAGCAAGACTATTGTTATAAAAATGATAACACCTGGCTTAAACTTTTCTCTGAATAACAGTATAGTCAAGGAAAGTACCGATATCAAGATTTCAAAACTAGCAAAGGAAGACAAAACTGGGTAACGATAGTTCGAGGTTTTAACTACTTGCTCTTCAAGACTCACTAAGAAATTATAATTATCGTTAAACCTTACAAAATTGAAGACTTTCCCTTGAATATAAGGACTATCTGTATCGAAGTACTGTAAAATTGAGGGTGCAATATCAATATTGCCTACAATTCCAGCTCTACGTGTGGTGTCTGAGTATAAGAGTCCACTACTAACCCCTTCTCCATAAACCAGGACGGGTGACAAATTTCTTCCGGAAGTGATATCTTTAGAAGAAGGATAGGGGGAAAACATAAAAATCCGAGAATTGTTTAAATCTATACTATTTAATAGAGCCTCTGTAAAAAGATTAATATCGTTTAGAGTCTTAAGCTTTAGGTTTATATATTGTTCATGGGTTAAGTTATCCTTATAACGTTCTAATCTACTCACGTCACCTAAATCTACAACAATGAAGTCGGATTTCTCGTAGTAGTTTTTGAACGAATCTAAGATATTCTTATAGTTGCTCTTTATTCCGAAGGGATATGACGGGTCTTTTTCTAGAATATTATCGTCAATCTCCCCGTAATTGATATACCCATTATGATCCATAGCAATGGCAGGCCCGAGTCTAATCCGTGTTTCATCTGTATCGGAATTACTAATAACAGCAGTTTTTACACCTATACGTTGTAAAGATTGTCCCAAAGAACCTGGTATAGCACCGTATTCTCCAGTTTCATTCTGCTTCCATAGCTTTGCAATATTGATATTAACGATACCATTTTGAAGCAAAGTAAGACCACTTCTTCTATTATAAATTTCTAAAGCTTCATGATCAATTACGGTAAAGCTAAGGGAATCTGAGGTTGCCTCTGCCCTTGTTCCAGCCCCAATTGTGGCATAAGCCTTATAGGTATTTGCCCTAGTTGAAGTTCGCGTGTTCATAAGACCTATTGCCCCATTTTTAATAAGTCCATTTATTGTTGGGATGGAATATAAATCATCAATATTAACTTCATTGATGACTACTAAAATTGCTTTTTTATCACTCTCACCATATACAATAGCTGGAAAAGCCATTGATATACATAGTAAAAGTAAACTTAGTCGAATACATTTCAATATAAATCTCTCCTATTTTTTCTGCAAGTAGCTTTTTAATAATTCTTCAACTAACTCATCTCTTTCTATTTGTCTAATTAAACTTCTGGCATTGTTATAACTCGTTATATAGGTGGGATCACCTGAAAGAATATAACCTACCAGTTGATTAATGGGATTATAGCCCTTTTCCTTTAGTGAATTATATACGTTTTTGATTATCTCCTCTGCCTCATTGATATTTTCTTTATCTACATTAAACTTCATAGTGAAATTCATTTTATCGCTCATGATTATCTCTACTCCTCCCTAATCTATATATTACTACTATTCTATATATTTATTCATTATCCTCCATCTTACAGTTTCTATTCATCTTTGTTGTGTATTTTAGGGTGAAAAAATGGACGAATATGATCTAAGATTCGCCCATTTGCTTATCACTTTATTTGTTGCTGCATCAATTCTAATACTTTTTCTAAGGCTTCATCAATCTTTGTGGGATCCTTCGCACCAGCTTGTGCCATAGTTGGCTTACCGCCACCACCACCACCAGCTACTTGAGCTACCTGCTTTATGATATTTCCTGCATGAATTCCTAATTTAACGACATCATCGGTGGCCATTGCAACAAAGTTTACCTTGTCCTTATATTGTGATCCTAAAACTACGAGTCCTGACCCCAACTTGTCTTTAATTCTATCCCCTAATTCTCTTAGTTGATCCATACTAGCTTCTGAAATATTGTATGTCACAAGATTTACCTTGTCTACATTTACTACTTGATTCATAATATCTTCAATAGAGCTTGAAGCAAGCTTTCTCTTTAATATCTCCAATTCCTTTTGGGTTGATTTCATTTCACTTAGTAAAGCATCAAGCCGTAGGGAAATATCTTTTGGGCTTGTTTTTAATTGTCTTGAAATATCTAGCAAAGTTGACTCATTTTGTTTACCATATTCATATGCAGCAATACCGGTTACAGCTTCTATTCTTCTGATACCTGCAGCTACACCACTTTCACTTGTTATCTTAAATGAACCAATTTCACTGGTATTATTTAAGTGAGTTCCACCACACAATTCCATACTATAATCTTCCATCGATACAACCCTAACAACATCACCATATTTCTCTCCAAATAAGGCAGTGGCTCCTTTTTTCTTTGCCTCATTGACATCCATTTCCTCTGTCGATACGCTAATTGAAGCTAATATTTTACAGTTTATCGTTCTTTCAACTTTATCGAGTTCCTCATCAGTCAGTGGTTGAAAGTGAGTAAAGTCAAATCTTAGTTTTTCACCAGTAACCAAAGATCCTGATTGCTCTATATGCTCACCTAAAACACCTTTTAACACTCTATGTAGCAGGTGAGTTGCAGTGTGATTCCTCATGGCATTAAAACGAAGTTCTGTATTTATCACAGCATTTAACTGAGTGTTTAAGGAAATATTACCTTCCAAGACAGTACAAATATGAAGTATTCTATTATTATTTCCTTTTTTACAATCAAGAACCTTTAGTTTACATGCTTGATTCGATAAAATTCCTTGATCACCAACCTGACCTCCTCCTTCTGGATAAAATGGAGTAGTATCGAGTATAACAGTAATGTTATCCCCTTGAATGGCTGTATCTAGAATCTCACCATTTTTTACGATCGCCAAAACTCTAGATACGGTTTTATCATTTGTGTATCCTTCGAAACTCGATTTTACTTCAGGTCCTAATTTAGAGTAAATATCTTCCTTCCAACCTTCACCTTCCATATCTAATCGAGCATTTCTGGCTCTTTCCCGTTGTTTCTCCATTTCAGAACGGAAACCCTCTTCGTCTACACTCATGCTTTCTTCTTCTAATATCTCCTTCGTTAGTTCCAAAGGAAATCCAAATGTATCATATAGCCTAAAAGCATTTTCTCCAGATAAAATAGATTTGTCCTCTGTTTTTAATTCACATATAAAACCTTTAAGAATGTCACTTCCTTGATCGATGGTTTCTTGGAATCTTTCTTCTTCAACTTCTATAACCTTTTTAATGAATTCCATCTTCTTTATTAATTCTGGATAGGCCTCTCCTGATATATCAATAACCTTGTCAACCAGTTGTAGTAAAAAAGCATCCTTTATGCCAAGAAGTTTTCCATGTCTTGCAGCTCTTCTAAGTAATCTCCGAAGAACATAGCCTCTTCCCTCATTACTTGGCATTATGCCGTCACTTACCATAAATGTTACAGAACGAATATGATCCGTTACTATTCTTAAAGAAATATCTTTTTTGGGATCTATTCCATAGGTTTCTTCAGAGATCTTTACGACTTCATCTAAAATGTATTTTATAGTGTCAATCTCAAATATGGAGTCTACTCCCTGCATAATACAAGCAACCCTTTCCAAACCCATTCCTGTATCAATGTTTGGTTTAGGTAAAGGATTATAGTTCCCTTCCTCATCTTTATCAAACTGTGTAAATACGTGATTCCAGAATTCCACATATCGATCACAATCACAGCCAGGTTGACAGGAATCATTTCCACAGCCATATTTTTCGCCTCGATCAAAATATATTTCTGAACATGGTCCGCAGGGTCCTAAGCCAATCTCCCAGAAGTTATCTGCTTTTCCCAACCTAACGATCCTATCCGATGGAATGCCTATACTTTTATTCCAAATTTCATATGCTTCATCATCATTTTCATAAATCGATATCCATAATTTATCAACGGGCATTTTCAAATACTCAGTAACAAACTCCCATCCCCATGTGATAGACTCTGTCTTGAAATAATCTCCAAATGAAAAGTTTCCAAGCATTTCAAAGAAAGTAGCGTGTCTCGCTGTTATACCAACATTTTCTATGTCCCCTGTTCTTATACACTTTTGAGAAGTTACCATTCTTTTCTTAGGAGGCGTATCGACTCCCATAAAATAGGGCTTTAATGGTGCCATACCTGAATTAACTAAAAGTAAGCTTTTATCACTTTCTGGTACTAGTGAATAACTTGACCTTACAAAGTGATCCTTACTCTCGAAAAAATCCAAAAACATTTTTCTAATGTTATTCAATCCTATTTTTTCCATATTATCAACCTCCATAGTACTTTTATCTATCAAAAAATAAACTCCCATCCCTATATATAGGGACGAGAGTAATCTCGCGGTACCACCCTACTTACCCAAAATGGTCACTCGTTTATAATACCTAGCAATATAACGCTTGCTAACCGTCAACCTCTACTTGTTTTCAAGGTTGCTACTCTAAAGTGGCGAGTACATTTATTATCAGGAATCTTTCAGCCGAGGAATCCCATCTCTTAAAGATAATAGCTTAATGTACTATTCTTCATCAACGTTTTTACTTTTATATGAATTGATTATATTAAAACTACTACTATTTGTCAATTTAATGTTAATTATTGCAATAAATTGTTGAAATTATGTATAATCATACCTCTTAATCTGCCTTTATAATGTAGTTGGCCATATGCCAAAATACAATCTTTAGGCTTGCAACAACTGGGACTCCAAAAAGCATTCCGACCACTCCAAAGGCTTCATTACCAATAATTAAAGTCAAAATAATGATTATTGGGTGTAGGCCCACACTTTCGCCCACTATTTTAGGTGAAAGTATGGCACTTTCTATCTGTTGAATTATAGTAAAAGCAACGATAACCCAAATTGCCTTCATTGGTTGATCAAGTAATGCAACTGCCACACCTGGAATTGCTCCAATAATAGGACCAATATAAGGAATTATATTAGAAATCCCAGCGATCATACCAATGAGAAAAGCAAAATTAACCCTTAATATCAATAAAGCCACTGTACTTAGTATGCCAACACAAACAGCAACTAGAAGCTGTCCTCGTATAAATTTACTTAAAATTTTATTAATATCTCTAAAAATTTGGATGCATTCTGGTCTTATATCTTTAGGAATCAACAAAGACAGTTTTCTTCTGAGACTGTCCGTATCCTTTAAAAAGTAAAACGAATAGATTGGGACTAGAACCAGACTTATAAAATTAGAAAAAGTATTAAAAATTCCTTTGGTAAAACCATTAATAGATTGAATAATTTTATTTTGAACAGCCACTAGATGTTCTTCTAAAGTTCCTCCAATTACAGCCATTTGAGGAGAAAAATTACCCAATTGTTCTATTTTTTTATACAATGAATTAATATAGTCGCTAACTTCAGTGGTATACCTAGGTAAAAGTTCTACAAGATTTTTTACTTCTTTAATTATTTTAGGAGTCACAGTTATTGAGACTATGGCAATGAATGCTGTAATAAAACTATAAAGAATTACTACACTCCATAACCTAGATATTCCTCTTTTATCCAATAAGTGGACTATAGGGTTTAGTAAGTAAGAAAATATTAAGGCCCATAGTAGGGGATTTATCAATAATTTTAGTAAAGTTCTAAAATTATAAATCATACTAAGTAATAAAACAAATAGTATACTTATCAGTACATAAAGCAAATGTTTTTTTTCAAGTTTGATTCTTTTTACTTGATCAACATGTTGATTAGCTATGTTTATAAAGTAATAGACCGTTAATCCTAGGAGGATTAGCAACAAAAAATTAATGCTTAAAACTATGATAATTAATAAATAAAAGAGGGGTTTTGATTGTATGTATCCTAAAATACTTTCCATTTTTATCACCTTTAAATTCTTGAAAAGCAGCTTTACAGCTGCTTTTCTTTATTATTTTAATACTCTAACAACACTAAAATCGTTCAGTAAACTCGATGCATTTTTCATCATTTTACTACCATTCTTCATAAAATCCTTTTTTTGTTTTGTTGTCATTCTTTCATAGGCAAACATTCCAATCGTGGCTCCAACTAAACTACCTGCTATCATTCCAGAAGTAAATCTATTTCTCATGAATAAACCTCCTTAAATTTTGTTTATAGCTACTCAAAGGAAATCATTTTTCTTAATCCTCCAGTATGATGAATGATTGATTGGCTCATGGAATTACTTATAATAAGAGTACTTTGATTTAAATTTAAATTTTCCTGAATTGGAAGTATAGGCCTTCCTTCAATTAAATCATCAAAAAGTCCCTCAGTAATAATAATTCCAACTAATCGGCCAGTTGTACAATCGATTATTATATCTTGAATAGCTCCCACATTGTTCCCATCGTCTGTTACTATTTCCAAACCTAGTAAAGAATTATTCGTACAATGCGAATAGAAATTGCTAAGATTATTTCGCACCTTTTCAATAGAGATTTTGTCTTGTACAATAACAGCATCCTCACCGATACTTTTCACCTTTTCAAATTGGATAATCTTTTTTTCATGAAGATACTTTCCTTCTTCTACAACAAAGGCAACCAGCGCATATTCTACTTCGTTATAAATCAAATCTTTAACTTCCATAATTCTACAACCTTCATCTAAGCAAATTACTGGCAATCCAATGATTTCACTTCCTCTTTTTATCATTATTTATCACCACTTTTTTTGGCTAGTAATTGCTGTACTATATATAATTCCACAAGATCATTCATATAATGCAATAATTAGATGACTTCATTTATTTTTATATATTAGAAATTTCTTTCATTTTTTATCAATATTATAAAAAAAAACCCAGTATCAACTGGGTATAGAATATATGCGTTAATTGGTAATTTTGTTTCTTCAAAATGAGTGATTAGAATTACTCTATTTCTTCGTGATCATGGTCATCTGAAGGTTTAAAATCATCTAACTCAGCTATGTGAATATTTTTTTTTCGAGCATAATCGAGGAGAGCAGACTTAACGGCTTGTTCTGCCAATACAGAACAATGGATTTTTTGCGGAGGCAATCCATCTAATGCCTCAACAACAGCTTTGTTTGTAAGCTGTAGTGCTTGTTCAACGGTTTTTCCTTTAATCATTTCAGTTGCAATGCTCGATGTAGCTATGGCTGAACCACAACCAAAAGTTTTAAATTTCACATCTTGGATTACATTATCCTCTATCTTAAGATACATTTTCATGATATCTCCACATTTTACATTTCCAACTTCACCTATACCATCAGCATTTTCGATTTCTCCGACATTTCGTGGATTCATAAAGTGATCCATAACTTTTTCTGTATACATCTATAGTCCCCCCTTCACTTTTTCATATAAAGGTGACATCTGCCTTAGTCTTTCTACTATCTTAGGCAGTTGCTCCAATACATATTCTATATCCGATTCATCCGTGAAATCTCCTACCGTTAGTCTTAAGGAGCCATGGGCAATTTCATGGGACAATCCTAAAGCCATCAATACGTGGGATGGGTCTAATGACCCTGAAGTACAAGCAGATCCACTTGAACCTGATATACCCAGCACGTCTAAACTTAACAATAAGGACTCTCCTTCAATATACTCAAAGCAAAAATTCGCATTCCCAGGTAATCTTAGAGTCGGATGGCCATTTAGTCGGACATGAGGAATTCTATTAAAAACACCTTCGATTAATTTATTTCTTAAGGCAGTGGTTGTAGACACATGATTATCGAGATTTGCCATGGCCATTTCTGCCGCTTTTCCAAAGCCAACGATACCAGGTACATTTTCCGTCCCGGCTCTTCTTCTTTTTTCTTGAGCGCCACCATGAATTAGGGAGTGGATATTAACTCCTTTTTTTACATATAAAGCGCCTATTCCTTTAGGTCCATAAATTTTATGAGCGGATATGGACATAAGATCAATATTTGATTCCTTTGTATCCAATTTTATATTGCCAAAGGCCTGCACGGCATCCGTGTGAAAGTAAACATCATGTTTTTTTGCTATATCCCCGATTTCTTTTATCGGGTGCAGTGTACCTATCTCATTGTTTGCTGACATAATGGTTATTAAAATGGTTTTTTCTGTAATTTCTTTTTCAAGATCTTTTAAGTTAATCATACCAAACTCATCGACGTTTAAATAAGTAACTTCAAATCCATTTTTTTCTAAGTATTCACAAGTGTGTAGTATTGCATGGTGCTCGATTTTTGTAGTGATAATATGATTACCTTTATTTTTATTTGCGTATGCGATTCCTTTAATTGCCCAATTATCTGCTTCAGATCCCCCAGCGGTAAAGTAAATCTCATTCGAATTGGCTCCAATAGCTTGTGCTATTCTATCCCTGGCCTTATCAACTGCCTGCTTTGCTTCCCTTCCATAGGAATAAACACTGGAGGGATTACCAAAGCTTTCATTAAAGAATGGGTACATTTCTTCTAAAACTTCTTTTTTTACTGGGGTAGTTGCAGAGTAATCTAAGTATACTCTTTTGTTCATTCAATCATCTCCCAAACGTTATATATAGTACATGTAACTATTGTTGCTATGCATTTTTTGATAATCATCGATCATATCCTGTAATGTAATTGAATCTACCACATCATTAATACTGTCTCTAATCTTAGCCCATAAATTCCTTGTGACACAACACTCTGATTTTACACATTCCTTTGTATGATCATCTATAACACATTCAGCGGGTGCCAATGGTCCTTCTAAAGTTCTTATGATATCTCCAACCGTTATATTTTGGGGTTTATCAGCCAAGACATATCCTCCTTGAGCACCTCTTATACTCCGTACTAATCCAGCCTTACGAAGACTTGCAAATAGTTGTTCAAGATAGTGAATAGAAATTTCCTGTTTATCAGCGATACTATTAAGCGCAATTGGCCCTTCACCATAACTAAGAGCGAGCTCTACCATGGCCTTTACACCATATCGTCCTTTAGTTGATAGTCTCATTCCATCACTCCCTTCATAAACCCAAGTAAATTACTCAGGATTCATAATTAAGTATATTATACCCTACTAAAATTGTCAACATTCAAGAAAAACTTTTTTTTAAAAAATTTCTTTCAAATAAAATAATCCCCCATAATTAAAAACTGGGAGATTATACTTTTAAAAGTAGCGTTATAAAAGCTAAATATATCCATTATCTAAAAATCTTTTATACCAAGCTACGGTTTTTCTAAGACCTTCATCAATACCATATTT
>JUEG02000662.1_pt1 | contig 13173 bp, 11 predicted proteins | sample 432341 | NCBI WGS metagenome assembly JUEG02 (sample SAMN02953476, study PRJNA257561) | rock porewater metagenome | biome: terrestrial; feature: Opalinus Clay rock; material: porewater; isolation source: Opalinus Clay rock BIC-A1 borehole | place: Switzerland: Mt Terri URL, St-Ursanne ...
CCTATTGGCCCGACTGGAGCTACTGGTGACACTGGTCCTATTGGCCCGACTGGTGACACTGGTCCCGCTGGTCCTATTGGCCCGACTGGAGTTACTGGTCCCGCTGGTCCTATTGGCCCGACTGGAGCTACTGGTGACACTGGTCCTATTGGCCCGACTGGTGACACTGGTCCCGCTGGTCCTATTGGCCCGACTGGAGTTACTGGTCCCGCTGGTCCTATTGGCCCGACTGGAGCTACTGGTGACACTGGTCCTATTGGCCCGACTGGTGACACTGGTCCCGCTGGTCCTATTGGCCCGACTGGAGTTACTGGTCCCGCTGGTCCTATTGGCCCGACTGGAGCTACTGGTGACACTGGTCCCGCTGGTCCTGCTGGAGGATTATTAAACTTTGCAGATTTTTTTGCGTTGATGCCTTCTGATAATGCAGCAACAGTTGCTCCTGGTACAGACGTAAGCTTTCCGCAGGATGGACCTACTAGCGGGGCTGCTATTGCCCGTACTGGTCCCAGCACATTTAACTTGTCTGAAATTGGCACTTATGAGGTCTTATTTCAGGTGAGTGTGTCCGAAGCAGGTCAACTGATTTTAACTCTCAATGGCGCTGATCTAGCATATACAGTGGTAGGTAGGGCAACGGGTACTTCTCAGATAGTAGGGTTGGCGCTTGTGACTACAACAGTCATCAATTCAATACTAACTGTAAGAAATCCTGCTGGCAATGCAGCAGCACTAACTATCACCCCTCTCGCTGGAGGAACAAGACCTGTTTCAGCACACCTTGTTATCACGCAAATCGCATAAAGGGATACAGAATGTATAAAGAATGAAGGAATAGGTCACTTGTCACCCTTAGTCTGCATCATAAGTGGAGAAGGTTCCATGTTTGTAGTAGTATATCAGCAGTTATATATAGACTAACTTCAACACACCATGCAAGTGGAGTGTGTGAGGATGTTAGAGAAGAAATAAGTTGTAAGCAAGTCGTATAAAGGATATTAAGCGAAAGTGTATTTTACGTTCCCTCAGATGCTTCGAGGGAACTTTTTTTAAGGGGTTGTACCCTTCGCAAAACAATGGCATATATACGCAAAGATAATAACCCATACTTTTCGTTTAATCAACTTATTTATAAATACCCGTTGCATTACTATAAAAATTCATATAAATTATTCATATAAGATAACGAACATTACTTAAGGAGGATCTATATGCTTTCAAATAAAATAAAAGATATTACACCTTCCTACACGATTGGAATCAGTTCCAAAGTGAAAGAATTAGAAAGGCAAGGGGTCAACATTATAAACCTGAGTATCGGGGAACCTGATTTTTTTACTCCAGATGCAGCCAAATCCCAAGCCATTGATGCAATTAAAGAAAATAAAACCAAGTATGATCTAGTCCCCGGAGTACTAGAATTACGAAAATCAATACAAGAAAAGTTACAAGTTGAAAACAATGTTCATTATGACATTCAAGAAATTGTTGTATCTAATGGAGCAAAGCATGCCATTACGAATACTCTTATAGCATTATTAAATTACGAAGACGAGGTTATTATTCCAAAGCCCTATTGGGTGAGCTATCCTGAAATGGTCAAACTAGTGGGTGGTATCCCTGTATTTATCGATACAAAAAAAGAAAACAATTTTAAAGTTACCGTGGAAGAAATCGAAAAAGTAATTACCTCAAAAACAAAAATGATATTTATATCTAATCCTTCTAATCCAACTGGTGTGGTATATACAAAAGAGGAATTAGAATCCATTGTTAAGTTATGCCTACATCATAAAATATACATACTCTCAGACGAAATATACGAAAAAATATGCTATTCCAGTCAATTCACTAGTATTGCATCAATTTCGACTGAAGCTAAGGAAATAACAGTAACCATAAATGGACTTTCCAAGTCTGCTTCCATGACAGGTTGGCGAATAGGATATACCGCTTCCAGTTTAGTTTTAGCCAAAGCCATTTCTACTGTTCAAGGGCACCTAGTATCCCACCCTAGTACAATATCACAATGGGCCGCCGTGTCAGCTCTTAATCATTGTAAAGATGATATGAGGCAAATGGTTAATACTTATAAAGTGAGAAGAGACATAACTGATAATGCACTGCAACAAATTGATGGCATTATTTTTGTTCGACCTGAAGGAGCCTTCTACTTTTTTATTGATATCTCCTCACTCAGAAATAGCTTGCCTTGGGAAAATAGTTTCTCAGTAGCTTTTTCAGATGCATTGTTAAATGATGAAAAAGTAGCCGTTGTTCCTGGTGTAGCCTTTGGTATGGATGATTACATTAGAATTTCTTATGCTTGTGATACGGAGTCTTTAATAGAAGGTATTAAAAGGTTAAAAAGATTTGTTGAAAAACAGGGAGTAAAAAAATAAATATTTTCCATCATCTACAGTAGTTCGAATCGATCATAAACTTGTTTAATTTAAAAAGAAACAGCTTAGATTCTCAGAATTTTTTTCTGGAACATAGGCTGTTTTTTTAAGATTACTTTTAGTTCTTTTCTAATAGTTGTTATTTTTTCGTAATTACCACAGTACAAACTTTATCACCCTTGGCGATTGTACCCCGTAAGTCAAATTCAAAATCCTTATACGTGTCAATAATACCCCTATCACCGTCCATAGCGATATCACATAATTGGGCGATATCTTCTTCATTATCTGTTAGTTTCTCCCATGCAGCAACAAGTGGGCAATAATTAAATTCAATAACAAATTTTTTATCTGTTTTTTCTTTGATATCCATTTCAAATATTTTTATAACATTTTCATTGGCGAATTCATTTGCAAACGACACTAAATCATCAGTGTTTGTAAATTTATTTTCTCCATGAAAACATCCACATTTAAAAATTGCCGCTCTAGCAAAATCATCCCATTCGAGACCTCTTTTTCTCGCTTCATCAAGCAAAAGATAGAACCAAGTAGCCCTATGTTCGATTGCCCCTCTTAGGTCGTCAATGTGGTTTTCCTTTATTGTACTTGTATTTTGGATTGTCATAGTAATTCCCCCGTTTTTTTATTTTCAAATATAGATGTTATTTTTAAGGCTAATTAGTATTCGGTCATATTACGTAGTTAAATTCTCATTAATCCTATTGTATATCGTATTTTTTAAATTTACGATAGAGAGTTGTACGGCTTATACCCATGGCCTTAGCGATTTGTTCCTTACTGTTATACTGGGTAAGCATTTTTCTAATGATTCCTTTTTCCATCTCATCTACAACGCTTAAATCTTTATCCTTTTGAAAAGCAAAATCAAAGGAGCTTACATCATCAGCAGCAACTGTATGATTTGAAGCTTTTGCTATAATCATATCAATGGACTTTTCTATCTCATAGATATTATTTGGCCAAGAATAATTGTACATCATGTCTAAAACAGTATTATCAAATTCCAGCTGTACCTTTTGATATTTTAGCTTTAACTTTTCGATTATTTCATCCACGATAATTTTTATATCCTCCCTGCGTTTAGACAGAGATGGAATTGTTAAAACGTTTTTAGAAATTCGATAATATAACTCTTCATCAAAAGAATCTTCCTTAACAAGGAGTAGTAAATCCTCACAGTCTTGAAATATCATTCGAACATCAATATTAAAATCATTATAGGATTTTTGCTTTAACTCTTTTGTCTTTATTACGTTAACTAATCTTCTTTGCAGATACATTGGCATCCTTGAAATATTTTTAAAAAATATCGTTCCTTTATGTGCCATTCTAATTTTTCCTATAGCTGGATGTATTACATTACCATTATCTTCATTGCCGAAAATTTCTGTTTCTAATATGTCGTATGAAATATCTTCACAATCAACATAAACAAAATATTGTTTCGTTCTATCTGAAAAATTATGAATGGCTCTTGCAAGCGCTGACTCTCCAAGCCCCGGTTCACTATATATAAGAATATTCTCGTCAGTCACCGAAAGACGTTTTGCCTTGTTAATTTCCGCCATCAATTTTTCGTCTTTACCCCATATATTACCAAAGGTAACTTGTGCTTTGTTATCTAAAATTTCATTTAAAACATTATAGGCTTTACCAATGCTCTTAAATGTTAGCAAAGCGCCATGATCCGTTCCATTAATAATCAGGTTGCGACAGGATAACAAACCATAGAAACTATTTTTTGTATGTCCATAATGGAATAGCTTGTAGGAGATATTTTCTCTAAACATCATAATTTCATTGATTAAAGGATGCTCAAGTATATCCTGGATGTTTTCTCCTTCAATCTTTGTATCTATTTTAAATAGACTCTCAAATTTATGATTATAATGCACAATCTTTCCCAAGTCATTGACAAAAACGATTCCATCTTCAATCATTTCAATAATCGTCTCACGCTCTTTGGTAATGACATTAAGTTTGCTATAGCTGTCAATGCTTTTAATTTTGGAACTTAATAAGTCCGACATTCCTTCTAAAAAATCAATGGAATTATCAATGTTTTTAAAAACTTGATCAATCTTATAGGAAGGGACTAAAAGTGCAATTGCTCCCACAACCTTTTTTTCAAGGAAAATTGGGACACCAACCAATCCAATTATTGTACATTCATTAGAATCAGGACAATTCTTGCAATGTACAAATGTAGCTTTGTCTCTTAGTGCAATTGGCTTTCCAGTATACAATACCTCTCCTAACACGGAATACCTATTAATAGGCACTGGATCATTTAAGTAGCGAAATGTGTTCGCAACTCTATTGTAATTACTATCAATAATCATGACATCTATGTCAAGAATTTTTGAGATGGTTTCTCCAAATTTAGATACAGTTTCTTTTATTTCTGCAAGATACATCACATATCACCTTTTTTCAAATTACAGGACTTAAATCCCTTACTTTAAGATTTATTTACAAAGATAATCTACTAATACTTCTATTTGATAGCACATGGTTACCGCTCCTGGGTCAAGGTGTCCGACACCTTTATTTGCCTGATAACACGCTCTACCCCGTACAGCCTCCATATCTTTTGTGCTATTCATACCATTAATAGCACCTTGTTTCAACGCTTGTAGAGCAGTTCCTTGATCTAAACCTTTTTCCAGAGCGAGTTTAAATTGATTAACTGCTGGATATAATGAGTCAATCATAGTTTTAAATCCCGGTTCTGCTTTGCCTCTCTCCATAATAGCAAGTAGTTTTGTCTCTAAGACAGTATATAGTAATTGAATGTCCATCTCTTCCCTAGTACTGATGGTTTTAGAAGCTTTTAGATAGGCACTACCATATAATACTCCTGAAGATCCCCCTACAGTTGACATGATGATCTTTCCAATTTCCTTAAACATATCGTTGAGTTTCATCGAAGAAAGTGATTCTTTATTTTCTAATAGTTTTTGAAAGCCCATATTCATATTTACCCAGTGATCGCCATCACCCGTTATGGAATCCAGTTCCGTGATATAATCTCTATTCTCTTCTATTTTTCCTGCAACGAGTTCAATGTACTCCATATAGTCTTTTGGAGTTATTTTAATTTCCATCATATCACCTAAACTTTCAATGCTGGTGTACTACATGGAGCATCCAGCAACTTTTTTAGCTCATCATCAAGTTTTAATAATGTAACTGAACAACCTGCCATTTCAAGAGACGTCATATAATTACCAACAAAGGTCTTATATATCTTCATGTTATGCTTTGAAAGAATCTTCTCAACTTCATTGTTTAAAATATACAACTCCATCAAAGGAGTAGCTCCAAGTCCATTCACCATCAGTGCTACTTCCGTATCCATATAATTATAATCTTCAAGAATTTTGTTGCACAATATTTCTGCTAACTCCACTGCTGTCTTGACTTCCGTTCTTTGAACTCCTGGTTCTCCATGTATACCCATACCAATTTCAATTTCATCTTCACCTAAAACAAATCCTGCCTTTTTAACAGCCGGAAGAATGCATGGTGACATAGCCATACCCATACTACGGATATTTGCAACGGTTTTTTCAGCAACCCTCTTTACTTCATCTAGGTTTGCACCTTCAGACGCCATAGCTCCAGCAATTTTGTGTACGAATACAGTCCCTGCAATACCCCTTCGCCCAGTAGAATAGGTACTGTCTGGTACAGCAACATCATCCTTCACTACAACAGACTCTACTCTAATATCTTCCATTTCTGCTAATTCCTTTGCCATATCAAAGTTCATGATATCGCCAGAGTAATTCTTAATGATTAATAAAACGCCTTCACCTGTATCTGCCTCTTGTATACCCTTTAAAATTCTATCAGGAGATGGTGATGCAAACACATTTCCTGAAACCGCAGCATCAAGCACCCCTTTACCAACGTAGCCAGCATGGGCAGGCTCATGACCACTACCGCCACCTGAAACTAAACCTACTTTGATTTCTTTTTCTTTCTTTGCAATAACTTCAAAGCCCTTAAAATATTCTAGCTCTGGATTTGCCTTTACTAGTCCTTGTAGCATTTCAGACACTACATTATTAGGATCATTTATAATCTTTTTCATACTCCACCACCCGTAAACATTTTTTAGAGATTCATATCCTTCTTTCATATTTTCACATCGAAATAGAAGTCTATAAATTCAAGATTCAAAAATAAAAATCATACTTTTCCTAGATAAGCCTTTTTAACCATATCATTATTACATAATATCTTTGCATCATCGGATATCGTTACTTTTCCTGTTTCTAGAACATATCCTCTATGAGCGATAGACAGAGCCATATTCGCATTCTGCTCTACTAACAATACAGTAATTCCCTGTTTGTTAATAGAAACAATAAGGTCAAAAATCATGAGAACTAAGTTAGGAGCCAGACCTAATGATGGTTCATCTAATAGCAAGAGTTCTGGAGAGGACATTAAAGCCCTTCCTATTGCCAGCATCTGCTGTTCTCCACCGGATAAAGTTCCCGCAGATTGTATTTTTCTTTCATAAAGTCGAGGAAATAATTCATATACCTTATCATAGGATTCTCTTATTTCTACTTTGTCTTTTCGTGTATAAGCTCCAAGTCGAAGGTTATCTTCAACAGTAATAGCAGGGAATACCTCTCGTCCCTCTGGCGATAAGCTAATTCCTTTTTTTACAATCAGAGCAGGAGATTCTATAGTTATATTTTCTCCTTTAAACCACACTTCTCCAGAAGTAGCTTTTAGTAACCCGGTAATCGTACCTAAGGTAGTGCTTTTACCTGCACCATTGCTGCCTATTAAGGTTACAATCTCGCCCTGCCTTACTTCTAAGTTTATTCCCTTTAGTGCATGAATATTTCCATAATAGGTGTGTAAGTTTTTTACTTCTAGCATTCCTGTTCACTCCTTCCCAGATATGCTTCAATAACGAACCTATTATTTGCAATTTCCTCTGGTAGGCCTTCAGCAATCTTCTTACCATAGTCTATAACATATATCCTATCAGAAATATTCATAACCACACTCATATCATGTTCTATCAAAATAATTGTGTAGCCTTTATCCCTTAGGCTTTTGATAAAATTCAAAAGTTCTTCAGATTCTCTTTCATTCATTCCTGCTGCTGGTTCATCTAGAAGAATAACCTTAGCATCTGTAGAGATCGCACGGGCAATTTCTAATCTTCTTTGATCACCATAGGGCAAATTTACAGCATAATTGTGTATTTTATCTTTTAAGCCAATTGAATCCAGTATTTCAATTGCTTTATTATGCTTTTCAGTTTCTATATTGCGATACTTTTTAGTCTTAAATAGTAAATCAAAGAAATTGTAGTACGTATTTATATGCATACCTACCAAAACATTTTCAATAACTCTCATGTCCTTAAATAATCGAATGTTCTGAAATGTTCTAGCAAGTCCAGCCTTAACAATTTCTTGAGGAGGTTTATTGTGTATTGACTTTCCTTCAAAGAGTACTTCACCCTCTGTTACTGCATAAACACCCGTCAAAATATTAAAGAGCGTTGTTTTTCCCGCACCATTTGGTCCGATAATACTTACGATCTCGCCTTTATTAACCTCCAGTGTCACTTTGTCTACTGCAACTAGGCCACCAAAGTGTTTCGAAACATTTTTAACTTCCAGTAATGCCATATCACACTCCCCCCTTGCTTGTGTTAATAGATTCTTGACTATCATCACCAAGGGCTTTCATTTTGATATTAACTGAAATACCTTTAGGTAGCTTGTATTCCGTCTTTTTCTGTCCACCTAAAATTCCTTGTGGACGATATCTCATCATAATGACTAAAACTGTACCATATACAACAAATCTATACTCTTGTAAGAATCTTAAGACCTCTGGGAAGGAAACTAAAATAGTAGCGCCTAAAAACATACCATTGATTGTACCCATGCCCCCTAGTATAACAATACTTAGTATCATGATGGATGTATCAAAAGTAAAAGTATTCGGGTCGATAAATCTTATCATGTGAGCATAAAATGCTCCAGCAAGACCAGAAAAAAATGCGGATATTACAAAGGCAGTCACCTTATAAACAGTGGTCCTAATACCCATCATCGTTGCAGCCATTTCATCCTCTCTTATGGCAACTAAAGCTCTCCCCATTTTAGAACGAACAATAGATAACATAACTAGAGTAGTCAGTACTAAGAATAAAAGCACAAGGTAGTACAATCCATTATTATATAAGGTTAGATCAAACCCCAAAATTGAAGGCCTAGGAATTTTAGAAATACCCAAGGGTCCATTTGTGACACTTTCCCAATTCAACAGTACCATTCTAACAACTTCACAAAAACCAAGTGTTGTTATGGCAAGGTAGGTTCCTGAAAGCCGTAGTGTAGGTATCCCAAGGATCAATCCAGCTATGGCAGCAGCAAAAGCTGCAATAGGGGCTGTTATAAAAAAGTTCATGCCATAATTAACACTAATTAACGCTGACACATAGCCTCCTATTGCATAAAATGCTGCATGTCCAAGTGAAATCTGGCCTGCATAGCCCGTTACTAGTCCTAGTGAAAGTGACAAAATGGTATATACACCTATCATTATAATAATGCGTAAAATATATTGTGATGGAACAAGATACGGAATACCTAAAACGAATACAGCTATAAGGGGGTAAACGATCTTTTTGTTGCGCTCGATATAATCTTTTATTAACCCTATCACCTGAGAAAATCCTTCTGTTTTTATAATTTTATTTTTCATATCCTACACCTTTGTTATCCCTTTCTTACCAAATAATCCGGTAGGTTTTATAAGCAATACTATGATTAAAATTATAAATGCAACAGCATCTCTATAGGTGCCTCCAAGGTATGCAGCAGCAAAACTTTCTGACAAGCCTACAACCAAACCTCCAACTATGGAGCCATGTAATATGCCAATTCCACCTAAAACAGCAGCAGAGAAAGCCTTAAGTCCAGCTAAAAAACCCATGTTGGCATATACAACTTGGTAATAGCCACTGATTAGCGTTCCAGCTATAGCTGCTGATGCACCTCCTAAGAAAAATGTAAAGGTAACAACAGAGTTTACATCTATACCCATTAAGTGGGCTGCTTTAGGATTCTGTTCCACCGCTCTCATTGCAAGACCTATTTTAGTTCCTTTGATGATAAAGGTTAGTATTAAAAGTAATGTAAGAGATACAAGAAAGATAAATATTTGTGTAGTATTAAATTCTACTCCTCCAATAATTATTGATCCGTAGTCAAATAGTTTAGGAAAAAATTTAGTTTGAGTTCCAAATGCAATCATAAGAAAATTCTGGATAATATAAGAGATTCCTATTGTAGTAATAAGGGCAGCTATACCCTTTGAATTTTTAGCCCGTAAAGGCGCTAATGCAAGCTTGTCAATAACAATCCCTAATATACCCGTTAAAACAACACTCAGTATTAAAGCTGGGAAAATACCAAATTTCAAGGTTACAAATAACATTGCAATATGGGCACCGAAAGCATAAACTGACCCATGGGAAAAATTTACAAGCCTTAAAATACCGAATACAAGAGAATATCCTACTGCAATCAGTGCATAGACCATTCCTAGGGTTAAACCATTTGTTAATTGCTGCAGTATCATATCTACACCCCTTTAAATGCATAAACTCAATAAAAAAATCTATTCGTTAGGTATTTATTTTACTTCTACGAATTGACCGTTTTCAACCTTAACCTTTGTAAATGATTTTATAGCATCACCAATTTCATTAAATTTAGTTTCGCCAGTAACTCCTGGATATGTCATTTTAAATAATTCGTCTTTTATAGCCGTTCTACTAGCTTTTTGTGCATTTTCAATTGCAGTTAACAATATTCCTGCACTATCATAGGCTTGTGCAGTCAAACTACTTGGAGGTGCACCATACTTCTCTTCATAACTATCTACAAAGGCTTTAACCGATTCATCTACGCTTCCATGAAAGAAGATTGTAGGGAAATGAATGTTTTCTGCATTTTCTTTCGCAAGGTTAATAAGCTCCTGGCTGTATGCATTTGAGAATCCAACAAGCTCGATATCTGAATTAACTGCCTTGTATTGAGTTGCAAACGGAGCAAGTGTATTATACATTGCGGCAACTATAATAACCTCAGCACCAGCATCATTAAGTTTAGAAATATTTGGACTAAAGTCTATTGTCCCATCAACAACTTCCTGATGATCTACAACCGTTGCACCTGCTTTTTCAATAAGTTCTTTAGTAATTGTTGCAGTGCTTGTTCCCCAGTCAGTTTTAACCGAAAGAATTCCAACCTTCTTTTTACCAAGAGTCTCTATGGCCAAATTAACGGCAACTGCAGCTTCTACATTAATAACAGTGTTATTTCTAAAGATAAAGTCGCCTTCTTTTGAGTAATCTGGATGGGAGGCTGAAGGTGAAATCTCAACAATTCCCGCTTCCTGATAAGTTGGAGATGCTGCCATAGAAACACCACTAGCAAAGTGACCCACCACAGCTACGATGTCCTTATCAGCGGCAATTTTTTCAGCAATTGTAGCCGCTTCTTCACCACTATTTTTATCATCAAACACTACGATTTCTATTGTTTTGCCAAGTACACCACCATTTGCATTCCACTGATCAGCCATAAGCTCAACAGCATTTTTGAATCCTGTACCATATTCAGCAAAATCACCGGTTAAGGGACCTGCTACTGCTATCTTAACCGTCTCTGTAGCTTTACTACTACCTGATTGTTGTGAACATCCTGCAAATAAGGATATGACTAACATAACAACCAATAATAGACTAATTCTCTTTTTCATAATACTTCCCCCTCTAATTTGTTTTTGTATCGCTAAATCCCGCTCGTTATTTAATAGAACAAACTATAATTTGTATAAATAACTTGATCTACTTTGAAAAGCCCTCCTTTCTCCATCTAAATACAGAACTTTTATTCAATAGCGAGACAGGTTAAAGCATCATTGATTCAACATAATTTTTAATACTTCAACATCCGTTTCCTTCATACCCATACGACCCAGTCTACCAACAGCAGAAATTGTTTCTTCTATCGTATCCTTTACTATTCCTGAATCACTTTCAAAAGAAACCGATCGCATTGCCAAGAAATGCGCCATAATTGCAGCATCAAGACTTGATGCAATTTTTGCTGCGCATGAAGCTTTTGCACCATCACAAACAATTCCTGATACATTTGCTAGTGTATTGGTTATTGTTTTTTCTATTTGCTCTAATGTACCACCTTCAAGATAGGTAATACCAGTCCCACTGCCACAGGCTGCGCTCACGGCTCCACAATAAGCTGACAATCGACCTAACCCAGTTTTCTGATGAATCGATATTAGATTAGCAAGAACTAATGCACGATACATCTTTTCTTTTTCAATATTCTTATCCTGTGCATAAATAATTACTGGAAGAGATACCGTCATCCCTTGATTTCCACTTCCCGAATTCGTCACTACAGGCATACTACATCCACCCATTCTCGCATCCGAACCAGCTGATGCATAGGCCTTTAGTTTAGTAAATATGTCATTCCCATAGCACTCCAATAACATTCTACCTACATTGACACCATAGTTGCTATTCAAACCCTCTAGGGCTATAGACATATTAAATTCAATTTGTTTATCCAAAATATCCGATACATCATCTGTATTTACAGTATTCACAAATTCATATATGTCTTTTACATTTAATATACTTCGATTTGATAAAGGAGCGTTAAAATCATCCTCTTTGTATTCTTGATTATGGACCACTTGTCCGTTTTTTTCAATTCTACAAATATTGGTATGTGTATGTATGATTTCTACTAAAGAATTATTATCTCCACTGCTAGCTTTAACGATTATATGTAGGTTTACATCATTTTCTATTATACTAACCTTGCATAGGTCAGTACCCATTAACTCTTTTACTTTCTTAACCTGTAATGAATCGATAGATTCTAACACCTGCATCTCTTTCGATGGGTCACCCCCAATTACGCCAGCTAGGGCAGCTGCTTTAATACCCTTTAAACTCCCCGTATTAGGTACGGTAACTGACTTAGCGTTTTTTATAATATTACCACTACATTCTACGATTACTTTTTCTGGAAAAGCCCCAAGTACTTCGCGTGCTTTTGCTGCTGCATAGGCTATAGCAATCGGTTCTGTACATCCTATTGCAGGTAAAAGTTCCTCTTTTAAAATATTAATATAAGACTCATATGTATTTTTATCTATACTCACCTTGTACCCCCCTTGCATATTATTTAGTTCGTATTGATCTTTTTTTCCCTTGTTCAAATATCGCTGTTTAATGAATAAGTATGAATCAAATATCAGTGGTTCACTTAATTTAGGTTCAAATTACTATTACTATATATCTTTTAACAATTCACTGCATTTGTGTCATTTTGTTACAGTGCGATAACTTATGTATCATTATATCACATTTCTTATAATTGTGTGCTTTTTTAGAATTTTTTAAATATTTCTTCTTTTATTTAGTCACTAAAAAAATAAGGCTCATGGATAGGATTCTATCAATGAGTCTTATTCCTATATGGACGTTAATTACTATTCGTAAAACATGCCAAACGTTTTAATAGATAAAAAAACCCACAACGAATCTTATCGTTATGAGTTCTTTATGTAACCAGCGACGACCTACTCTCCCGGGCAGTTACCCACCAAGTACCATCAGCGCTGAAGGGCTTAACTTCTGTGTTCGGTATGG
>JUEG02000587.1_pt1 | contig 13168 bp, 11 predicted proteins | sample 432341 | NCBI WGS metagenome assembly JUEG02 (sample SAMN02953476, study PRJNA257561) | rock porewater metagenome | biome: terrestrial; feature: Opalinus Clay rock; material: porewater; isolation source: Opalinus Clay rock BIC-A1 borehole | place: Switzerland: Mt Terri URL, St-Ursanne ...
TAGCTAATCATCTTTCTGTCTGGATCATCGGATAGAGGTCGTTTGCTAATTACTCTGAATGAACCGGGTACTAAACCAATAACCCTGGCATTCACAATTTCATCTGCACTACAATCAATTCTAAATCTTAAGTTTTCATCAAACACGATACCTTGATCGAGATCTTCTTCTTCACAATCTCCTACTAAACAAAGCTTCAATAAACAAGAGTCATAAACTTTTGGGACCTGAATACATACTAATTCACAAGCATTACCAAATTGTTCTCTCAGTTCCTCCGGAATAACACCAGGTGTGTATATACTGATTCCGCAGCCTGAATTTGATCTGCATTTGCTCATTTATTTTACCTCCTTCTTGATGAACAAAATATAATTCACTGATTATCTTTTTATAATCACTTTTCTAATTGTATATTATGAATATAATCAAAATTTGGTGAATATAGTTTGAATAATTTTCAAAAATCTTTATGTTTCGTAGGTTATAATTTAACGATTAAACAGTACTAACTCTTTGGAAAGTATCAACCTTATCTCCTTTTATGATTTCGTAGACTCCTATAGGGGAAATTCTACTTTTTTCTATTACTTCCTTTGCCTTTGAAAAATCACGTTCGTAAATATAAATAGCAAACTGACAGGATTTACCTACAGTTCTTGGTGCTTTTCTTAAGGTGGTACTTATTTCGTTTCGTGTAAGCATATCCTCTATATAGTAACCGTGATAGTTTGAAGAAAAGACAAAAATATATTTCTCGTGTTCTTTTGCCATAATATCAACTCCTACTCCTACAGGGTTTTCGTGATTCATAATATTCGAGGATTTCCTTGAATGCTATTGTTTTTTCTTCCATTTCAATGAATAAAAAAATCACTGTTATAAATCAGTGATTTTTTTATTCATTGAGATTATTTAATTTTTTTAACAACATAGTCGGAGGTCATCAATTGTAACAATGCCCCATATTCAAGTTTAAAATCGATTTGATCACCAACAGCATAATTTCGGCTACAGTCTGTAACATCTACTATTAGGTGATCACTGCTGCCACCTAGTACGACAGCTTCTTCATCCTTAGGATGTATATTATCTATGGATACATCCTGTCTTCCAATGGCTAAGATTGCCCTTTTTCTAACCCCTTTATCCTCAAATACAGGTTTGTTACCAAATGCATCCATCCCGATTTCTCCAGTAGGTATGGAAGGTTTTTCCTTTAGTTCTATAATTTCTGCCTTCAAAACAAATGCGTCGTCATAGGTTTTTAAAATTCTATTACCAAAGGCCGTTTCTCTGCCGAGAACGATTGCTTCTCCCAATCTAAGATGGTTGATCCTATTGGGTATATTCTTTTGTTCTAGTAAATACAGGCTACTGGAATTACCTCCAGAAATAATATTTAATGAAATATTAAACGCTGATTCTACCTCTTCAGCAATTTCAGTAAGCAAACCGAGATTGTCTTTTTTAGGAATAATTCCACCATAGCATGTAAGATTTGTTCCTATACCTACCAATCTTATTCCTTCAACCTTTAAAATTCTTTCTACGATATTAAAAACATCTTCTCTTAAGATGCCCTCCCTTAAATCGCCTAGATCGATCATTAAAATAATATCATGGGTTTTATTTAACCTTACTGCTGCTTTACCTAAAGCCTCAATCGTACTTATCTCTGAGTTAAGACTAATATCTGTATAGTGAACGACATCATTTACCTGACTGGTCATAGGGAGTCTTAAGAGTAGTTTTGGAATTGCTATTCCATTTAGTTTCTTTATATTTTCGAGTCTGGAATCAGCAAGCATAGAAACTCCACCCTCTACTATTGCTTGTGCAATCTCTGGAAGAGCACAAAATACCTTCGTTACTCCAGCAATATCGATATGGTTTTGCCTAGCTATATCTACCAAAACTTCTGTGTTATGTTTTATTTTTTCTAAATCGATTTCAATCATAGGATAAGTATCCATTTTTTCCTCCTAAATATTGAATCATTAGTCGAGATTTAATTCCATCTATTTTAACTAATATCTAAGCTTTTTTTCAATAGCTTCAATGCAGCACTAGGATATCTCTTCGATAGAACTCCTAAGGATGCCATAATATAATCATTGTCGATGATAATATTCGCTTCTTTAGTAGGTAGCAAAGAATCTCCTTTGTTTTCTATCGCTATTTGTTTTAATATATTAATTCTATTAGGCAATCTTGTTAACGCCCCTCCAGTACCAACGATCCATTTCACATTAGTAAGATCCTTGCCTTCTGCCATGGTTTTTTTACCTGAAGGACCATAGAGATGTCTCAACTTTCCTGCATGGCGGGTCATGGCCGTTAAAACAGCTTCCTTGGTTAACAATTCGACAAAATTAATCATAACAGGAGAATCTGGAATTGGTTTATGATTATTCATCAATTCTTCCACATCACAATTTAGTTTGTTCGCTATGATATCTTTACCAATTCGTTCCACAATATTTGGCATATTAACATATACACCTAAATCACCCTCAACTGTTCGCTTTGAACGGGGTTCTGGGCTAATTAGAATTCTGTTTATTTCTTCACTTCCATCGGTCACTGAGTGAACATCAGTTGTGGCACCACCCACATCAAGGGTTACAAGATCTCCAATACTTTCTTTAAGTAGTATTGAAGCCTCCATTACTGCTCCCGGTGTTGGTACGATAGGACCAGTAACTAGTGTTCGCACTTTTGTCATACCCGGTGCGTGAACAATATGGGCTTCAAATGCTTCTTGAATTACGTTTCTGGTCGGCTCAATGTTTAACGCATCAATCTTAGGATAGACATTATCAACAATATACAACTTCGTATCCCGATCTTGAAACACTTCTCTGACTTCCTCTTGATTAGCGATATTACCCGCATAGATTACAGGTATTTCAAGAAAGTTTTCTGATATCATTTCTGCATTATGAAGAGCTGTTTCCCGCTCTCCATAATCAACTCCTCCAGCTATTAAAATAAGGTTTGGATTAATATTACGGATTGTTTTAATATCGCTTTTTCTTAGTTTCCCTCCAGTTACATGGTGTATGATAGCACCAGCCCCTAGAGCAGCTTCCTTAGCCGCTCGAACAGTCATATCATAAACAAGTCCGTGTACAGTCATTTTTAGACCGCCTGCAGCGCTACTTGTGGCCAGCATCTCGTCATATTCAAGTACTTTAAGTCCCAAATGCATTTTTAAATCATCAATTGCACCATTAAGTCCAATCGTTACATCTCCTTCCAGGACGGTGGTAGAAGCCTGACCTTGTCCAAGGAATTTTGGAGAATCCGAATACATATCTGTAAAGGCATTTACAACTGTGGTAGTACTCCCTATTTCAGCGACTAATGCATTAATTCTCATTATTCATTTTCCCTTCTCTTTTGAACCAAGAAGGTTGCAACATGGGTGCCCTTAGTACCTCTTCCAAATCCGGCATCTACTCCGTGTTTTACTGCGATTTCTGGTGTAACCTGAGTACCGCCACAAACAATCATAATACGATCTCTTATTCCCTTTTCTATACAAAGATCATTGATCTTTTTCATGTTTTTGTAGTGAATCTCATCATGACTTATTATAGTAGACATAAGAATAGCATCGGCATTTAATTCAATTGCTGAGTCCACCAATTTTTCCAAAGGAACAGAGGTTCCAAGATAATTACATTCGATACCATACTTTTCTATTCCGCCGTGCTTAATATCGATGATTTCTCTTAATCCAACGGAATGTTCGTCTTGACCTACTGTACCAGCAACGATTTTCATTGGATTTTTATCGATTTCTTCCCGTATTTCGTCATCGGACAGCATTTCTGGCTCCGGTGGAATTTCTAGATCCTTGGTATCAATTGAAAATTCCAATCTTCCTTTTAGCTGTATTCGCGTACCTTCTGAAGGATGCATAATTTCTTTGTGAATTACTTCCACATCGGAAAGTCCCATTTTTTTACCGATTTGTAGGGCAGAAAACTCAGCAATCCTTTTACTAACGGGCAGGAACAAATCTAACTGAACAATACCATCGCCCAACCATTCCACTTCAGGTTTAATTTTAGTACTATCCCTTAACTCCTTATTATCTTCCATTCTTATATTAACATTGTCAGTCTCATCAAGCTCATCAATATAAATAATCTTTTCAGGTGCCTCGAAGGTACAGCCATCAATTAACTTTGAAGGATTGGTTGTTAGGGTAGCATCATATTGTTGGACATTATTATATCCATAATGTGCAGTAACTGGAGCGAAATAATCTTCATCCCTCTCATAAACAGCTCCGACACCTATACCACCCTCAATTTTTCTACCTATGCCATCTCCATTTCTTTCAGGGTAATAGCCTGAATCAACAAAAAATCCTTTTTCAACAGCGTGAAAATAGCCACCAATTTCTAGCATTTCTTCCATAAATAATACGGCTCTTTCCTTTAATTCTCTGACTTTTTCAGGTAAGTATCCATTTTTCTTTAATTCAACCATATCCATTAAGGCATCCATACCTACCAATGCCTGTTTAGCCGTATCACAGGCTTCCATATTGTAAATATGCCATGGAACATTTCGGCCCTCATCAGGAGTAATTGTAGATTGAATATCCGCACTGGTTAGCCTTGAAATCATAAGATTTAAAACATGGGTTACAGTAGCTTCTCGAGTGGAAGATTCCATATACTTTGTATTCATTTGTGCCCTCATCCTATAATCAGAGAAAAAATCCCTCAATGCCACTGCATAGGGTAGATCTAAATGTAAACATGGAGCAGGAGGAGCTGTTGGTGGAACCGTTGATAAACAGATATTTGACTTCTCCATACCAACCTTCACCGAAAAAATTGAATTCAGTGCATGCTGAACCATTAACTCAGGCATAACCTTCCAAGCCTCTCTAGCAGTGGCATTGGCATTATGCGCTCCATCAATTTGTGCTATACCTGCCCAGGTCATCATTTTCTTTGATTCTGCTGCATCGACAAAGGATCGTACCATATTGATATTCCTATAAAGTACGTTGTACTGTGGATCTTGGTGGGCTCCATTAACACCCTCTTCAGCAAACATAACGGCTATATCTGGGCCAGCGACACCACTTACATAGGAATGATAGTTTATTGGTCTTCCAACTTCCTCTTCAATCATATCTAAAGCTTTTCTCTGGGCCCTAACCTGTTTTCGTGTAATTGGAATACCGCCTATACCTTGGGGAGTTCCTTCTATCAGGCCATCAAAATGGGATTGACCTGCTGTCCTTATTACCATAATGTGATCTGCTCCATGCCAAGCCGCCATTCTCATACGTCTAATGTCATCCTCGAATCTACCCGATGCAATCTCTGTAGTAATGGTATTCTCAGGCTGGGGATCAATATCTCCAAAGTATTTTGCTGAAGGTAATGGAACATTATTCTTTAGGGATTCTGAACAATTTTTATAAGTAAAGGGACCAATTTTTAGGGTGTCTTTCTTTTCTCTCCAAACCCATCCCCTTCTCTTCGGTCTGTAGCTTTCAAGGTCTTTTAGAATCTCTATAACATCGATTTTTTCATTGATTTTTAGATCCATTATTTATTCCCTCCCTTGAACATTTCTACGATTTCGTCCCAGTATTTACCCTCAAGTAGGGCAAGACCAGCCTCTCTTATCTCTAGACCTTTTTCTTTCGATAGTTTGTACACAACATGCCCAGCACCCTTGCCCATTAAACCTCTATCCATAACACATTCTACAATGGCGCTTGCTTCTAAGCTTGAAAATCCCATTCTCAATAATACGGATCTTTCAATGGATGGAGTCGTATTTTTGTAGGCCAAATCTATTAAAGGGTCAACCAGCGTTCCAGCCAATTCCCAAAATCTTTCCTTTAGCTGTTCATCGGTTAAGGCGTCTAAATGTTGCCTTCTCTGTTTAAAGTCATCTGCTCTTTTCATTACATTACCTCCATTTTGTTAATTTCTATAAGAATTGAGTTAAAATTTTTATTCAGTTATAAGGATTTTTTTGTCTAGTAGAATATTTTTTACAAAGCTCACAGAGGATTTCGTATCTTGCGCTAAAAAATCTAAATCACTCTGGGAGACTTCATTTACTTTATTGAGTTCTATACAATTATTGATATATGACTTTCTTAGCTTATCAAGTTCTATTTCTCTAACCTTTATCAACCTTGGATGTTTTGGGATAATGATATTCTTACCTGGAATTTCATCCTCTGGATCTCCAAATAAGATTTCAATTCCATTTTCTCTGGCAAAGGATAATTGAGGCTGAATATGTTTTCCTGCTCCTGTGTACTCCGTTTCCTGTACTACGATTATTTGATCATCGGTTAATTCCTGGGCTATACTAAAAGCCGCTGCAAGGGAGGTGTTTCCAGCAGGTCCTCTTTCTAATCCTTCGATTTGTGCTAGGGCTTCAGTCATATAGAACACCTCTCCCTGTGCCACACTTACATATCTATCCATATATCGTAATGGTCTTGCCGCTGATCTAGGAACATCGGATCTATCAGGCCAAGTTGCAAAAGGTATTCCAAAACCCGTGTGTCCAGTTGTAAATGATTTTTTATTAAATTGTGTATCACTGGCCATATGAAGGCCTTGAAGATTTACACTAGCACCTACAACCTCTACAGAATCAGCTCCTGCCTTTTTTAAGCCCCTCGCTGTCCCAGTTAGGTTTCCTCCCCCTGCATTGGTACAGACTACCATATCAGGGTCTCTACCTATTTTTTCTCTACATTGAATGGCCAATTCATAACCTAATGTTTCCACTCCGGCTATACCAAATGGAGTATATAACGAAGCATTAAAATATCCTGTTTCCTCTAAAAGCTTTAAAAAGGTATAAAACAGTTCAGGACCTACTGTTAGCTGTATTACCTCAGCTCCATAAGCTTCACATTTTCTAGCTTTCTCAATAATTTCAGGTTGCCCTATTCCTTTACTATCAAAGCATTCCTGTACAATGATACATTTTAGCCCTTGCATTGCAGCCTGGCTTGCTACTGCGGCTCCGTAATTTCCACTTGTAGCGGCTATAACGCCCTTATAACCTAATTTTTTAGCATGGTATACAGCATTGGCAGCTCTTCTTGCTTTAAAGCTTCCTGATGGATTGGAAGCTTCATCTTTAATAAGAATCCTTGCTCCATAGCCTTTAGGACTAAACATTCTTGAAAGCTTTGTTAGATTTCTGAGTTCTAGGAGTGGAGTATTCCCAACACCGGTGTAACCCTGAATATCCTTCATTTCCTCCAAAGAATAGCCAGTTTCTCTCATCATTCTTTCATAATCAAAGGAGATAGAACTGGTTTCAAAAGAATTGTAATCAATCCCAACTGCACTTTTCATTATTTCGGATTTTCTTGATAGTACAGACTCATAACTCATATCTTTATTCACAGTCCTTCACCTCCGTTGAGGATTTCTTTCAATTGAATTCCAATTGGAAGGATTTCTGGTACAAACTTACCAAATCCCGGATTATGTGTGGGATTCAGTTCTACTAATGTTCCAGTTTCAATTCTGCCTGTAATTGTCTTAATTGATACTTCCATACCTAGGTCAGAATCTTCCAACAAGAAACCCTTAACCCATTTTTCTAAAGGGACTTTTTTCGTATCATCTGGAAGCTGTGATGCTCTATTTTCTGGAGTTAATATGATATTGTGTATTAAAACCCAGTTACCTTTTTGTACTGTCATCTTTATTCCTACCTTTCAATTAGATCTCTCATATCGCCCATGATGGCCCTGGGAACAGGAAGATCGATCATGGTTTTTAAACCTGGAGCTGAATTAATTACATGAGGTATCATATTTACACACATGGCAATAGTTCCTAAACCACCTTCAACCTCTGGATTAATTGACATATTAACCTCTGGCTGTCCTTTGATTGTTATATAATCACCAGTTTGCGTCCCTTCCATTTCAGGCTCAATTTGCTGAGGATGAATCATATCGATTTTAACCTCATTACCAACATAGCCTTGACCAGTCATATTTACTCCTGCAACATTACCAGCAGCAGCAAATCCATGGGGAGACTTTCTATCAACTGCAGTTATTATCGGTTTCATCTGTTGCTCAAATTTGTCAACCTTCCAGCCAATGGCATCTCCAATCATTCCAACGGATTCAGCAAAACCAACATGTCCCGCAAGAGTTCCTGATTCAACTCCTTCATTAAATTGATCCAATGTTATACCTACTCCCTGTTCCTCCATTACTGCTGGACCAAATGGTGATAAGCTATTCACTCTCTTTGCCTCAATATGATCTACCTCAACCATACAACCCGTAAGTGTAACCACTAGTAAATCCATGATTAGACCTGGATTTATTCCAGTTCCTAAAATAGTGACTCCATTTTCTTTAGCAATTCTATTAAGCTCATCCGCTAATTCTGGATTTTTAGCATATGGATAGGCCATTTCTTCCGCTGTGGAGATGACATTTACTTTCTTCTCAAGAGCAAGCTTAAGTCTTGGGAATGCAGTTTTTGTAAAAGAGTCCGTTGCACATATGCATAAATCGCAGTTTCCCTCTGTTAACACCTCTTCAATATCAGGCTTTATAATGACATCCTTTTTTTCTCCTCTACTAAGGTTAAGTATTTCAAAAATACTTTTATTAACCCTATTCTCATGTCTATCACATACGCCAACGATCTCTACTCCATTTTTCTTTAGAAGCATTTTTGCCATACCACTACCCATGGCTCCAAAGCCCCAAATCGCTATTTTTACATTATCCATATATCATACCTCCAAATTTTAATAGTACATAAATTTATTGTTTGCAAATATCCTGCCAAGAATAACATCTTACAAAATTAATGATTGAATTATTATGCATAAATTCATGATTTAATGGTCAAATAACGTATATTTATTCCAGATATCCTCATTTACATAGTAACTTTTATAAATGAGTATCAAAAAAAACAGAAATGCAAAATAATTTGCATTCCTGTGCAAAATAATTTGCATTCCTATTTTTGATTAATCTTATTTCTTTTTAACTTATGTTGAAGTGTCTGCCTTTTTAGCCCTAACTCAGAAGCAGCCTTCGAAATGTTACCATTGAAGGTTTTCATAACATTTTCAATGATTTCTTTTTCAATTTCGTTCAGGGTTTTCACTAAATCTTTATTCATTAATAAACTTTCTTTATAGGGTACTGCAAATATTTTTGCACTTACCTGCTGTGAAAAATGTCCTTTTTCAAGAATTTTTTCTCGTTCGACAATATTCATTGCTCCTTCAATCGTATTTTCTAGTTCCCTTACATTACCTGGCCATCTATACTTTTTGAATGCTTCTAATACGGTTGAATCGATTTTTTCTATTTGCTTATAGAGCTTTTTATTATACTTTCTTATAAACCAATTACAAAGAATTGGTATGTCATCTGTTCTTTCTCTTAGAGGCGGTAAGCAAACTGAAATAACATTAATTCTATAAAAAAGATCTTTCCGCAGATTTCCATTTTCTAATGTTTGATAGGGCTCTTCATTGGTACTGGCTATGATTCTCACATCTATGGTAATATCCTTTAATCCCCCAACTCGACGAAAAGTACCTTCTTGTAATACCCTTAATAGTTTTGACTGAAGTTGAAGACTCATAGAATTTAATTCATCAAGAAATAGAGTTCCACCATTTGCTTGTTCAAAAAGTCCTGGTCTATCAATAGCCCCAGTAAATCCACCCTTCACTGTTCCAAAAAGTATACTTTCTAATAAGGTCTCTGGTAAAGCTGCACAATTTTGTGCGATAAAGGGCTTACCTAAACGATTACTGGCATTATGAATACTTTGAGCCACCAATTCTTTTCCTGTACCTGTTTCTCCATATATGAGAACAGAAGAGGAGGTAGCTGAAGCTTTTTTTGCATATTCTAAAGCCACTAAAAATGAATCACTTTCACCTATAATGTTCTTAAAGGTAAAAATTTTCTTACTCGTTTCCGGCTTAACGAACTGACTTTGTAATCTTATAAGCTCATGGGATAGACTTTTTAGCTGAGTAATATTTTTCGCTATCTCTATTGCACCAATTTTTTCTTCACCATGATAAATTGGAACTGTGGTATTTATTGTTGTGATCTCCATATTTCTATTATTAAGATAGGATTGTAGATGATTAAAAAGCTTTTTCTCTGTCCTTAAGACCTTAAGTAATGTACTGCTTTCCTCATCTAAACTCGGAAATACTTCTAAGAGAGGTCTGTCTAAAACATCTTCTTCCTTCATATCTTCAAGCTCAGCCATGGCTCGGTTATATATAGTTGTTACACCATGATGATCGATAACATGTACGCCCTCTTCAATATAGTTTAACATTTCCTTAAATATTTCTTTTTGAAAAAGTTGATTCATAGGTTTATCCTTTCAAACGCATAATAGAATTTTATAAGCCTTTTTCTTATACAATAGCATGAAAAACCAATGTCTTGCAATATTAAGAACAAAAGTATTAAACATAAGTGGATACTTCTCAACTTAATACCCCTGCATATGAAAATAAGAGCATAATAGAAATAAAACGCGACCTTTTTAGATCACGTTTTACATAGTCTATCTGTATAATGGATACTGGTTGCAAAGCTCTGCTACCATTTTTTTAACTTCTTCGATTTTTGATGGATTCGTGATAATCGTATCCATAATCTCAGCAATGCTCACCATATCTTTTTCAGTCATGCCCCTTGTCGTAACAGCTGGAGTACCTATTCGAATACCACTTGTAACAAATGGACTTTGTGGATCGTAAGGAATGGTATTTTTATTAACAGTAACCTTAACCTGATCAAGGAGTTTTTCTGCATCTTTACCAGTTATATTTTTGTTTCTTACGTCTATTAGCATTAAATGATTGTCTGTACCATTCGAAACAAGTCTAAAGTCTCGCTTCTTAAGTTCATCCGCTAGCTTTGCTGCATTCCTAATGATTTGTTCTTGATAAGACTTAAAATCATCCTGCAACACTTCTAAGAAATTGACTGCTTTAGCTGCAATTACATGCATTAGAGGGCCACCCTGTATACCTGGAAATATTGCTTTATCAATTTTAGCTGCAAACTCTTGATTACATAAAATCGCTCCACCTCTAGGGCCTCTTAAGGTTTTATGAGTGGTGGTTGTAACAAACTGTGCGTATTCACATGGGTTAGGATGTAGACCTGCTGCTACTAAACCAGCAATATGAGCCATGTCCACCATTAAGTATGCTCCAACTTCATCGGCTATTTCTCGGAACTTCTTAAAATCGATAATTCTAGGGTAGGCACTGGCACCGGCAACAATTAGTTTAGGTTTTCCTTCTTTAGCTATCCTACGAACTTCATCGTAATCAATTTGCTCGGTTTCTTTATCGACTCCATACTCAATAAAATTATAATATTTACCAGAGATATTTACAGGACTTCCATGGGTTAAATGTCCACCATGGGATAAATTCATACCTAGTACTGTATCTCCGGGCTCAAGCATTGCAAAATATACACCAATGTTCGCATTTGCTCCAGAATGGGGTTGTACATTTGCATGTTCTGCATTAAAGATCTTTTTCATTCTGTCCCTTGCTAGATTCTCTACAATGTCAACATATTCACATCCACCGTAATACCTCTTAGCAGGATAGCCTTCAGCATATTTATTTGTTAATGGGCTTCCCATTGCCTCCATTACAGCTCGACTAACAAAATTCTCAGAAGCAATTAATTCGATATGTTCATTTTGTCTATCAATTTCCTGCTCTAAAGCACGATAAACCTCAATATCTGAGTTCTTCAGACTGTCAAAATTCATAATATCTCTCCTTTCAACCTTTATACATAGTTACTATGTATACAACTAATTATAAGTATATTATCCAAATATTACAAGAACTTAGATAGAAAAAAAATAGTATAATTCATATTTATTGTAACCTATTTCGTAATTCGCTATAATGATTCTACTAAAATACATTATGAAATCATGTCTTAGTTCTTATTAACATCGTTCCACTATATTCAAATCTATTCCACAATTTTTTTTATAGCTGGAATATATTTTCGGTTTTTCTCGAATACGGATTCAAAAGATTTAATTACTGCAAAGGAAACTGCCATCAGTGTAAAACCAATCAAGGCCGTATAGATTTCTAAATTATTATTAATCTGAAGGTTTTTTAAAAAGATATTACCCCCTGCTATACCTAAAATCAACATAAATAAGGGTATTACATAAACGATAAAGGCAGCCCCTAAAACATTCTGCGTCTCCATGTCAACTTCCACCATATCCCCAACCTTTGCCGAGACCTCATTAAAAGCTATGATGTTCAGTTTCATGTTTTCTTTACCATGTTGACATGCTCCACAATCACCGCAAGCGGAATGCTTTCTCATTAATACTTTTGCCTTATTATTCTTCTGAACTTCAATTACTGTTCCTACATGATTCACCAATGCTCACCTCTTGCTTAAAGAATAAATTAGCTTTTATAAGCTTTAAAAACATTATACCCTAAAAGTGATCATTTAAAAACCCAATAAACCGTAAGAGATTCACCCTTTCATTTTTCAATGTAGTAAATCCCCTATCGCTCTTTACTGCAAATAGGGGATTTACTACTCTTATTCTGTACGAAGCTTTATATGAAGTTCAGATAACTGCTTGTCATCTACTTGAGATGGATCTTCAGTCATTGGTGATGAAGCATTTTGCGTTTTAGGAAAAGCGATGACCTCTCGAATACTTTCATTACCGGAAAGTATCATAACCAACCTATCCAAGCCGTAGGCAATTCCACCATGGGGCGGAGTACCATACTTAAATGCCTCCATAAAGAAACCAAATTTGTCCCATGACTCCTCATTTGAAAAACCAAGAGCTTTAAACATTTTTTGTTGTAATTCACTACTATGAATTCGGATGCTTCCTCCTCCTAATTCTAAACCATTAAGAACAATGTCATAGGCCTTGGCTCGTGCTTTATTTGGTTCAGTTTCTAATAATTCAATGTCCTCCTCCATAGGTGAAGTGAAGGGATGATGCATAGCTACGTATCTATTCTCTTCTTCGTCGTAATCAAATAGAGGAAATTCAGTAACCCAAAGGAGTTTATATTCATCCTTATTTAATAATCCCAATTG
>JUEG02000081.1_pt1 | contig 13160 bp, 14 predicted proteins | sample 432341 | NCBI WGS metagenome assembly JUEG02 (sample SAMN02953476, study PRJNA257561) | rock porewater metagenome | biome: terrestrial; feature: Opalinus Clay rock; material: porewater; isolation source: Opalinus Clay rock BIC-A1 borehole | place: Switzerland: Mt Terri URL, St-Ursanne ...
AAGAATTACGACCAGAAGCGTTTCGTGCAGAGGGCGCGCGAGCTGAAAGTGACACCGCATGTGGCGCAGAAGCGCAAGGGCAGCGCCATCGATGGGCGCACCACGCGGCATCCGGGGTATGCCGCCAGCCAGAAGATCCGCAAGCGGATCGAAGAAGGTTTTGGCTGGCTGAAGACGGTTGGCGGCCTGCGCAAGACCAAGCTGATCGGTCGCGCCAAGCTGAGTGCTCAGTTATTGCTGGGTTTCTCGGTCTACAACCTGATCCGACTGGGTAGCCTGTCGGGTTGGTGGCGAGGATCGCATGTATAGGGCGAGTTACGCCCCAAAAACGCCGAAAGGCGTGAACGTGGTGCTGAAACCTGTCAAAAAGGCCTGAAGTCAGGCCTTGTGTGGACTCCGTTAGGCCAAAGCGCTTGAAAAAGCGCCAAACCGGACGGGTTGGGGCAGTTGAAGCCGAGTTTTTCAACGGCCTGCTATATGGTGAGCATGGACGACGCCAGCGAGGAGTTCCCCACCTTCGCTCATCCCGGCACCGAGTTCCTGCATCTGCTCGAAGGCGAGCTGATCTATCGCCATGGCAACCAGCTTTACCCGATGCAGGCTGGCGACAGCCTGACCTTCGACGGCGAAGTGCCGCACGGCCCGGAGAAGCTGGTGAAGGTGCCAATCCGCCTGCTGTCGATCATGAACTACGGGGCGGATTGACCGCCGCGCTTATGGGCGCTGCGTTACCCGCAGTTGTCGGCTCAGCCCGTCGCCGCTCACCGAGCACCGCCAGGCGCTCGTGAAACCGGTATGTGCCGATTCAAAAGCGGCCCGGCGGCCTCTGCCAGACAGCCTCGAGTACAGATGGACGTCCCTGGGTCGAGGACTGGCCTTAACCGGCGACGGCCTTGCGCTGCTGGGCGATGCGTTTGACCAGGTATTCGGCATCGCGAGCAATCCCTGAAAAACGCCCCGACCCCCAGGTGTGCAGCCATGGCAAACCGAGGAAATACAGTCCGGAAACCGAGGTGACACCACGGCTATGCACAGGATGACCGCGGCCATTGAATACCCCGGCATCGATCCAGGAAAAATCCGGGCTGAAACCGATGCACCAGATGATGCTGGTGATGCCAGCCTGCCGCAGATTCAACTCGGTTGGCACCTGATGCGGGCGCCACACCGGCTGGTAGGTCTCACCGGGCGGCGCATCGATACCCTTCTCGGCGATGTAGGCATCGATGCTGGCGTTGATCCGGTTATACACCGCATCGGCGGCATCCAGCCTGGCTTGCAGATCGTCGCTGAAGCTCAGGGTCTCACCTTCGAGGCCCTGCAGCAGGCCGAACAACTGCATGCCTTCGAGGGCGAACTTGCGCAGGTCGATATCACGCCCGCCATCGCGACCGGTGACATAGTGGTTGGTGTTGTCACGCACGCCTTCGCGCAGCGGATGCTGGTCGAGCCCGATGTCGTAGTAGCCCATGTCCGCCAGCCAGTCGACCACGTCGCGGCCACGGTGAAAGCGCGCACAACGCGGGGCATCACCGACGGCCAGATACACCTTGCGTCCAGCCAGGTGCAAATCCTCAGCGATCTGCGCGCCGGATTGCCCCGAGCCAACCACCAGCACGTTGCCCTCGGGCAGCGCCTGCGGGTTGCGATACTGCTCGGAATGCAACTGAACGATGTCCATCGGCAAACGCTCGGCCAGACGCGGAATGATCGGCACGTGATAACCGCCAGAGGCGACGATGACTTGATCGGCGGTAAATTCGCCAACGCTGGTCTGCACCGCATAACCACCTTGCGGGCGTTGCGTCACACGCTGCACCGCGACCCCCTCGCGAACCGGCGCATTGACGCTGCGGATGAAGCCGTCGAGGTAATCGATGATTTCCTCACGCTTCATGAAACCGTGCGGGTCGTCTCCGGCATAGGGGTAACCCGGCAGCGCACACTGCCAGTTCGGCGTGACCAGGCAGAAGGCATCCCAGCGCTGGGTACGCCAGCTATGGGTGAGGCTGTGCTTTTCCAGCAGCAGATGATCGATACCCTGCTGCTGCAGGTAGTAACTGGCCGACAGACCGGCCTGCCCCCCACCGACAATGATGACCTGATGATGGGGAACCTGTACGGATTTGAGATGACTGGGCATTGCACGCTCCTCGGGTAACTGGTGCGATGGAAAGGACATCTAGAAAGAGCTCCAGCCGCTGTTGACCTGACCGGCATGGGCCGTTTGCATATCGAGAATCTGCACCTGGCCACCTTCGAAGCCGCGCGCGTGGTATCGCAGGGCGCTCAGGGTGTCCATGGCCGAACTGCAGTAGAAGCCTTTGACATCCTTGACCCGCTCGGAAGCCGCATTGAGGGCGTTCTCGGCACGCAGGATGAAATCCTCGAGTGCGTAGCTGGAGCCCGCGCAGAGGTGCTCGTAGATGATGGTGGACGGTGAATAACCGGACATTTCCTGGCCATCGGGCCAGCGCAGTTTGAAGTTGACGGCAGGCATCTCAGTACTCCTCGCTTATAGGGGTGGATTGGGTGAAACCGGTGAATGGGCGTTGCCCGAGATTCCAGAACTCCATGACCTCGCCGCCCACCCCGACCTGCAGACTGGCGCTGTCGTCGATCTGACCAATGCGCGCACAGGTCAGCCCCTCCAGGGCGAAGGCGGTGTGCACGTCGGCCCAGGCGCTTTCCTCCAGGGTCAGCAAAAAGCCATAACTGGGAAACGCCTGCAGCCAGCGCAGCAGGTCGCCGTCGTCCGGGCACGGCAATCCATCGAGTTCAAGCCTCGCGCCACAGCCGGTCGGCTCCAGCAGCATCAGCAGAGTGCCCAATAGCCCGGCGTTGCTGATGTCCTTGGCGGCGGCAAGCAAGCCGCCCTCGGCCAGACGCGGTAGCACATCGAGCTGGCTGCGCAGGCGCTCGCCGGAACGTTTCTCGAAGGCTTTCCAATAGGGCACGCCGGGGTGCCAGCGGCCATCCAGATCCGCGGCCATCGCCAGTACCTGACCAGGCGCGACATGCAGGGTGGAGAGCAGCCGGTGAGCGATGCCGGTGATGGCCACCGCCAAGCCAGCACGGGCATCGGCGCCCTGATGGGTATGCCCGCCGGCCAGTAGCAGGCCATAGGCCTGGCAGGCCTCGCGAATGCCCTGAAGCAACTGCTCGGCCTTGTCCTCGTCATGGTGCCAGTAGGCATTGACCACTGCCGTGGGACGCCCGCCCATGGCGGCGATATCGCTGACGTTGGCCATCACCGCCGACCAGCCGGCGAACCAGGGGCTGGATTCGACGAAGGCCGGCAACATGCCTTCGATGGCCAACAACTGGTAATGCTCGCCGCAACGTATGGCCGCCGTGTCATCGCCGGGCAGTGCATAACGGGCATCACCCTGCGGCAGCGAGCCGGACAACCCCTGGGCCGGTCGCTGAATGGCCTGCTTGGCGCGCATCGCCGGGGTGTCGTGCAGTGCCGCGAGCAGTTCGCTCAGGCCAGTGGCTGGGGTCTTGCGCAATGCCTCAGTCATGACGCCGCTCCTTTAGGGGCAGCAACGACACCTCGCGTGGCATGAAGGGATAGCGCGCCAGGTTCGCCTGCATCAGCACGTGCTCGCGCTCGAGCAATTGCAACGACCGCAAACTCTGCCAGTGCAGGCCGTGGAACCAGGCTTCGTTGTGCGCCTGCACGGTGGCCAGAAAGGTGTGACAGCCCAGCTCGATAGCTCGTGACACCGCCTCGTTGACCAGCGCCTTGCCGATCATGCCGTGGCGGCGATAGTCGCGCTCCACGCACAGACGGCCGCCATACCACAGCCCCGGCGCCTGCTCGTAGATGCGTACCGCACCGACCACCCGGTCGGCCACGCCACAGTTGTAGGCGACGGCAACGATCGGCAGGGCCTGGAAGTCGTGCGTATCACGATCCTGGGCGAACAGCCCCTGCTCGTCGGCGAAGACCGCACGGCGCAAGCGGTAGTAGGCTTCCCGCTCCCAGCGCTCGGTGGCAGGCTTGACCAGCAGATCGCCGGTGAGGAAGTCGCGAAAGGTGTCGTCATTCAAGGCAAAGGCATGCTCGGCCATGGTCGTTTCCCTCACTCGTGGCGTTTCAAGGCCGAACAGGCGCCACACTTGGCGCAGCCAGCCTTGATCTGTTCGGAATGCATCCCGTGCCGCTGCAGGCTGGCACCAATGCGCGGATACAGGCGCTGCATGAAGGCGCTGTCGGGCTTGGGGTGCTGAGCCAGCGGCGTGCCGTCGATGGGAACGAAAGGCACTACGAAGGGGTAGACGCCCATTGCAGCCAGGCGCTCGGCCATGGCCACGATGGCCTCTTCGCTATCGCCCAGCCCGGCCAGGATGTAGGTGCTGACCTGGCCACGCCCGAAGACCTCGACGGCCGCCGCGAAAGCCGAGAAATAACGCGCCAGCGGCACCTGCGCCTTGCCCGGCATGATCCGCTGGCGCACCTCGTCGGTGACCGCCTCCAAGTGCATGCCCAGCGAGACCACGCCGCTGTCTTGCAGGCGGCGAAACCAGGCGTCCTCGTCCGGCGGCTCGCACTGCGCCTGGATCGGCAGGGCCACTGCCGCGGTAACGGCAGCGGCCGATTCGCAAAGGATGGCAGCACCACGGTCGGAGGTTTGCGGCGTGCCAGTGGTCATCACCATGTGCTTGACGCCATCGAGCTCCACCGCCGCTTTGGCCACCTCAGCGAGCTGGGCCGGGCGCTTGCGTGCGATGGTCTTGCCACTTTCCAGGGACTGGCCGATGGCGCAGAACTGGCAGGCACTGGCAGCATCGTTCATGCGGATGCAGTGCTGCAGCAACGTGGTGGCCAGCACGTCATCGCTGTGCAGGGTGGCGATCTTCCAGTAAGGGATGCCGTCGGCGGTGCTGCGTGCGTAGAAGTTCGGCACGCCTGGCACCTGCACCTGGCCCACCTGCTGGCCGTCGCGGTAGATCAGCGCCAGCTCGCCCGCACCCTGCGGACGCACTTCGTAGGGCGATAGCAGCGAGGCCTGATTGAGCATCGGCACCATCGCGGTATGCCCGCCCAACGACAGCGCCTTGTGATCGGAAGGCCCGGCGCCGCCCTTGCGCGACAGGCCGTGGCCGTCGTCCTGCCAGCGCGCGCCATGGCACTGCAGCTCGCTGAGCAGGTCCAGCGCGGCGATGCGTTCAGAGGCTGACATGCTCGACCTCCTCGGCTTCATGCCGCCCCGGCAGCGCCGTGACGCGCTCATGCAGGTGGGCGGTAGGCGTGCGGTCGATCAGCAGGCTGAGCAGTTCCGGCCGGCTGTAGTGGCCGACCGAATCCATCATGCGCTTGCGCTTGTCAATCAGCGCCAGGTCGAGATCGGCGATCACCTCGCCCTCGCCGCTGCGCAGCGGCTCCCCCAGCAGCTTGCCTTCGGGGCTGACGATGGCGGTGAAGCAACCGCCGGAAATCGGCCCCAGCCCACAGCCGGTATCGGCCATGATGCGCTGCTGCTGTTCCGGCTCCAGCCAGGCGGTGGCGTTGACCACGAAGCAGCCGGACTCCAGCGCATGGTGGCGGATGCTGACCTCGATCTGCTCGGCGAAGATCTCCCCCACCAGCGAACCGGGAAACATCGCCGCATGAATCTGCTCGCCATCGGCCATCAGGGCATAGCGCGCCAGCGGGTTATAGTGCTCCCAGCAGGCCAGCGAGCCGATACGCCCGACCTGGCTGGCCACAGCACGCAGGCCAGAGCCATCGCCCTGCCCCCAGACCATACGCTCATGGTAGGTCGGAGTGATCTTGCGCCGATGCTGAATGAGGCTGCCATCGGCATCGAACAACAGTTGAGCGTTGTAGATCGTGCCACCGTCACGCTCGTTGATGCCCAGCGACACCACCATCCGAGCTTCGCGACAGGCCTCGGCAATCGCGGCGGTCGCCGCCGACGGCACCTGCACCGACTCCTCGAGCAGGCGCAGATGCTCCTTGCCCATCATGAACGGTGGCTGCACGAAGGAGAAATAGGGGTAGTAAGGCACCACGGTTTCCGGGAAGACGGCAAACTGCACGCCCTCGCGGCCGAGGCGCAGGATGGTCTGAACGATCTTCTCGACGGTACCCTCGCGACTGTAGAGCACGGGCGAGAGCTGCACAGCAGCGGCACGGACGATGGCCATGGCGAATTCCTTGTACGAACGTAGCCCCTCCCGCGGGAGGGGCGGGATGGATCAGGCAGTCCAGGTGTCGATGATCAGCGCGCCTTCGCGACGCATCAGCAAACGCAGATCCATGACGTCCAGCGGGTTGATGGCGCGGATGCCTTCGATCAGCGCTTTCTCGGTCTGCCCGTACAAGGCCTGCAGGGCGAAACGGCAGGCGTAGACCTCACCGCCCTCCTCGATGAACGCCTTGATCTGGTTGTTGACCGCCAGGTGGCCGGGGAAGGCTTCATTGCCTAGGGTGGGGAAACCGCGCTGCACGCCAAGCTGCACGCCCGGCCCGTAGAGCAGCACCTTGGTCTCGAAGCCTTTGCGCAGCAGGCGTTTGGCCTGCAGCATGTTGACCAGGCCGATGGAACCCTCGAAAGCGATGGTGTGGAAGGTGATGAGGGCTTTCTCGCCTGGCTCGGCCTTGACGTCCTCGAAAACCTTCTCTTCGTAGTTGACCAGGAAGTCGCCGTCCTTGTAATGGGCGATATCGACGCTCGGCATGGGTGCTCTCCTCTTCTGCTTTTCTTCACGGTGGAAGTCACCGTGCTTGCAAGAGCTAGAGCGAAGGCTGTGCCAGGTTTTCAGCTATTTATTTTTATTATTTCAAATCAAACAGTTAGTTATCTGATCCGGTTTTCCAGGCACGATCTGCACCTAGGCATCGACTACGAAGTCTCGTATAAAAACGAAAGTTCGTAGCAGCAATTACGAGGTTTCGTAGCATGAGCACAAGCGAGCCGGACTATCTCGCAGGCTGGGCCGACATGACCTACGCCTCCAGGCACATGGTGTTCGAGCATTGCAGCGAGGCCATCGTGCAGTTCGATCCGGTGGCCAACCGCTTCGTCGACATGAACATCGCCGCCAGCAAGCTGTTCGGTTATGCCCGGCACGAGTTGCTGAACATGACGGTCACCCGCCTGCTCGGCCACCAGCTACCCGAATTGATCGTGTTTACCCAGGCGGTACTGGAAGCCGGCAAGGGCTGGAGTGACGAGCTCAGCTGCACGCGCAAGGATGGCGAACGCGTGATGCTGGAAATCTCCGCCACCACGCTGCGCCTCAAGGGCGTGCTCTACCTGATCCTGGTGCTGCGCGAACGCAGCGAGCAGCGCTATCTGCTCGACCAGGCACAAACCGAGCGCACCATGCGCGGCGGTCTGCTGGAATGGCGCAACATCCTCAACCTGTTCCAGGAAACCGAACGCGACAACCACCTGCTGCTCAGCGCCGTCGGCGATGGCATCTACAGCATCGACAGCGAGGGCCTGGCCACCTACGTTAACCCGGCGGCAGCGCGCATGCTCGGCTGGGAGACGGACGAGATGATCGGCAAGAACATCCACCGCATTCACCACCACAGCCACGCCGATGGCAGCCACTATCCGGTGGAGGACTGCCCGATCTACAAGGCCGTGCATGACGGCCTGGTGCATGAAGGTCGCCAGGAGGTGTTCTGGCGCCGTGACGGCAGCATGTTCCCGGTGGAATTCACCAGCACGCCGGTGATCTCCGATGGCCGCATCGTCGGCTCGGTGGTGGTGTTTCGCGATATCACCGAACGCATGAGCACTCAGCAGCGCCTGCATGATGCCCTTGAGGAACTCAGGGAGCTCAAGCAGCGCCTGGAACAACAGAACGAATACCTGCAGGAAGAAATCCGTATCGAGCACAGCTACCGCGAGATCGTCGGGCAGAGCGACTCCATCCTGAAGATCGTGCGCCAGATCGATGTGGTCGGCCCCACTGACGCCAGCGTGCTGATCCACGGCGAATCCGGCACCGGCAAGGAGCTGATTGCCCGCGCTATCCACCAATCCAGCCGGCGTGCCGCGCACCCGCTGATCCGGGTCAACTGCGCGGCCATCCCCGCCGACCTGTTCGAGAGCGAATTCTTCGGCCACGTACGCGGGGCTTTCACCGGTGCGCTGCGCGACAGAATTGGGCGTTTCGAGCTCGCCGACGGCGGCACGCTGTTTCTCGACGAGGTCGGCGAAATCCCCCTGGAGCTGCAGAGCAAGCTGCTGCGCGTACTCCAGGAAGGGCAGTTCGAGCGCGTCGGCGAGGAACGCACGCGACGCGTCGATGTACGCATCATCGCAGCCACCAACCGCGACCTGCGTAGCGAGGTGGAGTCCAAGCGCTTTCGTGAGGATCTCTACTTCCGCCTCAATGTCTTTCCGCTGCAATCGCCGGCCTTGCGCGAGCGCCGTGAGGACATCCCCTTGCTGGCCAGTCATTTCATCAAACAGATCGGCAAACGCCTGAATCAGCCTGACCGCCGTCTGAGCAACGGCGATATCGCGCGCCTGCAGGGCTACCACTGGCCGGGCAATATCCGCGAGCTACAGAACGTCATCGAGCGCGCGCTGATCACCTCCAACGGCCCCGTGCTACGCATCGATCTGCCGTCGCCGAGCAGCATGACGGAGGAAGTGCCCCACCAGGAGAGCAAGCCTCACAGAACCGCCGGCGCGTCGGCCGCCTTGCAGAAGATCTCGTAGCCGCGCTCGCCGGTGTAGCCGGTGCGCGAGATCATCACCGGGCGCTCGAACAGCTTGGTCTGCATGTGATGGAAATACGGCAGCTCGCGAATGCCCGGCACGTGCTCGGCGAGAAAGTCCACCGCCAGCGGGCCTTGCAGCGACAGGTCGTGCAGGTCGTCGTCGAACAGCACCGCCACCTGCCGGCCCTGGGCCGAGCGCACCAGCATCTCGTGGCCGCTGCCGGAGCCGTGCACCACCATGAAGGCATTGGGACCGGTGCGGTAGATCACGCAGTCGTCGACGAACTTGCCGGCTTCGTTGAGCATGGTGGCGTAGACGCTCTTGCCCGGGTAGACCTTGGAAATGTCGCGGCTGGTGGCGTATTCCAAGAGGCTTTCGGCATGCGGGCCGACGTAGTGCACCTTCTTCAGCCCGGATACGTCCATCAGGCCGGCGCGAGTGCGGATCGCCTCGTGCTCGTCGGCCAGGTCGCTGGGCATAGGTCCAGGCGGTCCCCATGCCGCTCCAGTCCTCGAGCTTGGAACCCAGTGCGCGGTGACGCTCGGCAAGGGCGGAAATACGCCAGGAATTGGCCATGTCTGTGTCTCCTGTTGGCCTGCGCATGCAGGAAATGGATTCAGGCGGCCTGGGCCTGCGGGTCGAACTGGCGCAGCCAATCCACCACAGTCTGGCGATAGCGGGTCAGGCCCTTGTAGTCGGCGATCTCGTCCGGCAGGTCGCGCAATACGCGGTGCAGGCGGCAGGCCCAGGCCGGATTGGTTGCCAGCTCCTCGAGGCTGATCAGATAGTGGCGGATGCCGAACAGCAGCGCATTGCTGCGCGGCAGGCGCGGCATGAACTGCAGCTCGACGCGCAGGTGCACCAGGCGCGCGACGTTCTCCGGCGTCACCAGACCGAGCTCATGGCCCCACTCGTGGAAGGTCTCCGAGGAGGTGTCCAGGCGCGGGTTGATGGTCATGGTCCAGCTCAGGCGACGCACCGGCTGGCCGACCTGGATGTTGAGCAGGTACTTCAACGCACGGTCGAACACGCCGAGCTGGTGCGCCACGCCCGGTACCGGGGCATGCCACTGCTTGAAGCTCATGCCGGCGTCGAACTTGATCGACCAGTTCGGCGCGCAGGTGACCATGCCGGCGTCCATGAACAGGTCGCCGTCGCGCTGATCGAGCACGGCGAAATCGCCCTGCGCCTGGCGCGTGATGTACTCCAGCGGCTCGTAGGGCAAGGTGCTGGCATCGCCGAAGGTGAAGCGCTGCTCGATGCCCAGCGGGCGGTTGATCCACAGCCATCGATCGCCCTCGCGCTGCAGGGCGAAATGCTCGGGGTAGTCGGCGGCCAGGTGCTCCATCAACATTTCCAGGGTGTCCCAGGCGGCCTGGGCCATGTGCGGCATCACCAGGCAGCGCTGCGGGTCGCGCTCCAGCACGCGGGCGCGCTCGGCCATCTCCGAGACGTAGTGCTCGTCGATGTCGAACCAGTGCTCGAACACCGAACCCGGCTCACGCGGCGTGGCCGGCTCGATATTGACCGAGTACATGTAGCTGTCCTCGGGAAACGGAAAGGGAAAGCGGGCAATGGCCTGCGGGCTGTTGCTGAAGGTGAAATCGTCGCGATAGGTTTCCACGGGTTTCATTACGACGGGCATGACTCTCTCCTGAAGGGTGCGCTGAGTGCACCGGTCACAATCGTTGTGGTGCGCACGGCGCACCCTACAAATCGAGCAGCAGCGTGCCGCGGCAGCCGCCACGGGAAACGCAGGGCATCAGCGCCTCACCGCGCTGCTGCTCATCCAGGTAGTGATCGCGGTGCTCCACCTCGCCGCTCAGGTAGCGCGTGGTGCATTGCCCGCATACCCCGCCCCGGCACAGGTTGGGCACCTCGACACCGGCCGCCTCCAGCGCTTCGAGCAGGCTGTGGTCGCCCGGCACCTGCAGACGCTGGCCACTGCGCGCCAACTCGACGGTGAAGGGCTGGCCCGGCTCGGGTGCGGCGAAGGCCTCCCAGTGCAGGCGCCCGTCCGACCAGCCGTGGGCGCCAGCCAAAGTCTTGAGTTCATCGAGCAGGCGCTGCGGGCCGCAGACGTAAAGGTGACTGCCAAGCGGCTTGCCGGCGAACAGGCTGGTGCAGTCCAGGCGCTGGCCGGCAGCGGCGTCGTAGCCATGAAAGCGCTCGCCCAGGCGTTCGCGCAGCTCGCCGGCGTAGGCGTCGGTCAGGCCGCTGCGGTAGGCGTAGTGCAGTTCGAACGAAGCACCTTGCGCGCCGAGCTCAGCCAGATAGGCCATGAAGGGTGTGATGCCGATGCCACCGGCCACCAGAATGTGGTGACGGGCCTGCGAATGCAGGGCGAAGAGGTTGCTCGGCGCACCGATCTGCAGACGGTCGCCGACCCGCACCTGCTCGTGCAGGTAACGCGAACCGCCGCGCGAGGCCTCCTGCAGGCGCACGGCGATGCGGTACGCACCAGTGTCGCGCGGGTCGCCCAGCAGCGAATAGGCGTTGCGCAGCGTGCGCCCCTCGGTGGGCAAAATCACCTGCACGTGACTGCCGCAGGAAAAGCCCGGCAGCGTGCCGTCGATCGCGCGGAAGCTGAACTCGCGCACCACCGGGGTCAGTTGACGCACGTCGGTGACCTGCACCTCGATCATCGCGCTCATGACCGCACCTCCGGCGCATAGGGGCTGTCCGGGTCGATGCAGACGCCCATGTAGGCGCCGAGGCGCTGGGAGAAATGCTCACGGACGAATAACTTCACCCGGCACTGGCCACAGGTGCACTCGCCTTCGCTGCCGATGTCCTGAAAATGCCCGCAGTGCACGCAGTACAGGCGGCGTCGCGCGCCGTGCTTGAACAGTTCGATCTCGTCGCCGAGCAGGCCGGCCTGCCGCGCCAGGCGATGAACGTGCCAGAGAAAGCTTTCATCGCCACAGACGTACAAGCGGGTGCCGGCCTGGGCCTGCTCCAGCAGCATCTGCAAGCGCAGGTACAGCGCTTCGCTGCTGGGCAGGCTCTCCTGCTCGACACTGCCCGGCAACGTCTCGCCCAGGCACAGCAGCAGAGTCGGCGCAGGGTGGTGGAGCAGCCTGGTGGCCAGGCTCGCCTGCTGCGCCACCACGATACGGCGACTGGCCGTATGTCGGGACACCTCGGTGGCATAACGTGGGGTACTGAACATGGGTTCGGCACTGGATGCTGTCATCGGAAACCCTCCGGGTGAGAGCAAGGCGATGGTCGGTTTGCTCCAGAGAAAATTCCCCTGGAGAACTTTTTGTTCTTACAGAGAAAGCATGAGCCGGCGCCCTCCTCGGCCACCGCCTTGAGGCCCGAGACCGGCACCGACTTGGTCTTGGCCGCGCCGTGGATATCGACGAACTGAGCCAGCACGTACTTGATGCCGTGCTGGTCGATGATTTTCTGGGTTTCGCTGGGCAACATGGTTGGGGCCTCCGGTGGCGTCGCCATTATTCCGCTGGGGAATTTTAATTTCCCCAAAAGAAATGCAAGCAGCTTGCCAACCTCTCCCTACCTGTTCGAAATCCCCTGAAAGCCCGTCATTCTTCTATCCGTGAAGGAAAGATGCTTTCATAGGAGGAAATTAAAACCGTGAAAATGCACCGAAGAAAGGCATCCCGCACATTCTCAGTGCGAATTTTTTATTCACAAGAAGATAAAAGCACGCATGACGACTTCTACAGAAATCCCTCCCCGTCTCAAGCTCGAGCAATACCTGGGCATGCAGATCCGCCGCCAGCGGCAGGCGCAGGAACTGAAGATCGCCGATGTGGCACGCATCGCCGGCATCAGCCAGGGCATGCTGAGCAAGATCGAAAACGCCCAGGTCTCCACCAGCCTCGACACCCTGAGCCGTCTCTGCGATGTGCTCGGCATGCCCATGTCGAAACTGTTCAGCCAGTATGACCAGCAAGGTGGCAGCGCCCTGCTGGTGAAAGGCGGCGAAGGCCTGGAAGTGGTGCGCCGTGGCACCGACAAGGGTCACACCTATCGTCTGCTCAATCACACCCGTGGGCCGAAGAAGAGCTTCGAGGCCTATCAGGCCGTTGAAAAAAGCCAGAGCCCGCGTGGCTCTGGCAAAATGGCGGCCATCCTCTTCTGCCGAAGCCAGCCCAAGCCGATGCGTGGACTCGACCTCAAACAAAACGAGCTGTTCAGTTATACGACGCTGGAGCAGCGCATCCCGAACGATCACCCGCTGCGTCCCCTGCGAGGCCTGGTCGATACCGTTCTGGCTTCGATGGATCGGGACTTCGACGGGCTGTACTCCACCCTGGGACGGGCCTCGATTGCGCCGGAGCGGCTGCTGCGCGCCTCGTTGCTGCAGGTGATTTACACCATTCGCTCCGAGCGGCAGTTGGTCGAGCAGATTGATTTCAACCTGCTGTTTCGCTGGTTCGTCGGCTTGTCGATGGACGAGCGCATGTGGGATCACTCGACCTTCAGCCAGAACCG
>JUEG02000275.1_pt1 | contig 13124 bp, 8 predicted proteins | sample 432341 | NCBI WGS metagenome assembly JUEG02 (sample SAMN02953476, study PRJNA257561) | rock porewater metagenome | biome: terrestrial; feature: Opalinus Clay rock; material: porewater; isolation source: Opalinus Clay rock BIC-A1 borehole | place: Switzerland: Mt Terri URL, St-Ursanne ...
CCAATCGAGTCGCATCCAATTCGACCTCACCTAAGAGCGTTTGAATGCGGCCCTGCAAGCGTTCCCGATAATCTGCCACGACAAATGGCGCTCGGTCCGCAATTAGTTGCAGATATTCGGTAATACGATCAAGCCGAAGCAGTAAATCGAAGGTTAATTTTCCCCCTTCAATACGTCTCATTTGCCCGAAACTATCAGAGGCTGTCCTAAGTGCCTCAGCACATGCGACCCACAAAATATTAAGATCGATCTCGGGTTCCTCAACGGAAAGGACCTCAGGTAAAGTGACTAAACGGTAAATATCCGTTTCATGCGCTGTATGTAGAGCTAAGGCAAGATCCTTCAATGTCTTATCATACGACAGTGCTAAATCTTTGTCAACCTTCACCAATCTCTTTCGTCCTTCTGTTTCCACCACATTAAGATACACTTCAATCCGACCACGCTGGAACTTTTCTTGGAGCATTTTACGGATCCGTTCCTCAAAGCTACTAATGTTTCGAGGTGTTCTCACCACGATCTCCATAAACCGATGATTAACAGATTTGAGTTCAATTGTTACTTGATAACCGCTTCCACTTGCCTCTCCTCGACCAAATCCCGTCATACTGTTTGCCATATGTCACCTGGCGAATCAATCAGCCAGGCTATTCACCTCCTAGTTATTCAACTACTTTGATATTTACGCGAAAACTTCTTACTATAATAATATACCAGACTGGGTATATACGAAAGCTTCCGACAAACTGAGCGTAATCTCAACAAAATGGGGTTGTATCAAACTGAAAACGTTTGTTACAACCCCATCGTCTTAAACTCTAATTAGCAATCCATTCACCTTTAAACACGTAGGTAGCTGGGCCAGTCATGTAGACGTGATTGTCAGTTCCCCATTCGATCCATAGATCTCCTCCTGGAAGATGGACAGTCACCGAGCGCTCTGTTTTCTGATTGAGCACAGCTGCCACTGCGGAAGCGCATGCTCCCGTACCGCATGCCAGCGTCGGTCCTGCGCCTCGCTCCCAAACCTTCATGGTGATATCCTGGGGTGAATTGACCCGAATAAACTCCACATTGGTTTTTCGAGGAAATAACAGATGTTTCTCAATCGCTGGGCCAATGCGCTCAAAATCAAGCGTCTCCAGATCCTCCACAAAGATTACACAGTGCGGGTTTCCCATGGAAACGGCTGTATATAAAAACGTTTCTCCTAGAACTTCAATTGGCTGTCCCACTACTGGTTCCCCTTGACCCATAACAGGAATGAGATCAGCTCGCAAAATGGGCTCCCCCATATCGACTCGCACCCCTTGAACTTGGCCGTCTTGAATATCTAAATCAAGCGTCAAGACTCCCGCAAGAGTTTCCACATGCATTGGGTTGCTTAAGACAATCCCCCGTTCATATACGTACCGAGCAAAACAACGAATGGCATTCCCACACATTTCTGGTTCAGAACCATCTGGGTTAAAGATGCGCATTCGAGCATCTGCAACGATCGAAGGCAAAATGACGGCCAATCCGTCTCCTCCGACTCCAAATTGCCGGTGGCAAAGCTTCTTGGCTAACGTCGGGTAATCCTCGTCCACTGAAACAGAAAAATGGTCTAGGAAAACAAAATCATTCCCCAGACCATGCATTTTAATAAATTCCATCGTGCTACCCCCTCTTGTATCTCCATCATACGTATTACTCTTTAAAAGAATACTACGTCCTATGGAGTGGGTCAACCGTTCCAAGAAAGTATACACGAGAAGGGAAAGAGATATACATTATACGTCATTTATAGCTCTATTATAATCTATGCCTTTGTTCTTGGTTGGCCTTTGGTGAGTGGGGGCTTGGGTTCTGTAAAGAAATCTATTCGATTATCCTTTGGCAATGACTGTTCTTCCTTGCCAACTGTTCTTTAACACTCGAGCAAATCCAATTAAGACGGATGGACCACCCGCGACACACAGAATAAGAATCCATTGCCAACCAACTAAAGCGGTGGTCTTAAAGATCGCTTGTAACGGAGCTAGATAAATGACGCTAAGCTGCATAATCGTGGAAATCAGGACTGCTCCTACAAGGTAAGGATTTGTAAAGAGGCCCACCTCAAAAATCCCCCGTTCTTCAGAACGGCAATCAAAGACATGGAACAACTGAGAAAACACCAACGTAGTAAAGGCCATAGTTCGCGCTCCTAACATGTTCACGCCTATATAGAGAGCAGCTACGAACACAAAAAGAGTTCCAAGTCCTATCATCGTCCCCCTTATACCTATTTTGCTGGCCAACCCTCTCGCAAAGATACTCTCTCCAGGCGCCCTAGGTGGACGATTCATAATGCCTGGTTCAGCTCCGTCTACCCCTAAAGCCATCGCGGGCAAGCCGTCAGTAACGAGATTAACCCAGAGGATTTGAATAGGCAGCAACGGAAGTGGTAGACCCACGAGTGTTGCCAAAAACATAGTTAGGACTTCTCCTAAATTACAGGAAAGCAAGTAACGGATAAACTTCCGAATATTGTCGTAAATTCCACGTCCCTCTTCCACTGCGGCCACGATCGTAGCAAAATTATCATCTCCCAAAACCATAGCAGAAGCTTCTTTAGTAACATCTGTTCCGGTTAAGCCCATAGCCACACCGATATCAGCTTCTTTGACCGCAGGGGCATCATTTACTCCGTCCCCTGTCATAGCAACCACTTGCCCATGCTTTTTAAAGGCACGTACAATTCTCAGTTTATCTTTTGGTGTTACGCGAGCATAGACAGTAATGTCCATAACTCTCTCATCTAAATCTCGTTCAGACATTCTTTCCAGGTCTTCTCCTGTTATGACTCTGCTCTTTGATCCGTGAAACATCCCCAACTCATGAGCAACGGCTTCTGCGGTTAGGCGATGATCGCCTGTAATCATTACAGGTTTAATACCGGCCTTACGACAAACTTTTATCGCTCTGATAGCACTAGCTCGTGGAGGGTCGATCATCCCTAGTAACCCGACAAACGTCAGCCCTTCTTCGACGTGCTCATCTAAGGGCTCTAACTCTGACAACGGTTTCTCGGCAACTGCCAGAACACGGAGAGCATGCCGAGCCATTTCATCGTTAGCGCGCATGATGTGTTGCTTGCGTTCAGTTGACAGCGCTACGACCCCTTTCTCGGTCAGTTCTTGTTGACAGAGCCTTAGAACCATGTCCGGAGCCCCTTTGACATAGGCCATTCGCCCCTGCTTAGTTTTATAAACAACACTCATTCGTTTGCGGTCCGAGTCAAAGGGCATCTCCCCGATTCTCTCTTGTTTACGTTCCAGAACCTCTCGCCATATTCCCGCCTTAGCGGCAGCTACCAACAAGGCCCCTTCAGTCGGATCCCCCTCAATACCCCAGGGCGAGTCATTTCCCTTAGATCGGAAGAGACCAGCAACTTGAACCCCTTTCTTGGTCAGCGTAGAATTGTTGCACAGGGCTGCAATTTGTAGGCCCGCTCGCAGAGGATCCCGTTTTTTCTCCGGATCAGCGCCATGAAAATCTCCCTTCGGATCATATCCTTGCCCTGAGACAGTTACCCTTCGTCCATCTGAATAAATCTGACGAACCGTCATTTCATTTTGGGTCAGAGTACCCGTCTTGTCCGAACAAATCACAGTCGCACACCCTAAGGTTTCAACGGCTGGAAGTTTCCTAATGATCGCTTGCCTCTTCACCATTCGTTGCACGCCCACTGCCAAAGCCACGGTGACAATCGCTGGTAGGCCTTCTGGAATGGCCGCCACTGCCAACGATACTCCAGTGAAGAACATTTTATAAAAGCCCTCTCCCCTTAAAACTCCCGTAACCACGACCGCAGTACAAACCAAGAAACTGATGAGGACCAACCATTTACCAAGTTCAGCTAATCGCTTTTGCAAGGGTGTTTCTTCATCTTCTACACTTTGTATCATTCCTGCAATAACGCCCATTTCCGTTTCCATTCCCGTCGCCACAACAACGCCTGCGCCCCGACCATTGACAACCGAAGTCCCCATATAGCCCATATTCTTCCGATCTGCCATTGGTGTGAGTTCTTCTGCTAACGGCAAGATACTTTTACTCACAGGATGGGATTCCCCGGTGAGGGTGGACTCTTCGACTTGCATATTAACTGCCTGAATCCAGCGAACGTCGGCTGGAATACGATCCCCTGCTTCCAAAAGCACAATATCTCCAGGCACAACGTCGGCGGCTGGAATTCTTTGCTCCAGGCCTTCCCTTAAGACCCGTGCTTCCGGGGCAGTGAGGGAACGTAGCGATTCCATGGAACGCTCTGCACGATACTCCTGAACAAAGCCTAAAATAGCATTAATAATCAGAATCGCTAAAATGGTTACGGCATCCGCAATTTCGCCCAAAAGTCCGGATACAACTGTGGCCGCAAGTAATACCAAGACCATAAAATCTTTAAATTGCCCCAGGAACAGGAAAACAGGGTGAACCCCCTTTTTTACTGCCAGAACATTTTTCCCGACCTCTAGTATTCGATGATGAACCTCCTTAACGCTCAACCCCTTACCCGGATGAACATCCAACACCTTGGCCACATCAAGCCAAGGTAATACATGCCACGCCTGTTGCCGCATGCCTTTTTTCCTCCTTTTCGTGAATCGTGTATCATGCAAAAGGCTTTGTCCCTTTTGTTGTACATGCTTATTCTCAAAGGGCTAGAAAAATGCCTCGTCAGGCCAAGTGTGTTATACTAAAAAGCGATTCAAGTGCTGAAAGGAGTCTCTCTCATGGCCTTAGATGGTGTGACCCTCGCCTATCTCGTTAAGGAGCTTGCTCCCCAACTAATCGGAGCACGTATCGATAAAATTTTTCAACCAGAAAAGGACGAAATCCATTTCTTATTAAGACAACAGGGCTCTAGTCGCCTCTTGCTTAGTACCAATGCAACCTCCCCCCGTTTCCACCTCACTCAGGAAAATAAGAAAAATCCACCCTCCCCACCTATGTTTTGTATGATTCTACGCAAACATCTCGAAGGGGGTAAATTAGTCAATCTACATCAAAGTGAGCTAGAACGAGTCGTGACCTTTAGCATTCAAAATTATAACGAACGTGGCGATTTAGTCACTCTTCACCTTCATTTAGAAATCATGGGAAAACACAGCAACCTCATTATCGTTGACCCGACAACAAATATTATCCTTGACGGGCTTAAGCGATACTCTCATGCTCTAAGTCGCTACCGAGAAGTGCTACCCGGTCGTGCTTATTCCGCGCCCCCCTCACAGGGAAAACGTCCTCCCATCGACGACGAAGAGCTTTGGCGAAAGGCAATTTATGAGGAAGATCTTGATAAACCAATAACTGGCATTCTTCTCACTCTCTTCGCAGGAATTAGTCCAGAATTAGCACGAGAAATCGTCATTCAAGCAGGATTAGCGACCGACCTTCACCTCCACCAGTGCGGTGACATCGATCTTTCACGGCTTTTTCAGGTTTATCGTCGGTTAAGTAATCCCGAGGGTGTTCCTGAGATTCAACCCTGCCTTTACTATAAATCGATACTCCAATCCCCTCCCGTGGCGTTTACTTTTATCCCCTTTCAACAATACCAACAGTTAAGAATGATAAACGTGCCCTCCCTAAATGAAGCAATCACAAGCTTTTACCAATCAAAATCTACAAATAATACTCTTGAATCCAAACGAGGCTCTCTGAGCAAAATTGTGCAAGAACAACACGCCCATTTCACTAAGAAACTTAAAATATATAAAGAAGCCGAGGCCAGTGCCGATTCCAATCTTGCGTATCAAAAGTGGGGAGAACTCCTTACCGCAAACCTCTATCTTATTACTCAAGGCATGACCGAAGTGGCGGTAGAAGATTATCATGATCCCTCGCTGTCTTCTTTAACTATTCCCCTCAATCCCCATATAAGCCCCATTGACAATGCCCAACGATATTACAAACGCTATAACAAGGCGAAAGCCACCCTGCGCCAAACTAAGCCCCTAAAAGAAGCAGCACTCGAGGAAGTGAAATACTTGGGTTCGTTACAGGTCAGCTTGGATCAGGTATCCACCCTTGCAGAGCTTGATGAAATCCACCTTGAACTAGTAGACCAAGGGTATGTGGCAGGAAAACATTTGAAAAAGGATACTTTCAAACCTAAGAAAGGCCGCCTCGCTTCAAAGTCAAAGGCGAAAGTGAAAGCTCCTAAAGAGTCTATCCAACCAAGGGTCTATCATTCGAGCCAGGGCCGAATCATCTATGTCGGAAAGAATAACGCTCAAAATGATTGGTTGACTATGCGCAAAGGAAAACCCAATGATCTATGGCTCCATGTCAAAATCATTCCAGGTTCACACGTTCTCATTCCGCTCGAAGATGGGGAAGAATTCCCGGATGACACCACCTTAGAAGAAGCAGCTGCACTCGCAATCTATTACAGCCAAGCCCGCGGTTCCTCTCAAGTTCCCGTGGATTACACACATGTCAAACAAATCAAAAAGCCAAATTCCGCTAAACCCGGAATGGTAATCTACGATCAAAACTGGACCCTGTATCTCACCCCTAAGCCGGAAATCCTAGAGCGATTACTGGCCAGTGAAGGGCTATCAGAATAAAGTAATACGAGCAGAAATCGCAAGGATTTCCGCTCGTATTATTAATAATTCGAGTTATTTAATTAGTTTATGAGCTCTATCCTACCGAAAAATTACAATATACCCTCAAAAGAATATTGATGAGGAGTACAGAATTGAAACAGAAAGAATTCTTGAATAAAGTCTATCAAATCGTCATGGATATCCCGCCTGGTAGCGTTGCCACGTACGGAATGATTGCTTTTTTATCAGGCAAACCGCAACGTTCAAGAATGGTTGGACAAGCACTGCATCATGCCCCCGATTTTCTCAACGTTCCATGCCATCGGGTGGTCAACTGCCAAGGTCGCTTAGTTCCCGGTTGGACAGATCAAAAGCAGTTATTATCAAACGAAGGCATCCAATTTAAACAAAACGGGTGCGTGGATTTGAAAATATATTTGTGGAAATTGTATTAATTTAACCAGAAGGCTTTGGGTTAATATAGCGTGCGTGTTGTGAATTAATGGTCATGGAAAAACCTTCTTCAAAACTGTTCTATTAACTGAGATATAGACTTGAGGGCAAGTTATACATACTGATCGGACAGATTTTACTCGGCAGTTAACACGTAAACATATGCGTAAACAATTAAACAACCCGCTTAAGTATAATTAATACTCAAGCGGGTTATTTCAGCATCGATGCCAATTAAAAAACCGTGTAATGTCCCTTCTCGCTTACATCTTCTTAATTCTATCAATAGCCTTAATGGTATTTTCACGTGTACCAAAAGCAGTTAAGCGGAAATATCCCTCTCCATTCGCACCAAAGCCAGCTCCTGGTGTTCCTATCACATGTGCATCCGTCATTAGTTTATCAAAAAACTCCCAGGAATCCATATTACTTGGAGTCTTCATCCAGATGTAGGGTGCATTAACTCCACCGAATATGGTATAGCCCGCGTTCTGTAATCCCTCTCTAATGATACGAGCATTTTCCATATAGTAATCGATAGTTTCCTTGATCTGTTGCTTTCCTTCTTCGGAGAATACAGCAACTGCTGCCGCTTGAACCGGATAAGAAGCCCCATTGAACTTCGTGGTTTGTCTTCGCAGCCATAATTGGTTAAGGCTATGTGCTGCGCCCTTAGAATCATAGACCATAACTTCCTTAGGAACAATCGTATACGCACAACGAGTTCCGGTGAACCCTGCAGTCTTGGAGAAACTTCGGAACTCTACAGCGACCTCACGGGCGCCTTCAATTTCAAAAATACTGTGCGGAACACCCTCTTCTCGGATAAATGCCTCATAGGCCGCATCAAACAGCAGAATAGCGCGATTTTCTCGAGCATAATCCACCCACTGTTTCAGTTCCTCTTTAGAAAGCGTCATCCCGGTCGGGTTATTTGGAAAGCAGAGATAAATCATATCCACATGAGTTTCAGGCAGGGAAGGCTTCATTCCATTTTTTTCGTTACATGGGAGATATACAATGGTTTCGTACTGACCCTTTTCACTGTTGAACTTCCCCGTTCGCCCAGCCATCACATTGCTATCGACATAAACAGGATAAACTGGATCAGTAACCGCCATAATGTTTTCAATCCCGAAAAGCTCCTGGAAATTTGCAGTATCACTTTTCGCTCCATCGCTAACAAAGACTTCATCAACAGAGAGTTCAACACCACGAGGCGCAAAATCATGTTCAATAATCTTTTCAATAAGAAACTGATAACCTTGCTCAGGACCGTACCCTCGAAAGGTTTCCGCACTGCCCATCTCTTCGACGCCCTTGTGCATCGCCTCAATAACAGCGGGTGGCAGGGGACGTGTCACATCTCCAATTCCCAGTCGGATAATATCGGCCTCCGGATTGTTTGCTTTAAACTGGCTTACCCTGCGAGCAATTTCCGAAAAAAGATAGCTCCCTGATAACTTTAAATAATTCTCATTCACAAATGCCATATGTATCATACTCCTTCATCCATACCACAACGTTACATTGTTATAAATTATATTGATTTATTAAGGATTTTGCAACTCCGCTGAAGAAGCATAGGAGTTGCAATTATTAGAATTTTCAATCCATTTAATTAAGATATCCTTTACTCTTATTCTAACAAACATAATAATTACTCTTTATAGTTTAAATATTTTGAAGAAATGTAGGTTTTTCAGTCTAACAATTCGTATTTTTATATATTTTACATCTAATTTCTAGAAATTAGATGTAAAATCGTTCTTTACACTATTTCTAATTTCTACACGATAGGGCACTATAGGGCGCTTAGCGCAACCTTTCAAAATTTTCCTACTATTGGCACGACTCTTGCAATTGAAATAGTCAAGGAGGAGGAAATTACATAGTTTTACGTTCCTTGATACCATTACTAATGGTAATTATAGTTTGTTCTAAGTGAACAATTCTCATTTTGGAAAGGAGGAGCATTAAATGTCACCTGCAGTTATTACCTTACTTGTCCTCGCGATCGTAGCTATACTTTTCGTAACAGAAGCAATACCACTCGCTCTAACTGCCCTAGGTGGCGCTATTGCATTGGGGATTTTGGGCATTATTCCGATGAATAAGGTATTTTCCGGTCTGTCCAACTCCACAGTGGTTCTCTTTGCCGGAATGTTCGTGATCGGAGCTTCCATGTTCCGTACAGGCTTGGCCCAGAGGATGGGAGAATACGTAGTTAAGAAATTTGGCACCGGTGAAAATGGCTTAATGTTCGGTACGATGTTTATCGCCGCCTCTCTTTCATCCGTTGCCTCCAACACTGGAATGACGGCTGCACTGGTACCGGTTATTCTCGGGGTATGCGCTGTCGCTAAGATTCCCGCTTCCCGGCAAATGATGCCACTTGCTTTCGCCGCTGGGTTGGGCGGTATTATCACACTTGTCGGTACTCCACCTAATATTATCGCCGCTGGCGTATTAAAAGGCGCTGGCTTTGAGCCATTCAGTTTTTTTGAATTTGCTAAGATCGGCATTCCACTTACTGTAGTAGGTATCCTATATATGTTGTTGATCGGCAAGCACTTCCTTCCCAAGGTTGATCTATCAACGGATGTTAAGATCGATGAAGCTGCAATGGCGGAAGCTGCAGCGACTTCGGGTGACCCACAGAAGCAATTGATTACAGCTGTCATCCTAGTTAGCGTGGTTGTTGTTATGGCCCTTGATATAAAGGCTTTCCCACTAGAGGTTGCCGCGACGATTGGTGCGATCCTCTGTGTGCTCACAGGATGTCTCACCGAAAAAGAAGCCTACTCTGGTATTGACTGGGTAACTATTTTTCTCTTTGCAGGTATGATGCCTATCGCGATGGCGATGGACCAGAGCGGAGCCGGAAAATTAATTGCTGATTTAGTCATCAGCCTATTAGGTCAAAACCCAAGCCCGATGTTTATCACAGCCATCTTGTTCATTCTTTCAACGGGGTTAACCCAATTCATGTCTAATACTGCTTCTACTGCATTATTAGCACCCATTGGCCTTTCCATCGCTGTTGGAATCGGCGCCAGTCCCCATGCGGTCTTGATGGCGATCGCTGTTGGTGCTTCCTGCGCCTTTGCTACACCAGTCGGGACTCCACCAAACACCTTAGTGCTCGGTCCTGGCAATTATCGGTTTATGGATTATGTGAAGGTCGGCGGCCCATTGGTGGTCATTTGCGCTATAGTGTCTATTATCCTCATTCCATTAGTTTGGCCGTTTTTCCCCGGTTAAATAATAGCTAGAAAATTCAACTTACTTTGAATCCCTTCTATCTGAGTGGGCTTATAATCATAAGAAACGTTGGGGGTGCAAAAAAATGAAGGAACTATCCGTAGAGGAGATTATTTCAGCGGTTGAAAAACTTTGTATCGATTCGAATTACGACCTAGGTCCGGACATCATGTCGGGTTTTCAACAGGCCTTAAAGGAGGAACGCTCGCCGTTAGGTATTGAGGTGCTAGAACGCCTCATCGAAAACGCAGAAATTGCGCATGAGGAACGGGTCCCAATGTGCCAAGACACTGGTATGGCTGTGCTGTTTGTTGAAATAGGCCAAGATTTACATGTGGTCGGCGGCTCCCTAACTGAGGCCATTAACGAAGGGGTACGCCGTGGCTATGACTTAGGATTCTTGCGTAAATCCGTTGTGAAAGATCCTTTTGAGCGAGTTAACACTGGGGATAATACGCCAGCTGTGATTCACTATGATATTGTTCCTGGCGATTCGTTGCACTTAGTCGTGGCGCCTAAAGGCTTTGGTAGCGAAAATATGGGAGGCTTAAAAATGTGCAAGCCTTCTGAGGGCTTACAAGGTGCCATGCAATTTGTCGTGGATACGGTCGAACGTGCGGGTGGAAACCCTTGTCCTCCGATTATCGTCGGGGTCGGTGTCGGCGGAACGATGGAAAAAGCAACCTTTCTTGCTAAAAAGAGCTTGCTTAGGGAGGTCGGGAAACATAACCCAGAAGAGCGTCTAGCGAAGATCGAGGTAGAGCTGTTAGATCGGGTTAATCGACTGGGCATCGGTCCACAAGGCTTTGGTGGTGTGACGACGGCACTCGCTGTCAACCTAGAAATCTATCCTACACATATTGCAGGGATGCCAGTTGCCGTCAATATTGGCTGTCATGCCACTCGCCATAAAGAAATCACTTTGCAAGGGAGGTACACCTCACATGAGTGAAGCCATACGCCTTGAAACGCCCCTTACTCAAGAAAAAGTCACAGGCTTAAAAGCTGGGGATAATGTCCTAATTAGTGGTGTTATTTATACTGGGCGTGATGCCGCCCATAAAAAAATGGTCGAGGCCATGGAGCAAGGGCTTGACCTGCCCTTCTCGATGAAAGATCAGATCATCTATTTCGTAGGACCCACTCCGGCTAAAGAGGGTCAAGTGATAGGTTCCGCGGGACCAACAACAAGCGGACGGATGGATGCCTATTCACCAAAATTGATAGCAGAGGGATTAACGGGAATGATCGGCAAAGGGCTTCGATCGCCCGAAGTAATCGAAGCGATGAAGAAACACGGTGCAATCTATTTCGGAGCGATCGGCGGAGCTGGTGCTCTGATTGCCAAACGCATTGTTTCTGCCGAGGTCATTGCCTATCCTGAACTGGGACCAGAGGCAGTAAGACGTCTCGTCGTCAAGGATTTCCCAGTCATTGTGATTATTGACCATCAGGGTAACAATCTTTATGACATTGGAAAGGCACAGTACAAAAGGGTGTAATTGATCGTCTATGCTCTCCCGTTCGAGAAATGTACAAATGATAGAGGCTAATCGTGTTTGTCACGCATTAGCCTCTATCTCCTTTTCAAAACCAATTGCCAAAAATAATTTCGTACCCCACCAAGATAATAATCCCATACATTAACAACACCACAGCCAAGCCTTGTAAAGTGCAAGGATATCCGAAATGGCAGGTTTCCCCCAAAAAACCTCTCTTGTTGAAAATACTAAAGCGTTGACGTTTTTTAAACCACTTTGCTTTATTCTCACTGCCAATCAATCGAGCTGTGGCATACGTAATAAATATACCGACAAATAACGCAGAGATTATTTTGATTGCTAAGGCACTCTCCGAGTCTCCTATGATAATCACCCCTTCAACTTCAACTATATCAATGATGATCCATATTCCCTAATTGCAAATGAACTGTTGTTACGCTTGTCGGTAACAACAGTTCATTCCTTAGTATCGAGATTAGTTGAGTTGAGTTGACTTCCCCTTTGCTACGAAGTGTTCCTCGTGGGACAGTCGGCTCGTTGGAAAAGAGTTTTAGTTCCGAATAGCAAATACTTTCTTCGATATCTCTTCAGGATCAACGATTATCCGAGCTACCCCGCTATCCATAGCTGCTTGGGCAACTGCTGCTGCAACAGCCGGAGCAACGCGAGGATCAAAAGCCAGCGGTATAACATAGTCCGCACTCAGTTCCGTGTCACTTACCAAGCTGGCAATAGCATAAGCTGCAGCGATTTTCATTTCTTCATTAATTTGAGAGGCGCGCACATCTAGAGCGCCGCGGAAAATACCCGGAAATGCTGAAACGTTATTAACTTGGTTTGGAAAATCTGAGCGCCCCGTGCCAACAACTTTAGCACCAGCCGCTATTGCAAGTTCGGGCATGATCTCTGGAACAGGATTTGCCATAGCGAAGATGATGGGGTCCTTAGCCATGGTTTTAACCATTTCAGGCGTCACCATATTGGCCGCTGAAACTCCAATGAAGACGTCTGCACCCACTAAAGCGTCTGCTAGAGAACCAATAAGCTTTTGAGGATTCGTCATTTCTGCGATTGCATCTTTTGATTTGTTCATCCCTACAGGACGTCCTGTATAGATCGTACCCTTAGTATCACACATGATCACGTTTTTAACACCCATACTCATGAGCAATTTAATAATCGCCACACCAGCGGCACCTGCACCGTTCGTGACAACACGAATGCTATCTAAGCTCTTTCCAACCACTTTAAGGGCGTTAATCATTCCAGCCATGACTACGATGGCTGTACCATGTTGATCATCATGGAAAACAGGAATGTTCAT
>JUEG02000858.1_pt1 | contig 13111 bp, 7 predicted proteins | sample 432341 | NCBI WGS metagenome assembly JUEG02 (sample SAMN02953476, study PRJNA257561) | rock porewater metagenome | biome: terrestrial; feature: Opalinus Clay rock; material: porewater; isolation source: Opalinus Clay rock BIC-A1 borehole | place: Switzerland: Mt Terri URL, St-Ursanne ...
GGCCTCCGCCGGCTCGGCGTCGTAGCGGCCGCCGAGCTTGGCGACGAGGCCGGTGACCTGGCGGGCGATGTCCGGGGCCGTCAGCCCGATCTCCGCCAGGATCTCCTTGCGCGAGGCGTGGTCGAGGAAGCGCGGCGGGATGCCGAAGTCGCGCAGCGGCACGTCGACCTCCGCGTCGCGCAGCGCCTGGGCGACGGCGGAGCCGACACCACCGGCCCGGCTGTTGTCCTCGACGGTGACGACGACGCGGTGCCGGTCGGCGAGCGCGGGCAGCTGCTCGTCCACCGGCTTGACCCAGCGCGGGTCGACGACGGTCGTGGAGATGCCCTGCCGGTCCAGCAGATCGGCGATCTCCAGGCACATCGGGGCGAGCGCTCCGACGGAGACCAGCAGGACGTCCGTGAGGCCGCCGTTCCCCTCCGTGTCCCCGGCCGGCTCGCGGAGCACGTCCATGCCGCCGATCCGGCCCTTGGCGACGACCGCCGGGCCGACCGCGCCCTTGGAGTAGCGCACGACGGTCGGGGCGTCGTCGACCTCGACCGCCTCGCGCAGCTGGGCGCGGAGCTGGTCGGCGTCGCGCGGGGCCGCAATCCGCAGAGTCGGCACGCACTGCAGGATGGACATGTCCCACATGCCGTTGTGGGAGGCGCCGTCGGTGCCGGTGACCCCGGCCCGGTCCAGGACGAAGGTCACCCCGCACTGGTGCAGCGCCACATCCATCAGCAGCTGGTCGAAGGCGCGGTTGAGGAAGGTGGCGTAGACGGCGAAGACCGGGTGCAGACCGCCGGTGGCGAGACCGGCCGCAGAGACGGCGGCGTGCTGCTCGGCGATCCCCACGTCGAAGACCCGGCCCGGGAACGCCTTGGAGAACTTCTCCAGGCCGACGGGCTGGAGCATGGCCGCGGTGATGGCGACGATGTCGTCCCGCTCCCGGCCCAGCTTCACCATCTCCTCGCCGAAGACCGAGGTCCAGTCGGCGCCGGAGGCGGAGACGGGCAGCCCGGTGTCCGGGTGGATGACGGGCACGGCGTGGAAGTGGTCCGCCTCGTCCTGCAGGGCGGGCTGGTAGCCGCGGCCCTTCTCGGTGAGGCAGTGCACGATGACCGGGCCGCCGAAGCGCTTGGCACGCTGGAGCGCGGATTCCAGGGCCTCGATGTCGTGGCCGTCGATCGGGCCGACGTACTTGAGCCCGAGGTCCTCGAACATGCCCTGCGGGGCGATGAAGTCCTTGAGGCCCTTCTTCGCACCGTGCAGGGTCTCGTAGAGCGGCCGGCCGACGACCGGGGTGCGCTCCAGGATGTCCTTGCCGCGGGCGAGGAAGCGCTCGTAGCCGTCGGTCGTACGGAGGGTGGCGAGGTGGTTCGCCAGGCCGCCGATGGTCGGCGCGTAGGAGCGCTCGTTGTCGTTGACGACGATGACCAGCGGGCGGTCCCGGGCGGCGGCGATGTTGTTCAGCGCCTCCCAGGCCATGCCGCCGGTCAGCGCGCCGTCGCCGACCACGGCGACGACGTGGTCGGTGCGGCCGCGGACCTCGTTGGCCTTGGCCAGGCCGTCGGCCCAGCCGAGGACGGTGGAGGCGTGGCTGTTCTCGATGATGTCGTGCGCGGACTCGGCCCGGGACGGGTAGCCGGAGAGGCCGCCCTTGGCGCGCAGCCGGGAGAAGTCCTGCCGGCCGGTGAGCAGCTTGTGGACGTAGGACTGGTGCCCGGTGTCGAAGAGGACCTTGTCCTGCGGGGAGTGGAAGACACGATGCAGGGCGATCGTCAGTTCGACCACGCCGAGATTCGGTCCCAGGTGGCCGCCCGTCCTGGCGACGGCGTCGACGAGGAAGGTCCGGATCTCACCCGCCAGCCGGTTCAGCTGTTCCGGGTCGAGCGGGTCCAGATCGCGGGGTCCCGAGATGCGGGCCAGCAGCTCCCACCCGTCACTCGCCACCGCCTCAGGACGGCGCGCTTCGCGCGGCACCATCGCCACTGTGCCTCCTTAGGCCGTGAAACTGTCGAGCTGTTCGCCGGTCCGCCGAGTCTAATCTTCCGATCCGGACGGCGTTGACCCGGCTGTGCGATGTCCGTCACGCGGCAGCCGGATCGCCCGTCCGTACGCACGTGTGCCCGGCACCGGCGCCGGGCCGGTACCGGGCACACGGTGCCGGGCCGTCGTGTCAGGTACGGCCGGCGGATTTCTGGGTGCGGCGGGAGACCGAGTCGATCACGACCGCGGCGAGCAGCACCACACCGGTGATCATGTACTGGATCTCACTGGCCATGCCGAGCAGGTTGAGGCCCTGCTGGATCGACTGGATCACCAGCATGCCGAGCAGCGCGGACCACATGTTGCCTCGCCCGCCGAAGAGGCTGGTGCCGCCGATGACCGCCGCGGCGATCACGTTCATCAGCACGTTGCCGGAGCCGAGGCTCTTGGTCGCGCCGCCGGACTGGCTCGCGATGAAGAGTCCGCCGACGGCCGCCAGCAGGCCGGCGATCAGGAAGACCGTGATCCGGACCTTCTCCACGTTGATGCCCGCGCGGCGCGCGGCCTCGGCGTTGCCGCCGACCGCGAAGATCTGACGGCCGTACGTGGTGCGCCGGGCCACAAAGTCGGTGATCAGCAGCACCGCGAGGAAGATCACCAGGGCCAGCGGCAGGCCGCGGGACTGGTTGAGCTTGTACGCGCAGCCGAACGCGATCACGGCCAGCACGGCCGTGCGCAGCAGGACCTCGCTGACCGGCCGGAACGGCAGGCCCGCGGTCCGCCGGCGGCCGCTGTCGTACAGCATCGAGCCGAGGAAGGCGGCGACGGCGACACCGGCCAGGCCGTAGGCCGCCGCGATGTCCTGGAAGTAGTAGGTGGTCATGTGCTCGACCAGGCTGCCGTTGGGCGTGTTGATGGTGCCCTCGGAACCCATCAGCCAGATCTGCAGGCCGCTCCAGCCCAGGAAGCCGGCCAGCGTGACGACGAAGGCGGGCACCCCGATCTTGGCGAAGAAGAAGCCGTGGAAGGCACCGATCGCGGCACCGGCGAGGACGGCGAGGACCACGGACAGCGTGTCGTCCACGCCGTTGGTCACGCTGAGGACGGCCCAGATGGCGGCGCCCACACCGGCGATGGAGCCGACGGACAGGTCGATCTCGCCGAGCAGCAGGACGAACACGATGCCGACGGCCATGATGCCCTGGCCGGCGATGTAGACGCCGATGTTGCTGAGGCTGCCGGCCGACAGGAAGCTGTCGTCCAGCGACTGGAAGATGATGCCGATGATGACCAGGCCGAGGACGACGGGTATCGAGCCGAGCTCGCCACCGCGCACCTTCCGCCGGAATTCGGCCGCGTAACCCAGGAAGCCCTGCTCGCGGACCAGCAGCCGGGGGTCGACGGCGCCGGTCGGGGACACCACGGGGTCGCCGGAGTTCCGCCCTCCGGTCTTCTGCACGGTCTTGGCGGTGTCACTCACTGCGTTGCCTCCGCGGTGCGTGCCTGACGACGGGTCACGGCGTTGTCCGTGGCACCGGTGATCGCGGCGATGATCTTTTCGTGGGACGTCTCCCGGACGGGGAAGACACCGTTGTTGCGCCCGAGCCGCAGCACGGCGACCCGGTCGGCGACCGCCTGCACATCGGCCATGTTGTGGCTGATGAGGATGACGCCGAGGCCGCGCTGGCGGAGCCGTTCGACGAGATCGAGGACCTGCGCCGTCTGCTCGACGCCGAGCGCCGCGGTCGGCTCGTCCAGGATCACGACCTCCGGGTCGCCCACCAGGGCACGGGCGATCGCCACGACCTGGCGCTGGCCGCCGGAGAGCGAGGCGACGGGGATACGGACGCTGGGGATCCGGATGGACAGGGTGTCCAGCAGCTCCTTGGCCCGCTTCTCCATGGCGACCTCGTCGAGGACGGAGGTCCGGCGCAGCTCGCTGCCGAGGAAGAGGTTGGCGACGACGTCGAGGTTGTCGCAGAGCGCCAGGTCCTGGTAGACGGTGGCGATGCCCAGCTGCTGGGCGTCGTAGGGGCGCTCGATGCGGACCGGGCGGCCCTGCCAGGTGATGGCGCCCTCGTCGATGGGGTGCACCCCGGCGATGGTCTTCACCAGGGTGGACTTGCCGGCGCCGTTGTCGCCGACGAGGGCGACCACCTCGCCCGGGTGGATCTCCAGATCGACGTCGGTGAGCGCCTGTACGGCGCCGAACCGCTTGGAGACCCCGCGCAACGCCAGCACGGGCGTAGCGGACACGTGAATCATCTCCTTCTGCCGCCTTGACCGGCGGGGCTGCCACGCGGTGGTGAGTGCGTGGGGGTGTGCGATGAGCAGGAGGACGGAGGGGAGGGCGAGTTGTCCGGCATCCGCCCCTCGGCGGGGTATGGAGAGGGACGGATGCCGGACAAGTGCAGGGGCCGGCGGGAGGGCCGGCCGGGCGCGGCTACTCGAGGCCGGCGGCCTCGCACGCCTTCGCGTACTCCGCGGTGCAGATGTCCTCCACCGTGTAGACCTTGTCCTTGATGATCGTGTCCTTGATGTTGTCCTTGGTCACGACCGTCGCGTCGTAGAGCTTCGTCGGGATGCCCTGCTCGCTCTTGCTGTCGGACTTCTCCGGGGCCAGTTCGTCGATGCTCTCGCCCTTGAGCAGGGCCACCGCGATCTCGGCCGTGGTCTCCGCCTCGGGCTTGATGCCCTTGTATATGGTGAAGGTCTGGGTGCCGGCGAGGATCCGCTGCAGGCCGGCGAGTTCGGAGTCCTGGCCGCCCAGCGGGATGCCGGTGATACCACGGGACTTCAGCGCGGTGGCGATGCCGCCGGCCATGCCGTCGTTGGCGGAGTAGACGGCGTCGAAGCCGTCCTTGCCGAGCGACGTGATGGCGGCGGCCATCTTCTTGTTGGCCTCTTCCGGCGACCAGTCCGGGATGTCCTGCTCGTAGACGATCTCCTTGACCTTGCCGTCGAGGGCCGAGTGGGCACCCTTCTTGAACAGCGCGGCGTTCGGGTCGGTCGGCGAGCCGTTGATTATGACGAGGTCGCTGTCCGCGGCCTTGTCGCCGAGCGCGTCGAGCACGCCCTGGCCCTGCAGTTCGCCGATCTTCTCGTTGTCGTAGCTGACGTACGCGGAGATCGGCCCCTCGGCGAGCCGGTCGTAGGCCACGACCTTGACGTCCTTCTCGGCGGCCGCGTCGACCCAGGACTTGGTCGCGGTGGCGTCCACCGCGTCCAGAATGATGACCTTGACGCCCTTGGTTATCAGGGCGTCGAACTGCTTCTTCTGCGTTTCGGTGTCCTGGCTGGCGTTGTTGTAGGCGACATCGCAGTCCGCACAGAGGGACTTGATCTTCGCTTCCATCAGCGGCCGGTCGAACGTCTCGTACCGGGTCGTCTTGTTCTCCGGCAGCAGCAGACCGATGGTCTTGCTGTCGCCTTCCCCGCTGTCGCTGCCGGCCTGGCCGCAGGCGGTGACGGACAGAGCCACGGAAACGGCGGCCGCCCCGATGACGACGCTGCGCATCGTACTGTTCATGGATGGAACCTCCCTGACGAGGCCGCGTCCCTTGCGGCCGAGGTGGTGGAAGTCAACTCGGCCGGGTTGAGGGCGTCAAGAAGTAAATCCTTAACGAGATGGCAACGGTGCCATTCGTTATCTAAGTGAAGGCAGGAGAGGCTGCGGTGGCCGATCCGTCCAGAAGTGTCGAATCGCCCATTTCATTGAGTACGAGCGCGAGCGCGCCCAGCACCTCGGCCCGGCCGCCGAGCGCGCCCGGTACCACCGAGAGCCGCTGGGCCGCGCTGGGGATGGCGTAGCGCGCGACCGAGTCCCGGATGGGCGCCAGCACCAGTTCGCCGGCCTCCGCGAGGTCCCCGCCCAGCACGATACGGCTGGGGTTGAGGAGGTTGCAGAGGTTCGCCGCCCCGCTGCCGATGTACCGGCCGACGTCGGCCACCACCCGCCGGCAGCCCGGGTCGCCCTCGCGGGCCAGCTGCACCATGCGTTCGATGGTCAGATCCGGGCCGTGGCTGGACCGCAGCAGATCGAGCACATGCCGGGCCGCGGTGAAGGTCTCCAGACAGCCGCGGTTGCCGCAGCGGCACACCGGGCCGGACTCGTCGAGCGTGATGTGCCCGATCTCCCCGGCCGTGCCGCCCGGGCCCCGGTAGATCTGCCCGTTGATCACCAGGCCCGCGCCGACGCCACTGGCGACCTTGATGTAGGCCAGATCCTTGACGCCCCGGCCGCTGCCCCAGACGAGCTCGCCGAGCGCGCCGAGGTTGGCGTCGTTGTCGACGGACACCGGCACCCCGAGCCGGCCGGCCAGCTCCTCGCGCGGATTCGTACCCTTCCAGCCCGGCAGGATCGCGGTCGAGCCCAGCGTGCCGGACGTGACATCGATCGGGCCGGGCACCCCGAGCCCCACTCCGATGACCTTGCCGGCCCCCAGGCCGGTGGCCTCGATCAGCCGCTTGACCAGCTGTTCCGCCCGGTCGAAGCCCTGCGCCGCGGAGGCGTCCACATCCAGCGGCTCGGCCTCCTCGGCCAGCACCTGGTGGGCGAGGTTGCCGACGGCCACCCGCAGATGCGTATGGCCGAAGTCCACCCCGACCACGATCCCCGCGTCCCCGCTCAGCGAGACGCTGCGCGCCCGCCGGCCGCCCGCGGAGGTGGGCGTGACCTCCACGGTCCCGCCGTCCTTGAGCTCGCGGACGATATTGGAGACCGTGGCCGCGGACAGCCCGGTGCTCCGGGCGATCTCCGCCTGGGTGAGCGAGCCGGCGAGGCGCACCGCACGTACGACGCGCTCCAGATTGGCCCGGTGCAGCGACGACTGCGATCCCGGAGTCTCCACCACGGTCAGATACCTCCGCCTGGGCAGGACGAGGAGGCCGTACCGCTGAGCCCCTACGTCTACAACATGTGAACTCTAAGCTGAGCCTCACCGGCCCTCTCCCGTCAAGACCTTGACCGGCGCCGCCCCGGGGGCTGATCAGACATCCTACGAGTTGTGCACACAACGCACACGAACGGCCCCCAACCGGCGGGGGCCGTTCGTGTGCGAGCCGGTGCTGAGAGCGGAGAGCCGTTACTTGAGGGCACCCGCCGTCAGACCGGCGACCACCTGGCGCTGGAAGATGATGTACGCCGCCAGGACCGGCAGCATCGCCATCACCAGCCCGGCGAAGAGCCCCGACCAGTCACCCTTGTACCCCTGGCTCACCGCGAGTTGCACCAGCCCCTGGGTGAGCACCTTCTTCTCCGGGTCGGTGTTGAGCACCGTCGGCAGCATGTACTGGTTCCACTGCCCGAGGAAGTTGAAGATCCCGACGCTGATCAGGCCCGGCTTGGCCATCGGCAGCATGACCTGGAAGAACGTCCGGGAGTGCGAGGCCCCGTCGATCAGCGCCGCCTCGGCCACCGAGGTCGGCAGCGTACGGAAGAAGGCGGTGAGGAAGAAGACGGTGAACGGCAGCGAGTAGGCGATGTACGCCAGAATCAGCCCGTGGGTGGTGTTGAGCAGCCCCATGTTGTTCATGACATAGAACAACGGCACCAGGGCCAGGATGATCGGGAAGCTCATCCCGCCGATGAAGAGGTAATAGAGGAAGCGGTTCCCGGGGAAGTCGAAGCGCGCCAGCACATACGCGGCCATGGCGCCCAGCAGCATCGTGCCGATGAGCGATCCCCCCACCACGAGGATGGTGTTGAGGAAGTAGTCGCTCATGTGCGCTTCGCTCCAGGCGCGCGCCCAGTTGTCGAACCGCAGCGAGGTCGGCAGGCTCCACGGCGAGGTGAAGATGGCCTTGTCGTCCTTGAAGGAGGTCATCACCGCCCACAGCAGCGGCATCACGACCATGAACGCCCAGAGGATCAGCATTCCGTGCGAGAAGACGTTGAGCGTCCTGCCCTCGCTGCTCCTCTTCGGCTCCTTCGCCGGAGCCGGCTTCAGCTTCTCCACCGGCGGGCGCTCTTCGGCCACACCGGCGGGAGGGGTGTCGGTGGTCTCCATCAGTACTCCAGCCGCTCGCGCCGGCCGAGCTTCATCACGACGGCCGCGAAGGCCAGCGTGACGATGAGCAGGGCGACGCCGATCGTCGTTGCGTACGCTGCCTGGCCGTCACGGAACGCCTTCTGGTAGACGTACAGCACCATGACCGTCGTGGAGTAGTCCGGGCCTCCGCCGTTCGGGCCCACCGTCATGATCTGTACGACCGCGAAGGACTCCGCCCCGAGCGCCAGGATGCCCATGTAGATCCAGCCGGACTGCACGGTGTCCCAGAGCAGCGGAAGAGTGATCTTGAAGAAGGTGGCGATCCGGCTGGCGCCGTCCAGCAGCGCCGCCTCGTAGTAGTCCTTCGGGATCGACGCCATGCCGGCCGAGAAGAGCACCACGAAGAATCCGACGGTGCTCCAGATGAGGACCGCCATCACGCACCAGAGGGCGAGGCTGGGGTCGCCGAGCCAGTTCGGCTGGATACTGCCGAGCCCGACAGCCTCCAGCGCCGAGTTCACCGCGCCGCTGTTGGGGTTGTACGCGAATTGGAAGAGCAGGGCGACGATCGCGATCGAGAGCACCTGCGGGAAGAAATAGACGATCTGGTAGAAACCGGAGCCGCGTACCCCGGTGATGGCGGCCCCTTTCCTGCGCCGCCCGCCCACATTGATCATGAAGGAGAAGAACAGCGCCAGGCTGAGCGTCACCAGCGGCAGCAGCAACGCGAAGATCAGGCTGTGCTGGAGCGACTTCCAGAAGATGTCGTCGCTCAGCATCCGTTCGTAGTTTCCGAACCCGACCATCGCGTAATCCGCACTGAGGCCCGTCCAGTCCGTGAACGAGTAGTAGATGGACTGGATGAACGGCCAGAGCACGAAGAGCGTGTAGATAGCCAGTGGGACGGACAAGAACCCCACGATGAAGCGGTACTGACCGTGCCTCATGGTTACCGACCCCGTTCCCGGTACAAGTGCGGCCGCTGGTGACGCACGCTCACTGGTGCTTGTAGTGCTTGATGGATTCGTCCTTGGCCGCCGCGTCGGCGTAATCCTGTATTTTCTTGATCGCCTCGGCCGGGGTGATCCGGCCGGCCATCAGCTCGCCCAGGCCGGCGCCGATCTGCTCCTTCTGCAGCGCGACGTACCAGTCCTGGATCCGGGGGTTGAGGATGTTGTCGCCCGCCTTCTCCAGCGCCGCGACCGCGGAGGTGAGGCCGGGCGGCATGGTGAAGCCGTCGGTGCCGCCGTCGAACGACGTCAGCGAGGACACCTGCTTGGTGAAGTTCTTCGACGACTCCTCACTGACCATGATGCGCAGCTGCTCCATGCCGCCGTCCGGGTTCTTCGCGTTCGCCGGGACGATGAACGGCTCGCCGCCGGAGGCCCACAGGGTCCCGAAGGGGAGCTTGTCGGAGCTGTCGAGCGAGGAGGGCGCCGAGACCCGCATCCGGAAGTCGTCCGGCGTGGTCTTCTTCGCCTCGTTCTCCACCCAGGAGCCGTTCGGGTGGAACAGCACCTTGCCCTGGGTCCAGGCGGTCTGGGACTGGATGTGGTCCAGGCCCGGGGTGCCCTTGAGGATGTAGCCCTTCTGCTGGAGCTCGTAGTACGCCTCGAAGGCCGCCTTGACCGCCGGGTGCTTCCAGGCGTTCGGCTCGAGGTTGTCGATCGCGTCGAGAACCTCCTTGCCGCCGATCTTGGCCATGAAGGGGTAGAGGCTGAAGGGGAGGTAGTACGGGTGCTTGCCCGCGTACGTCCAGCCGGCGATGCCCTTCTTCTTCGCCTTGGCGCAGAGGGCGAGCATGTCGTCCCAGTTCTCCGGGTACTCCGCGTCGAGCTTCTCGAGCCCCGTCTGGGAGTACCACACGCCGTACACGGTGTAGGCGTAGTAGAAGACCCAGACCGGGTCCCCGTCGAACTGGCCCATCTCCACGACGCCCGGGCGCAGCGTGTCCCGGACCTTCTTGGCGGGGTCGTCGATCGACGGCGCGTCCAGCAGCGGGGTGAGGTCGGTCAGCTGCTTCTTGCCGACCAGGACGCCCATGTCCATCTGCTCGGCGCCGGAGTTGTCGATCAGGTCCGGCGGGGTGCCGCCGTTGAAGCGCGGCTGCAGGACCGACTGGATCTTCAGCGTCGCCGCGTGCTTGATCTTCGCCTTCGGGTACATCTTCTTGTAGACGGCTTCGGCGTCCTTGGCGTACTGGTCACCGAATCCGCCGTCGAAGATGACGACGTCGAGGGGCGCGCTGCCATTCACGCCGAGCGGGTTCTCGGCGCTCTTCTTGCCTTTGTCCACTTTGCTGTCGCCACCGCTGTCGCTGCTCGCGCAGGCGGCAAGGGTACTCATCGTCGGTACGGCGATCAGACCGATCGCCGCTGCCCGCTTGATGACATCGCGACGGCCGTATTCGGAGGTGGATCCCATGCTCAAGTCCTCGCCTTCTCCAGGACTCAGGCGGTGTGCCGGTCGCCCGTGCAATGCTCGCCTCCGGCGAAGGGCACCGCCACCGCGGTCATTTGAAGCTGGGTTGTGCTGGGCGTACACCGGGATTTGATCGCAGTATGACGGCAGCTGTTCGAACTGTCTGCCGACTCTCGCCCCCGGATCCTCGAACGGCCGTACAGGCCCCCTCGGACGCCGACAGGTATAGTCCACTCGATGCCGCCTCGGCAAGATCAAAAACACGTTTGTTCCGGGTCTTTCCCGAGTTGAGACCTCCGGCCATTCCGGCGGGAGCCTCTCCGGTTGTACGGCGGCCGACCTGCGGGTCCGCCCGGGCACTCGCGCGCCATCGGACCGGAAGCGGCAATTCCTTTTCCATCCCCGGCCGCGGGCTCGCGGCAGTGGTCGCACCCGCGTTCGCACGGGGCGTCCCGATATCGATGTCAGGAGCCTGGCCGGCCGGACCGGAGCTGCGGCGGCGGGTCCGGGCGGGAGCCCGCCCGGACCGCGAAAGGCGGACGGGCCGCACCCCTCGTGTGGGTGCGGCCCGTCCGTGAATCCTGTCCGGCTCGCCCGGTCCGCCGGACGCGCCGGCGACAGCGGGATTACGAGCTGATCAGCGAGCGCAGCACGTACTGCAGGATGCCGCCGTGGCGGTAGTAGTCCGCCTCGCCGGGGGTGTCGATGCGGAGCACGGCGTCGAACTCGACACCGCTGTCCGTCGTGACCTTGACCGTCTCCGGGATGCCGCCGTCGTTGAGGCCGGTGACGCCCGAGAGGGAGAACGCCTCCTCGCCGGTCAGACCGAGGGACGCCGCCGTGGTGCCCTCCGGGTACTGGAGCGGCAGCACGCCCATGCCGATGAGGTTCGAGCGGTGGATGCGCTCGTACGACTCGGCGATGACGGCCTTGACGCCGAGCAGCGCGGTGCCCTTGGCCGCCCAGTCGCGGGACGAGCCGGAGCCGTACTCCTTGCCCGCAAGGACGACCAGCGGGGTGCCGGCGGCCTGGTAGTTCTGCGAGGCGTCGTAGATGAAGGACACCGGGGCGTCCGCCTGCGTGAAGTCGCGGGTGTAGCCGCCCTCGGTGCCGGGGGCGATCTCGTTCCGCAGCCGGATGTTGGCGAAGGTGCCCCGGATCATGACCTCGTGGTTGCCGCGGCGCGAGCCGTAGCTGTTGAAGTCACGGCGCTCGATGCCGTGCTCCGTGAGGTACTGGCCCGCCGGGGTGTCGGCCTTGATCGCGCCGGCCGGGGAGATGTGGTCGGTGGTGACCGAGTCGCCGAGCTTGGCCAGCACCCGGGCGCCGGAGATGTCCTCGACCGGGGCCGGGTCCATGCCCATGCCGTCGAAGTAGGGAGGCTTGCGGACGTAGGTGGACTCGCTGTCCCACTCGAAGGTGTTGCCGGTCGGGATCGGCAGCGCCTGCCACTGCGCGTCACCCGCGAAGACGTCGGCGTAGCTGCTGCCGAACATCTCCTGGCCGATCGCGGAGGCGACGACCTCCTCGACCTCCTGCTCGGAGGGCCAGATGTCCTTGAGGAAGACCGGGTGGCCGTCCTGGTCGCTTCCCAGTGCCTCGGTGGTGATGTCGGTCTTCATGGAGCCGGCGATGGCGTACGCGACGACCAGCGGCGGGGACGCCAGGTAGTTCATCTTGACGTCGGGGTTGATCCGGCCCTCGAAGTTCCGGTTGCCGGAGAGCACGGACACGACGGCGAGGTCGTGCTCGTTGACGGCCTTGGAGACCTCGTCCGGCAGCGGACCGGAGTTGCCGATGCAGGTGGTGCAGCCGTAGCCGACGAGGTTGAAGCCCATCTTGTCCAGGTACGGGGTGAGGCCGGCCCGGTCGTAGTAGTCCATGACGACCTTGGACCCGGGCGCCAGGGTGGTCTTGACCCACGGCTTGCTGCCGAGGCCCTTCTCCACGGCCTTCTTGGCGACGAGGGCGGCGGCCACCATGACGTACGGGTTGGAGGTGTTGGTGCAGGAGGTGATCGCGGCGACGGTGACGGCGCCGTGGTCCAGCTCGTACTCCCGGCCGTCGGGGGCCGTGACCTTGACCTTCTTGGACGGCACGCCGTTGGAGACGGCCGGGGCGTCGGAGGCCGGGAAGGACTCCTTGCCGGCCTCCTCGCCGTCACCGCCGAAGGAGACGTAGTTGCGGAGGTCCTGCCCGAACTGGTTCTTGGCATCGGCCAGGATGATCCGGTCCTGCGGGCGCTTGGGACCGGCGATGGACGGGACGATCGTGGAGAGGTCGAGCTCGAGCTTCTCGGAGAAGTCCGGCTCGGCGGCCGGATCCAGCCAGAGGCCCTGTTCCTTGGCGTAGCTCTCGACGAGCGCGAGCTGCTGCTCGGAGCGGCCGGTGAGCTCGAGGTAGTTGATGGTCTCCTGGTCGATCGGGAAGATCGCCGCGGTGGAGCCGAACTCCGGCGACATGTTGCCGATCGTGGCGCGGTTGGCCAGCGGCACCGCCGAGACGCCCTGGCCGTAGAACTCGACGAACTTGCCGACGACGCCGTGCTTGCGCAGCATCTCGGTGATCGTGAGGACCAGGTCGGTGGCGGTGGTGCCGGCGGGCATCTCACCGGTCAGCTTGAAGCCGACGACACGCGGGATGAGCATGGAGACCGGCTGGCCGAGCATCGCGGCCTCGGCCTCGATGCCGCCGACGCCCCAGCCGAGCACGCCGAGGCCGTTGACCAT
>JUEG02000635.1_pt1 | contig 13108 bp, 15 predicted proteins | sample 432341 | NCBI WGS metagenome assembly JUEG02 (sample SAMN02953476, study PRJNA257561) | rock porewater metagenome | biome: terrestrial; feature: Opalinus Clay rock; material: porewater; isolation source: Opalinus Clay rock BIC-A1 borehole | place: Switzerland: Mt Terri URL, St-Ursanne ...
GAAGCGAATGTTACTGTAATGAACTCAACGAAAAGTATGGCTTTAAAAGCCCTTGAAATTGGAAGATAGAAAAATATTTAGGAGGATTTACTAATGAATATCAATAGTGTTTTAAATTCACCTGAATCTTCATTATTTAAAAATGAAAAAAAACAAGGAGTTGACTTTGCTAGCTTCATTAAGGATTCTATTCTAAAAGTAAATGATCTCCAACTCGATGAAGCTAAACGAGATTCACTCTTTGCCTTGGGGCAAGTAGATAATATCCATGAGGTAATGATTGCTGCTCAAAAATCTGAAATAGCTCTACAGTTCACCTTGGAAGTAAAGAATAAAATACTAGATGCATATAAAGAAATAATGAGACTGCAACTTTAGAAATATTTTTGCAACAATGGAATGAGGTGAATAAATGGGCAGTACGTTAGATCGGACTAAAGAACAGTTAAATGAGTTTTATCAATCAATGAATAAATCTCAAAAAAATAGAATTGCCATCAGTGCAATACTAATTCTTATTAGTATGATATTACTGTTTTACTTTACATCTAGACCTGAATATGTAACTTTATTTCAAGACTTATCCGTAAAAGAAGCTGGTGAAATAACGAGAACTCTTGATGAAATCGGAATACCATGGAAAAATGGTAATTCTCCAAATACGATATTGGTACCAAAACAGCATTACAATAGTGCAAATATGAACCTAGCTATAGCAGGCTTTCCTAAGGAAAGATTTTCATATGATGATTATATAAATAATAGCAGTATAACCATGACGAACGAAGAGAAAAAACAAAGATTTCTCATAGCACAGAAAAATTCACTGGCAAGCACCATAGAAGAGATTGATGGTGTAAGGTCAGCGGTGGTTGACTTAACAGTGGCTGATGACACCAATTTTTTAATGAACACTCAAAAATCTAAGGCATCCGTCTTTGTTGAACTTGATTCAGGAAGGACCTTAAATGAACAGCAGGTTAATGGTATTGTGGCCTTAGTTTCAAACGCCGTAAAAGGTTTGGAACCAGAGAATATATCCGTAGTTGATAATAGAGGCTTAGTTCTAAATAATCAATCGAACAATTCTTCTTTTGATGCTTCAACCCAATTAAGCCTTCAACAACAGATTCAGAAGGATTTAACGGATAGTATAAATCAATTTTTATCCACGGTTTATGGTCCTGGAAATGTGGCTGTAATGGTGAATGTTAAACTTGATTTTGATAGTGAAGTCACAGAGACACAAGCCTTCTCACCACCGGTGGAAGGGGAAACAAATGGACTTATAAGAAGCATGAATGATTTAAAGGAAAAAGTAATTAATAGTTCCTCTGGAGGAGTTCCTGGAACCGATACAAATATCCAGGATATTACTGATTACGTGGAAAATATTGGAGATTCATCCACGTATGACAAAGCGAATCAAACAATCAATTATGAACTTAATCAGATCAATCAAAAAATCGTTAAGGCAGAAGGTCAAGTAAAGGATATCACCGTTGCTGTAATTATAAATAAAAAATCATTGGTAGAACAAGAACTATCCGATGAACATAGGCAACAAATAATGAATTTAGTTTCTGCAGCTTCAGGGCTTAGCACAAAAGTTGTTGAAGTGATGGCTTATGATTTTGATACAACCTTAGCTGAAGGTTTTGCCAGAGCTCAACAGGATAGAACAACTGATGGTGTGTTGGGGAGAATACCTTTATGGCCTTTGGGTATTATTGCCGCTATGCTCCTTGCTGGAATTGGATATTCTGTTTATTACACAAGAAGAAGGAAAGAAGAAGTGAATGACCTTATTAATAATTCTGTTGACATAGAACAAAAGAGTATTGATGAAATCGAATTGGAGCTGAATGAAAAATCAGGATATAAAAAGCAGATTAATAAATTTGTTGAAAAAAATCCTGAGGCAGTTGCGCAGTTATTGAAAACATGGCTAAATGAAGATTAGGAGTGTAGTTCATGGGACGAAAAGTGGGAATAAGCGGAAAAGAAAAAGCAGCAATTTTACTAATTTCACTGGGTCCTGATAAATCCGCGAAGGTTTTCAAGCATTTGCAGGAGGATGAAATAGAAGAATTGACTTTAGAAATTGCGAATATGAGAAAGATTGCCCCTGAGGAGAAGCAAAGAGTTCTAGAAGAATTCTATCAGATATGCCTTGCACAGGAGTATATCTCAGAAGGTGGAATAAATTACGCTAAAGAAATTCTAGAAAAAGCTCTGGGTTCTCAAAAGGCATTTGATATCGTTAATAAGCTTACAGCATCCCTGCAGGTGAGACCCTTTGATTTTGTTAGAAAATCCGATGCCAATCAACTCCTTAATTTTATTCAGAATGAACATCCTCAAACCATTTCGTTAATATTGGCATATTTAACTCCACAGCAGGCAGGTCAGATTCTTTCTGCCCTCCCTCAAAAGAAACAAAGTGAAGTAGCTCAACGTATAGCAACCATGGACAGAACTTCTCCAGAAATCATTAAAGAAGTAGAAGCTGTGCTTGAAAGAAAGTTATCTTCTATGGTGACTCAGGACTATACATTGGCAGGGGGAATACAATCAATCGTTGATATATTAAACTCTGTAGATAGAGGAACAGAAAAATTCATTATTGAAACTTTAGAAATTAAGGATATAGAGTTAGCTGAAGAAATTAAGAAAAGAATGTTTGTCTTTGAGGATATTGTTACCTTGGATAGTACTTCCATCCAACGATTTATTCGAGAGGTTGACAATAGCGAATTAGCAATTGCCCTTAAGGGTGCAACAGAGGAGGTTAAAGATATTATCTTTAATAATATGTCTAAGCGAATGGCAGAAATGATAAAAGAAGATATGGAGTTTATGGGACCAGTTAGATTAAGAGACGTTGAGGAAGCCCAACAAAAAATAGTAAATGTCATTAGAAAGCTTGAAGAAGCAGGAGAGATCATTATATCCCGAGGTGGAGGAGATGAAATCATTGCGTAATATTGTGAAATCTTCTGATGTTTCCATAGGGGTTAAAAAAGAACTAGGACATGATTATTTGAATGTCTCCACCAATATGAATGAAACCGAAAGTCAATCAAATAATGCCCTAAATCAACGAATGCTCGAAATAGAAGAAGCCATTCAAATGAAGTTGAATGACGGGAATAAACAGGCGCAATTGATTATTCGTGAAGCCTATGAAGATTCTAAAGGTATTTTTCAAAATGCCAAATCAGAAGGTTTTGATTCGGGATACATGGAAGGTTTAGAAGCGGGACAAAACGAAGCAGCTAAAATAATACAAGAGGCTCTTGCAATAAAAAGTCAAATACAAGCAGATAAACAAACTATGGTAAAGGAATTAGAACATCAAATCGTTTCTCTCGTAATCAGTAGTGTAGAAAAAATATTATTTACAAAGCTCGATGAAAGTAAAGATACCGTTTTGGGGTTAATTCAACGGGGTATAGAAAAATGTACATACACTGAAACTTTAATCTTAAGAATAAGCCCTGAAGATTATGAATACGTAGCAAGTGAAAAAGACAAAATATTATGCTTTGCTGAAAACATACATGATATCAATATTAGAAAGGATGCTTCTTTGAAAAAAGGCAGCTGTATATTAGACACGGTTTCAGGGAGTATAGATTCCAGTATACAAACCCAGTTTGACAATCTTTCACAAACCTTTCGAGAATTACTTGGAAGCGGGTGATTGTATATATGATTAATATTGGGAAATATCAAGCTGCATTAGAAAGTTCTAGTTTTATTAAATATAGTGGTAAGGTATCACAGGTTATAGGATTAACGATTGAATCCTTAGGTCCAGCTGTTAAACTCGGTGAGATATGTCATATATACCCTTTGAAAGGAGACACATCAATTAAGGCTGAGGTAGTTGGATTCAAAGGGCCCATAGTCTTATTGATGCCCTTAGGTGAAATGGATGGCATCGGCCCTGGAAGCAAGGTCATAGCCACAGATGAAATGCTATCAGTTGGTGTTGGATCAGAATTACTGGGGCGTATATTGGATGGCCTTGGTAATCCCTTAGATGACTTGGAAAAATTACATTTCACTGAGAAATATCCTGTTAACAATATTCCACCTCATCCCCTTAAAAGGAAAAAAGTAGAAAATGTTCTCTCCTTAGGAGTTAAAACGATTGATGGGTTATTAACCTGTGGGATAGGACAAAGAATGGGAATATTTGCAGGTAGTGGTGTTGGAAAAAGTACACTTATGGGGATGATTGCCAGAAATACAAATGCTGATATTAATATTATTGCACTAATTGGAGAAAGAGGAAGAGAAGTAAAGGAATTCTTAGAAAAAGATTTGCAGGATGAAGGTCTTAAAAAATCTGTTCTAATCGTTGCAACTTCAGATCAGCCTGCACTAATAAGAATGAAAGGTGCTTTGTTGGCAACATCCATAGCTGAGTATTTTCGAGATCAAGGAAAAGACGTGTTGTTCCTCATGGATTCTTTAACAAGATTTTCCATGGCTTTAAGGGAAGTAGGATTAGCTGTTGGAGAACCACCTGTAACCAGAGGCTATACGCCTTCAGTTTTTGCAGCTCTGCCAAAACTCCTTGAAAGAACGGGGAATTCTCAGGATGGCTCTATTACAGGGTTATATACTGTTTTGGTAGATGGCGATGACTTAAATGAGCCTATAACCGATACGGTAAGGGGTATATTAGATGGTCATATTGTATTATCAAGAAGAATAGCAAATAAGAATCATTATCCTGCGATCGACGTTCTGAGCAGCGTAAGTAGAATAATGCCTAATATAATAGATGAAGAACATAGTCAGCTATCCAATAAGATTAAGAATCTTCTCGCTACATATAAAGAGGCTGAAGACTTGATTAACATTGGAGCCTATGTTAAAGGCAGCAATAAGGAAATCGATTATGCCATTGAAAAAATTAGTACAATAAATAGCTTTTTAAAACAAAGCATTAATGAAAAATTCGAATATAGTGCGGTAGTTGAACAGATGAAAAAACTATTTTTTTAGAGGTGTATGGACATGAAAAAATTTAACTTTCAGTACAATAATGTACTGCAATTCAAGAAGCAGAATGAAGATTCAGTAAAGAGTCGATTAAGCAACGCTATGGTTGAGTTAGAGGAAGAGCAACAACGCTTAATTGAATTGAAGTTAAATGAAACGAATTGCTATGATCATATGAATAAACTAGTCTTAAAAGGTACTCAAGTTGCACAATTACAGAATTATGATACATTTATTCTTAAATTAAATAAAAAAATGGATTTTCATAAAGACACGATCACCAAACAAAACAATCAAATTGATAGAATCAGACAGGAATTAATCAATGCATCGAAGGAAGTGAAAGTTTTTGAAAAATTGAAGGAAAATTATCAAGTAGAATATCAGCATTTAGAGAATAAGGAAGAAGAGAGCCTAGCAGATCAGTTGGTAACCTATAAAAGTTTTAGAAGCAAGTAGGGGGCAATAATGGCAAAAATAAAGAAGGAATCAAAGGAAAAAAAGGGGCTTGCGACAGGAAAAATTATTCTGATTGTTATTATCGTTTTTACTTTTATTCCGATAACTATAATGAGTATGTTATATTTTTCAAACAACAACTTTAAATTTATAGCTAATAATTATCTTGGTTCCCTCCCAGGGTCTATAGGGCAGTATTTTAACCAATTCCCAACAAGGGATGAAAGGGAAGTCCAAAAAAGAGAAGTAGCTAAATATCTAATAGAAATAGATCCTCTGAGTGCAGCAGATAAACTTATAATTATTCAGAATACCGATTCGGAGCTATACAGTGATCTAATAAAGTTAATGAGTCAATTAAATTCCAAACAAACTAAAATAACATTGGAGCGAATAAGGGAGAGTTCTATAAAGCAAGACATACTTGTCTCCACAATAAGCCAAATGAAGAATGACGAACTGAATTTAATTAGAGAAAAATCTCAGTATTATGAAAAAATGGGGATTGTAGAGGTTGTAGCTGAGATAAATTCAATGCTCCTAAATGAAAAAACTTCATACAAAGATATTGCCAATGTCATGGAGCAAATGAAGGAGGAAAATGCAGCCGAGATATTAAGTAAATTACATCCGGATGTTACAAATAGAATTCTTTCAAATATTGGATTAGAGACAAAAAGCCTTAAGTTAGGAACATTAGTCAATAACATTCATAATAGTGAAAAACAATTAATAAGTGTCGCTGAAATGTATAATATGGAAAATTCTGATAAGATATTTGAGGATTTAGGCTCTAATAAAAAGTATAAGATTAATGAGTTATCCGTCATATATAGGAACATGGATAAAATTAAGGCGTCTTGGCTCTTATCGAAAATTGAAGATAAAAACTTTGTTTATAGCCTTATGGAAAAGATTAAGGACGATGAAATTCTTAACAAAGGACTGGACTTATTGACACCAGAGCTTATATATGGCACGAGCATCTATGAGGAGTATGATAGAAAAGTTTCTGATTTTGTAAATATCGCTTCCAAAATGGAAAATGATAAAATTCTTGAAATGATTGATCAGCTATATAGGAGTTCTAAATCTCCGAAGAAATATGTTATAAATGAAGATGATACCATAATAATCACTGACCAAGATTTAGCCATAAGAGTCCTTAGTGAAATACAGCCTAAAATTGCAGCTGAGGTTCTTTCTAAAATGGAGCCGAGTATAGTATCAGAAATATCAAAAAAAATATCTTTACCTAGTTTTTAAAAAGATCGTATTCCTATGACTTGTGAAAGGAGGTGAAAAAATTGAAAAGTAATGAAATTTTCCTTGCTTTTCAAAGGAAAAGCAAGGAATTCATGCCAAAAACCAACATTGTAGCACCAAAAAAAAATGATTCTCCTTTTAAAAAACTACTCAATGAAAACCTCATTGAAAGGGATGATGTAAACTTAAAAGCCAACAATAAGGAATCGGGTAAGACAACTTTTTTTAGGACAAAGCAAATATTGGAGCAATCAAAGAATAGTAGCGATGTTGATGTTGTAAAGGATGAAGAAATGCAAGGAAATAGCGTATATGCGCAATATATACAATTCATTTCTTCTATCTTGGAAAATGCCGATTCAGGAGAACTTGATTTTAAGTTAAATGACTCTACGACCAGTTCCTTAGAAGAGCTTAAGAATCTATTAACCCAACTGACTTCTAAAGAAGGATCTATAGATTTAAATGAACATACGAGCTTTGATAAAATCGTTGCTTCTCTTAATAATTTGGTAAATAACATGGAGAATCGTGAAAATAATACCGCTGAGAATATTGTGGAACTCAAAAATTTATTGGAGGAGATAAAAAATCAAACCAATATTGAGCCTAGAAGAGATGAAATTAAAGCTATAAATCCACCACAACATTATGACAATAATCAAAACAAAAAAAGTATTCTTCAGGAAAGAACCCAAGAAGCAACCACAGACGAATTCATATTACTAGATGAGGAGCAGAATCTGGAGGATAAGATAGACAGTAATTTTAATACAAAATTCAACTTTGAAAAGGAAAAATCAGGGTTGGAATATGAGGTTAAAAATACAGTTCTAAAAAATCCAACAACAGAAATTGTGGTTAATCCCATTAAAATTAACCCTCTCATTGAAGAAACTGCAACAGAGGATGGTATTGTTTTTCAGGATTTAAAGTCAGGGAATTCCTACATTATAGAGAATAAGAATGAGCTTCCCATACAAAAACAAGTTTTTAATAATATATTAGATCAGGTGGAGAAGGCTCATATTCATGTAAGAGAAAGTGACTCAGAGATCCATTTACAACTAAAACCGGACAACTTAGGAACACTTACAATGAAAATTGCAATTGAAAAAGGAATCGTGGTTGCAAAAATCGTTGCGGAGAATCAAGTTGTAAAGGAAGTGTTAGAAACAAATTTTAATCAATTAAAGGATTCACTCAATCAAAAAGGTTTTGGTGTTCAAGAGTTAAGCGTTAGTGTAGGGCAAGATTCAAACTTTAGAGACAGAAATAGTTTTGCTCAATTCAGAAAATTTAAGAATACCCGAATCAATAATGATTTTACTGGGATACAAAATTCTGCTTTAAGTACTTTGAATAACCCTAGTAGAGGAGCTACATCCAGTATTGACTTTTTCGCCTAGGAGGTGAATCGTATGACAACCGTAAATAATATTAACAGTAGTTCAGAGAGGTCCCTTACCACAGGCAATAAACAAACTTTAGATAAGGATGCCTTCTTAAAGCTACTCGTTACTCAATTAAGTAACCAAGATCCGCTAAAGCCAATGGAAGATAAAGAATTCATTGCACAAATGGCTCAGTTCAGTACTTTAGAACAGATACAAAACATGAACAAAACCATAACTGAAGTCGGTTACGAAATTTCTGATCAAATAAGTTATGAAAATGCTCAAATGTTAGTAACAAATAAAGAGATATTACAAGAGCTTATCAATCTAAACAATGCAATTAAGGAGTATGGTATATCATCTCAAAATGATGGAGAGCAATACATAGAAGGCGGTGAAAGTACTGACACGCAGGAGGTATAGATTTTATGAATAAAATAATATATAATCATCCTGTTCAAGGACAAGCACCTTCACCACAGGTACAAAATCAAATGCAGTCTAAGAAGTCATTTAATGAAGTTTTAGACACAATCGTTAAGCAACAGGAGGTTAAGTTTTCTAAGCATGCCATTCAAAGATTAGAAGCCAGAAACATCCAATTAAATAGTAGTGAACTAAATAGAATAAAGGATGCTCTCTATAAGGCTAATCAAAAAGGCATTAAAGAAACCTTAATATTAATGGATAACAAGGCTTTTGTTGCCAGTGTTCAAAATAAAACGATTATTACTGCAACTTTAGAAGAACAACTTAAGGATAGTGTTTTTTCAAATATCGATGGCGCTGTAATTGTATAGCTGGACCTCTAAGAGGAAGCTAAATATCTCTGACTGATTGACGAGGTATGTCTTACAGCAAATAATAAAGGGAGGTCGTTTCATATGATGCGTTCAATGTTTTCAGCGGTTTCTGGTCTTAGCGCCCATCAAGCAAAGATGGATGTAATCGGAAATAATATAGCAAATGTAAATACTGTAGGATTTAAGGCAGGAAGAGTGACTTTTGCTGAAGCCTTTAACCAAACGATTAAAGGAGCCTCTGCTGCACAAAATGGTAGAGGTGGACAAAATGCAATGCAAATAGGTCTAGGTATAAACGTGGGTGCAATTGAGACGATACATACAAGAGGTGCCGTTGAAAGAACCGATATTCCCACGGATTTAATGATTAACGGAGAAGGATTTTTTATTGTTTCCGATGGAGGAGCTCAGTATTATACCAGAGCCGGTAATTTTGGCACCGACGAGAGTGGGAATTTACTAACCCAAGGCGGTTTAAGTGTAATGGGGTATCGCGTTGACGATTCAACCATAGGCCAGGAAGATGTACTCTATGAAAATCAACTAAAGGGTCTTGTAATTGATCGATCCACTATATATCCTGCTAAATCTACAGGCGTAAAGTATGATGGTACGCTTATAACTCCAGGGGTGAAATTTGAAGGAAATTTGAATGCTGAAATTCCTGCTACCACAACAGACCTAAACACGCTACCTACATCGCCTGCACCACCCCTCAATATACTAGCTATTGCACCCCAGGATTCAATAGCTAGGGATACATCCTTTACTGTTTACGATGATCTTGGAGGCGAGCATGAGGTTAGGGTAGCCTTTATAAAGGAGAGTGCAAACACCTTCAGGGTTGCTTTTCTTGATAAGGATGGCAACATCAACGAGGTACCGAAGATACTAGCCTTTGATCCTACTACAAAAAAACCTACTTCAGCAACGAGTATTATAGATGTGAATATATCTGGTGATGCGGCAGGGGATACGGATTCTTTATCGAATGGGGCAGATGCCTTTAAATTCAGAATCGATCTTTCAAAGCTTACCCAATATGCCAACGCTTCAGATGCTACGGCTACCGATGTTGTAGGTTATAAAAGTGGAACTCTCGATGGCTTTGAAATAGGATCTGATGGGGTTGTTACAGCTACATTTAGTAACAATCAAAAATCTGCACTAGGAAGAATTGCGATTGCTAAGTTTAAAAACCCAGCGGGTCTAACGAAGACCTCGGGAAATCTTTTCACGGTTACTCCAAATTCAGGGCAACCAATAGTTGGAAAACCAGCTGATGCAGGCTTTGCTGACCTTAGCCCAGGATCCTTGGAAATGTCAAACGTTGATTTATCTAAGGAATTCACTACAATGATTACAACCCAAAGAGGATTTCAAGCAAATTCTCGTATTATCACTGTAACCGATGAGATGCTTCAAGAATTGGCCAATTTAAAGAGATAAATGGAATAATTCCGGGCTGAAAAGCCCGGAATTAAAAGGATGGATTTGATGATTACAGTAAGAAGATTGGATGGGAAAGAGTATACTTTAAACTCTGACATAATAGAATCCATAGAGGCTACGCCGGATACCATCATTACCCTTATCACAGGTAAAAAGTTAGTAGTTGCAGAGAGTGTCGATGATATTGTCGTCAAAATCATACAATATAAAAAGAAAATCTATAGTCAATATAACCAAGAAGTTAAACACAAAGGGAATGGGGTGTAGGTTTTGGATTTAGCAACGATCATAGGAATTATTGTAGGGATTGGTTTTATTTTAATGGGAATTCTCTTAGATGGCGATTTGTTAAGCTTCTATAATCTACCCTCTATAGTAATTGTACTAGGGGGAACTATTGCAGCTACCCTGGTGGCATATCCTTTAAAAAAAGTTTTTGAAACCCTTAAAATTGTTAAAAAGGCTTTTTCATCTAAAGAGCTTGCCCCTGGATATACAATCGATAAAATCATAGAAATAGCAAATGTGGCTAGAAGGGAAGGTTTATTAGCTTTAGAGGAAGCAGCTGAAAGCATAGATGATGAGTTTTTACAAAAGGGAATTATGTTAATTGTTGATGGTACTGATCCGGAGCTAGTTAGGAACATATTGGAAACTGAACTTGCTTTTTTAGAGCAAAGACATAGTTCTGGAAAGAGTGTATTTGATATGATGGGTTCTTTAGCACCGGCCTTTGGAATGATCGGTACGCTAATTGGTTTAATAAACATGTTGCAGCGCCTTGACGACCCAAAAGCCGTTGGACCATCAATGGCAGTTGCTCTTATTACTACATTTTATGGTTCTGTACTAGCGAACCTGATTTTCATCCCGATTGCTGCAAAACTGAAAATAAGAAGCCGGGAAGAAATATTAATAAAGGAAATTCTAGTTGAAGGACTATTATCTATTCAAGCCGGTGAAAACCCAAGAATAATCGAGGAAAAACTAAAAGCCTTCCTTTCTCCTGAAATAAGGAAAAGCATGCAAAAAAGCAAAGATGAAGGTGTTGAGGCTTAGATGAAAAGAAAAATTCAAGAAGAAGAGTCAAATCTGGGTTCTCCTGGGTGGATGGCTACCTATGGAGATATGGTTACGCTATTATTATGTTTTTTTGTACTTTTATTTGCTCTTTCCACAATTGACATGCAGAAATTCAAAATAATTATGTCCTCTTTTCAAAACTCATTAGGAGTTTTAGAGGCGGGTAAAACCATAGAAAATGAAGAGTTGATTAATGATGCACTTAATGAAGACAGGACAACTAAGCAGCATGGCAACAAAGCAAAAAATAGAAGAGTAGACATTGTGATTTTGAGAACAGAATTTGTTCACACAGAACCTTATTATTAAGCTTAAAGGGGCGAATAGAATGACAGTTAAAAAGGTGGTATTATTCAGTATTATTGGTTTTATTATAACTGCAAGCATTTTCGCAAGCGTATTCTATTTCGCTGCAAATGACAACCCAGAAAAAAAAGTCAAGGAGATAAAAACCTTTACCTATTCAATTGGGGGATTATATTCAAACTTAAAAGACAGTAAAAAAATATTAAAAATTAACATTGTATTAGAAACCACTGATGAGAAAATTAATGAAAAAATAGATGCTAAAAAATCAAAGCTAAATAATAATATATTGGAGTTATTAAGAAGCAAAACTGAAGCTGAATTGGTAGGAGATATTGGACAACAGAGCTTAAGAAAAGAGGTATTGGGGTTAACTAAGGCTATTTTTCCCTCTGACAAAATCAATAACGTATATTTTATCGAGTTTATCATACAGTGAGGGGAGGTTTTCTAATTGTCCGATGTTTTATCACAAGGTGAAATCGATGCTCTTTTGCAGGCATTAAGCACAGGAGAAGTTGATGTAACTGAGATTAAAGATGAAAGCAAAGAGAAAAAAATTAAAAAGTACGACTTTAGAAGACCTGATAAATTTGCAAAGGATCAGCTACGCACCTTGCAGATTATTCATGAGAACTACTCAAGATTGTTAAACACATTCTTATCCGGCTACCTAAGAAGCTTGATTAATATCGATGTACTTACAGTTGAGCAGTTAACTTATTATGAATTCAGTAATTCGATATCGAACCCTGCAGTACTGGGGATTGTAGATTTCATTCCATTATCTGGCCAGATAATTGTAGATATTGCTCCTGATATTGCATTTGTTATGATTGATAGGATTTTAGGAGGCAAGGGTAAGTCAGTAGATGAAACCAGAAGCTTCACAGAAATTGAAATTACTCTTTTAAAGAAAATGATGAAACAAATGGTAAAGCTTCTAAGAGAACCATGGGAGAATGTCTTGAAAATCGATCCGAGTTTAGAAAAAATAGAAACGAACTCTCAATTTGCGCAAATTGTTTCACCAAATGAAACAATAGCTCTCATCACTTTAAACATTAAAGTGGGTGATGTAGAAGGTATGATCAATATTTGTATTCCTCATATGGTAATTGAACCCATACTAACCAATTTAAGCACTAAATTTTGGTTTGCAACGCTTAACAAAGAACGAACTTTAGAAGATGAAAAAATGCTATCGAGCAGAGTAGAAAAAACAAAGGTTGTAATTAGAGCTGTTCTGGGAAAAACCAATATCGCAGTGTGTGATTTTATTGACCTACAGGTTGGAGATGTTATACAATTAGATACATTAAC
>JUEG02001264.1_pt1 | contig 13099 bp, 9 predicted proteins | sample 432341 | NCBI WGS metagenome assembly JUEG02 (sample SAMN02953476, study PRJNA257561) | rock porewater metagenome | biome: terrestrial; feature: Opalinus Clay rock; material: porewater; isolation source: Opalinus Clay rock BIC-A1 borehole | place: Switzerland: Mt Terri URL, St-Ursanne ...
CAGGGCAATGTTCTAGCGTCACAAGTCATTGCCACAGCCGCAGTTGACAGCGGCTATTTCGTGTCGGTCGGTGAGACCTTTGGTGCTTCACAGCGTGGTGGTTCTGTTACGAGCCACATCCGAGTTTCCCAAGTGAGCGCCTATGGCCCATTGATTCCTCAAGGGGAGGCCGACTTCATTTTGGGTTTTGAGCCGTTGGAGACTGCACGGACCTTCAGGGACTATGGAAATTCGTCGACTCAGGTTATTATGAATGTTCGACCTAATTATCCCTTAGGAGTTTTACTCAACGAAGATCAGTACCCAGACATTCCTGTCTTGATGGCTAACCTTCGGGCACAATCACAAAAGCTCTGGTCTTTGGAGGCGACAGATCTTGCGGTGGGTGTAGGCGTACCCGTTGGAATGAATATGGTTATGACGGGGGCCTTTGCAGGCGTGCATTACCTTCCTATTTCTTTGAGGGTTTATGAAACTGTGCTGAAAGGGATGTTCACTGGAGAAATCTTAAATTTTAACTTAGCGGCTTTCCAGGCAGGGGTGAAGGCGGTTAGTTAGAGCTTAGTGGCAAGTGCGGACTGCTAGAAAAATTGGGGAGTTGGTCGAGATGTCTGGATTAGTTCGAGACTTAGAAGCACTACTAGATCCCCAACGGGTTTTTTCCCACCCAGAAGATTTGGTTGCTTATATGAATGATGCTACCCATAAGCGGGTCATGCCCGCTGTGGTAGTCCAACCCACTACCCCCGCAGAAATATCCCGTGTTTTGAGCTATGCCAATCAGAATCGAATTCCTGTCGTACCGCGGGGAGCTGGAACGGGTTTAGCGGGGGGAGCAACGCCAGGGACAGGAAGTATCGTGATTGACTTAAAGCGTTTAACTCAGGTAATCGAGGTTGATAAGCAGAATCTGACAGCTACCGTAGAATGTGGGGTTGTGACCCAAAGGTTTCACACCTTGGTGGAGTCGATGGGCTTGTTTTATCCACCAGATCCTCAGAGTATGTTAGTTTGCACGATGGGTGGGAATGTAGCTACCCGGGCTGGTGGACCGCGTGGAGTTAAGTATGGAACAACCAAGGATTATGTCTTAGGTGTGGAGGCGGTTTTGCCGGATGGTGAGATTATTCGCTATGGAGGTAAGTCGGTGAAGATGTCTTCCGGTTATGATTTAGCTCGACTCTTGACGGGTTCAGAAGGTACTTTAGGAATTATTACCAAAGTGACGGTCAAACTCTTAACCTTGCCGGCGTATCGCAGGACGATGGTCGCAATCTTTGCGGAGTTAGAGGCGGCGGCAGAGGCAGTTTCGGCAATTATTGCCGCTGGAGCAGTGCCTTCAAGTTTGGAGTTGCTGACCAAAAGTTCTCTGGAAACGATCGAGGCTTTCATACCACTTGGTCTGCCAAAAGATGCTGAAGCCTTCTTGTTAATTGAATTGGATGGTCATGAGGGAAAAGTGAATGAAGAAACCCAACAAATTATTACAATTTGCCAGAAAAAAGGAGTTAGGGAGACGAGAATTGCTCACGATGCTGCAGAAGCAGAACGAATGTGGCTGGCTCGCCGGGTCCTCTTTCCGGCCTCTGCTCGGCTTGCTCCTAACATCTTGATCGAGGATGCTACAGTTGCCCGCTCACAGGTTCCGGCTATGATCCGAGAGATTAAGAGAATTGCCGAATTGAACCAACTGGTGATTGGAGTATCCGGTCATGTTGGAGATGGTAATTTGCATCCTGGAATTTTGGCGGACAGAAGTGATCCAGAGCTTATGCGGCGGGCGGAAAAGGCAATGGGAGAAATTGCTAGGGAAGCGGTACGCTTAGGAGGTACTTTGTCTGGTGAACACGGCATCGGATATTTAAAGGCCGCGTATTTGGAATGGGAATTTCAAAGCGCTGGTGTCAACCTCATGCGGCGAATTAAACAGGCCTTTGATCCCAACGGGATCATGAACCCAGGTAAGATCTGGGTAGATGGTGGTGAAACTCATGTATAGAATCGAAGATTACGCTCAAGAGATCAACCGCTGTATCCAGTGTAACTTTTGCCTGGAACATTGCCCAGTTTACATCGAAGATGGAGTAGAATCCAGTGTAGCCCGGGGTCGATTGAATTTAATTCAAGCTCTACTCGTGGAAAAAACCCTAGTTCCGAGTGACAGAGCAGGAGTGCTTTTGAATCGTTGTCTCCTTTGTACCAACTGCAGCCAAGGTTGCCCAAGTGGCATCCCTGTCGATGATATTGTCATTACTGCCCGGGCCGAACTACAGAAGAAATACGGCTTAGGAAGGACAAAACGCTTTCTTTTACGGCAAGTGGTTAACCGTAGCAATACGACAAATCTTGCTACCTGGGCCTTGTCAATTGCCAGACGCATGAACATGGTACCCGATCAGTTTCCGAAAATTGCCAATCGATCGTTTGAACAGCGGATGCCAGCGAACATTAGGCCGAAAGGAGACGTTCGAGGTAAAGTTGGTTACTTTGTTGGGTGCGCAACAAATTATCTTTATCCGGAGATAGGCGATGCAGTGATTAAGGTCCTGACGGCTAGCGGATATGAGGTCGTTATCCCGGAAAGTCAGCATTGCTGTGGCATACCGGCTTTAGCCCATGGAGAGCTTGAGGCAGCTCAAGAGGCCGTACGCTGGAATACAGAGCTATTTGCCAACTTGGACGTGGACGCGGTGATCACAGATTGTACTTCTTGTGGGTACATGCTGAAAGTAAAAGCGGCCAAAACCTTGGCAAAAGATGACCATTACCAAAGCAAGGTGGCAGCTGTAGCAGAAAAAGTGTTTGAAATTACGGAGTTCGTTACCCGAGAGAGCCTATGGCATGATCTCAAATTGGTACTAAGGGATTCTTCGGACCTTGCTGGGATGGAGGGGGTGGACGTGGATAGTACACCTACCAAGGATCTAAAGGTAACCTATCATGTTCCCTGCCATCGGGCCTGGAGCCCGAATCTTATCCAGGCACCTCGTAACCTGATTTCTAGGCTACCAGCGATCAGTCTTGTGGAGATGAAGGAACCTCAACGATGTTGTGGGGCGGGGGGATCTTTTTTCGTTGATAATGAGGTCTTGGCAGAGTCCATCCGAGAACGCAAATTGAAAGATATTCAGAGTACAGAAGCAGACGCGCTTATTACTCAGTGCCCCGCTTGTCGATATTATTTAAGGAGCGGTTTAAGGAAACAGATGCCTGTATTCCATCCGGTAGAATTATTGGCTAAGGCGATTCAGCTTCCGTAAGGGCATTTTCAGAACTACAAATATGTATACAAGGTAAACACCCTGCCTGATCTTGGTGTATGTAAATTAAACATAGTTACAAGTTCATACATTAAAGCAGAGGAATTTCCAGATGGCACACATATTGCATAACAATTGGTTAATCTATTTTGAATTTTCATAATATTTCTTTATAGATTAAGCTTGGGCGATTGGAAATCGCCGTTCAATATGATCTTGAAAGGAGACTAATATGGGACATTTGACTTTGGCAAAAAATGAAGTCTATCAGGCGCTTGCTCAGCGTCTGGACAAGAATCCAGTGGGGGCTCCCTTAAACCCGACACTGATGGAAATTCTCTATATCCTCTATTCAGAAACTCAGGCCATGATCGGGAGCATGTTTCCGATGGGAATGGCCTCCCTAGATCAGTTGGCAGCCCTGACTGGACTTAATGCTATTGAACTTGAGGAGCACTTGAATTCCATGGCCGATAAAGGGCTGGTCATTGATTTTTCCCGGAATGGAGTAAGTTACTACATGTTATCACCCCTAGTCGTCGGATTTTTTGAATACACGTTTATGCGCGTCAATCATGCGTTGCCGATGCTCGAATTGGCCCAGCTTTTCCATGCCTATCATAACGAACCGGGTGTTGTCCAGGAGTTCTTCGGCTCGTCAACGAAATTTTTTCAGACGATGGCTTATGAAAATTTTATGCCAGAGGATGTTGAAACGGAGATCTTATCGTATGAAAAAGCTTCTCAAATAATCAGGGATTCAGGCGGCGGTTCTCTGACAATGTGTTATTGTCGACACCAGGCGGCCCACTTAGGTACAAAAAAGTGTGATGCACCGATTGACGATGTGTGCACTTCGTTGGGTAACGCCTCTGAATGGTTGATTAAAAGAGGCTTCGCGCGTCCGGCCAGTGTAGATGAATTGCTTAGGGTTTTAGACAAGACGGAGCAACTGGGATTAGTGCACATGGCCGATAATGTTCAGAGAAACCCAGCCTATATCTGTCATTGTTGTGGGTGTTGTTGTGGGGTGTTGAAAGCTGCTAAGGAGCATCGTTTTCTAACCACACAACCCAGCAATTTCATTCCTCAAATCAATGAAGATCTATGCAACGGATGCGGGACGTGTGTTAAGAACTGTCATATTGAGGCGATTCAGGTCACGGAAAGGGTCCCGGGAGATAAGAAGAGCAGGAAGGCGACCGTGATTGCGGATCTTTGCTTAGGGTGTGGGGTATGTGTGAAAAGTTGTAAACAGAACGCCCTAACCTTAGTGCAACGTAAGACAATCTATATACCCCCGATGAATAAAAAAGAACAAATGCTTCGAATTGCTCTGGATAAGGGCAAATGAATTCATTAGCTAAAGCTGAACAATCAAGCCGCATCATTAGTCGAGCTTGTCGCCTCGTTGATTAGCTAGGACTGACATGAAGAAGGAGGAGGTGGAAAAATTGATTACCAAACGTGAGGTTATCGAACAGGCGCAGAAACTAGGATTTGATGACGTTGGCTTTACGACTGCCCATCCATTCGAAGCCCAGCAAAAAGTACTTACAGAGAGAGCTGAGAATTATTCGTGGCTCCGCGAAAAGGGGATGGACCTGATGCAAGGTACTGATCCCAAAAATTCGTTTCCGGAGGCTAAGTCAATTATTGTATTAGTGGATACTTATTTCCGTCATGCTTTTCCGTCCTCGCTGGCGGGAAAGTTCGGTCGGTGCTACCTTGACGACGATCGGGTCACGAGAGGTGGTCTGTATCGTCGCACGAAAGCTTTTCGCGATTTTTTAACTGCGAATGGGATTGCTACAAAGATCCCATCCAACCTACCTCACCGCCTGGCGGCGGCACGCGCCGGACTGGGAACCTTCGGAAAGAATTGTCTTATATATTCGAATAAAGTCGCACGACTTAGTTCCTGGATCGTTGTTTTGGGAGTCGTCGTCAATCATGAATTCGAACCGGATCAGCCTACTTCAGTAGAGGGTTGTCCTAAATGGTGTAAATCCTCCTGTATCGCTGCTTGCCCGACCAATGCTCTGACTGGCCCCCGAACCATAGACCCTCGCAAATGTATTTCATTTCTGAGCTATTATGGAGAAGGAATTACCCCTCTCGAACTTCGGGAACCGATGGGTATGTGGATCTATGGTTGCGATCGGTGTCAAAATGTCTGTCCACGCAATGAGGCTTGGCTAGCCCAAGACCTTCCAGTCAACAAGGTGGTCGAGGAGCGAGCGGGTGATTTTGAATTAACTAAGCTATTACACATGGACCGTGAGTATTTTATGCAACGAATCTGGCCGCATATGTTTTACATGTCAGCGGATGAGCTTTGGCGCTGGAAAATGAACGTTGCTCGGGTGATGGGTAATAGCCATGATTCCGAGTATATTTCCCACTTAGTCAGGGTTTTCGCCGAGAGCGACGACCTTCGAGTGAAAGGAATGGCAGGCTGGGCGATTGGGCAAATTGGGGGCTCCCAAGCAGAAAAAGAGTTAAACAAGCTTCTGTACGAAAGTATAGGAATGCCTCGCGAAGAAATTATACAAGCATTAAAAAGAGTCACAAGGTAATACAGACTACTCAACCGAAAAACCAAAGATATTGTGAGAAGTGAGGGGAGTAATCATGGAAAAAGCGTCCGTAGCAATTGTAAAAGTAACTGATGTCTACCAAGCGTTGCAAGAAAGCTTAAAATTAAGTGACGGACTTGCAGGATTAGAAGTTAACGACCGAATCCTCATTAAACCGAACATCGTAAGCTGGGACTTTAAGTTACCCTTTCCTCCGTTTGGCGTTGTAACTACAAGTATCGTGATTAGTGCCTTGGTCCGTATTTTAGTAGAACATGGTTTCCGAGATTTAACGATTGGCGAAGGTGCAGTAACGAACGGCAAGTCTGAAGCGGATGCCGTTTACGAAGCGTTGGGCTATAAAACCTTGCAAGAACGTTATGGGGTTAAATTAGTCGATTTTAATGAGGACGAGTTTGTTTCAACGGATTATGGCGATGGATTTAAGCTTAACATCGCCAAAAAGGCTTTAGAAGCCGATAAAATAATCAATGTGCCCGTGTTAAAGACCCACAATATAGCTAAAGTATCCTTAGGAATCAAGAACCTGAAAGGGTGTATCAATAAAAAATCAAAGCAATTTTGCCACGGTCTCGGGGATGAAGAACTCAGTCAGACCTTCCCGCGCATCATAGAAAAGCTACCTGTGGCTTTAACGATTATCGATGGTCTGTATACTTTAGAAAAGGGACCTGGGCCGACAGGGAAGGCGTATAGAAAAGATCTGCTCATTGTTTCTCGTGATCCCTTAGCGTGTGATCTTGTGGGTGCCGCAATCCTAGGCTATCCAGCGGAGGAAGTGGAGCACCTCACGAACTATGCCCAACGCCATGGGTATAGTGTAGATCTTGAGGATTACGAGGTTAAGGGAGAAAGCCTAGCTGACCATCAGGAACAGGTCGTTTATGACTGGGAGTGGTCAGAAGAAGACACTGGTCCGGCGGGGTTTAAAAAGAGTGGCATTACTGGTCTAGCAATCCGCAAATATGACAGCAGCCTTTGTACAGGTTGCTCAGCAAATTATAATCCTATGCTAATTCTTTTTTCCTCAGCTTTTAAGGGGAAGCCCTTCCCCAATATGGAGTTAGTATCCGGAAAAAAACAGTTAGCTAGCGCTGATTTTGATAACACAGTTCTTTTTGGCAAATGCGCTTGCCACCTAAATAAGGATAATCCCGCTATTAACAAATCGATACCGATTTGGGGATGCCCTCCGGATATGGAGAAATTCGTTGAGGTGCTAGCAGAAGAGGGGATCGAGTGCGATTATAAAGAGTACGTGCGTTTTCGGCACTATCTATTTAACAGATACAAGGAAGCTGAAGGCTTTAGGCTTGCAGACTGGACTGTTGAATAGATTGGAGGAGAGTGAGTGAATAAGCAAGATATCTGTTATGCGTCCGTAGTGACACTTGCCCAGTGGATTCGCCAAAAAACAGTATCTCCAAGTGAGGTCGTACAAGCTTTTTTAGATAGAATCGCCCAATACAACCCAGTCTTAAATGCTTATTGCACCGTTGCGGCCGAGCAAGCTCTTCAAGCAGCAAGGGATGCGGAACAGACGATAATGAAGGGCGCTGATCTACCCCCTTTACTGGGTGTTCCAGTCGCGATCAAAGATCTTGTTCTAACCAAAGGAATTCGAACAACGTTTGGTTCACAGGTTTTTGCTGACAATATTCCTGAGCATGACTCTGCGATTGTCAGTCGATTAAAAGAGGCAGGGGCCATCATTTTGGGTAAAACCAACACTCCAGAATTTGGCTATACCGGAATCACGGACAATTTATTGTTTGGACGTACGAACAATCCTTGGGATCTGGCTAGAACGTCGGGTGGTTCCAGCGGTGGCTCCGCTGTGGCTGTAGCGGCCGGTTTAGCTCCAGCTGCTCAAGGTAACGACGGAGGAGGTTCGATCAGAATTCCTGCCAGTTGCTGCGGGGTATACGGTTTAAAACCAAGTTTCGGGCGTATTCCTTTTGATTCTGCTCGCACAAGCTTCTCGGCAAGTGTACCGTTTTTGCATGAGGGATTCATCACCAATTCTGTTCAAGATGCCTCCCTACTCCTTACTTCGACTCAGGGACCACATAGTCACGATCCCTTCTCAGTTCCGATCAGTCGCGAATCCTATTATCCCGTGGAGAGAATGGACATGAGCAAGGTCAGGGTTGCCTATTGCCCTGATCTGGACTTTTTTCCGCTTGATTCAGAAGTCAAAAAGGCAGCCGATCGGGCGGTACAAACTTTAGCAAGACTCGGAGCTCAGGTTGAGCTTGTCAGTCTTGGGTTTACCAATTATCAAGCAGAAGTTAGTAATCCCTTTACTGGAATGTGGACAGCGAATTTAGGGGCTCATTATTCTGAGTTGCTGTCTACATGGGAGACCAAAATGACCAAAGGACTTGTGGTAAGTATTAAAGCCGGCCAAACTATGTCGTCGGTGGAGTATAAACAATTGGAAAAAGCGCGTTCTCGGGCCTATCGTAAAGTAGAAGCGATCTTTGCTAACTACGATCTGCTAGTTACGCCTACGCTGGCTGTTCCAGCGTTTGCCCACGCACCGGGTCCGACTGAAATCGACGGCCTACCCATCGACCCTTACTCAGGTTGGATGTTAACGCCCTTATTTAATCTGACGGGTCACCCAGCAGCCTCAATTAACTGTGGTTATTCTGAGCAAGGTTTGCCGATTGGTCTCCAGTTAATCGGGCCAAGGTATCAGGAAGACATCATCTTGCAAATTTCGAAACGGTACCAGGATGCGATGCCGGAACATTTTTTGCGACCAGATTTGGAGAGTCGACTCGGTTAATCAAATAAGTAAAAGGTTTGGTGATGCTTGATGAGGTTAACAAATCACTATCAGTTTTGGCCAAAGTACTTGGCCACGACCTTGGCAGTACCGGAGACTAGTCTCTATGATAATCTTGCAGTATCAGCTCGGAGGTATCCTAATAGAATCGCAATTCACTATTATAGTGGCTCGATAACTTATCGCCGCTTAAAGGAAGAAGTTGATGCCCTCGCTGGGTTATTACAGCAACAATTAGGGGTGGTCAAAGGCGATAGAGTCATACTTTTCATGCAGAACTGTCCCCAGTTTATCATCGCTTATTATGCGATTCTGCGAGTTAACGCGGTAGTAGTACCTGTGAATCCTATGAATATCACCGAGGAACTAGCCGTCTATATTGAGGACTGTGAAGCCAAAGTCGCCTTTGCTGCACAAGAACTCTTTGATCAGATTGCTCCTTTACAGAAGCGCACACCTTTGCAACACTTGATCGTAGTGAGCTATAGTGACTATTTGGCAAGGGACTATGATTTGCCGATCCCGTCTGTCGTGTTGGCGCCCTATCAAACCTTTGAGTGTGATGCCATTTACTGGCGGGATGCTATATCCGCTGGGTTGGAACCAGGCCCTCACTTAGTTGGCGCAGAGGACATGGCAATATTGCCCTATACCTCCGGAACGACGGGTAAACCTAAAGGGTGTGTTCATACTCATAGGACACTGAACACCAACACCGTTAGCTCTGCTGTTTGGAATAGTCTGATGGTCAATAGCGTTTCCTTGACGACATTGCCCTTGTTTCACGTCACGGGCATGTTGCACAGTATGAATGCACCGATATATGTTGGAGCGACCATAGTATTGCTGAGCCGCTGGAACAGAGAACTGGCGGCAGCTTTAATTGAACGACACGGTTGTACGCACTGGACCAATATTTCGACCATGGTCGTGGATTTTCTCGCAAACCCAAACTTATCCAATTATAATGTAAAATCTCTCTTAAGTGTTGGTGGTGGAGGGGCCCCTTTGCCGGAGGTGATCGGGGAGAAACTCTATCAATTGCTAGAGACTCGTTATTCTGAGGGTTACGGCCTCAGTGAAACCATCTCCCAGACCCATATGAATCCGCCGGATCGCCCAAAATTACAGTGCATCGGAATTCCAATTTTTGATGTTGACGCCAGAGTGTTAAATCCCGATACCTGGCAAGAATTAGGGCCCAATGAACAAGGCGAATTAGTCATCAGCGGTCCGCAAGTCTTAAAAGAGTATTGGCGCCGACCAGTGGAGACTGGGCAGGCCTTTATCGAGATAGAGGGTAAAAAGTTTCTTCGTACGGGAGATATCGCTAGATATGACGACGAGGGATATTTCTATATGGTAGATCGCGTCAAACGCATGATTAACGCCTCGGGTTTTAAAGTTTGGCCGACGGAAGTTGAATCCATTTTATATCGGCACCCAGCGATCCAACAAGCGTGTGTGATTGGGGTGCCCGACTCGCACCGGGGTGAGACGGTCAAGGCCTATGTGATCTTGCAGCAAAACGAGCGGGGTAAAGTTTGCGAACAAGACATCATTGATTGGGCAAAGGAACAAATGGCGGCTTACAAATATCCTCGCCTTGTGCAATTTGTCGAGAACCTTCCTATGTCTGCCAGTGGCAAACTTCTTTGGCGTAAACTCCAAGAAGAAGAACTTGAAAAGCTAAATCAAGCATAACTGCTACAAAAGCATCTATATTCTTGTTCAGAGGAGAGGGTGAGAGACTATGGATTATTCAACCATTATCTTAACAAAGCAATCTGGAGTGGCCACGATTATGTTTAACAGGCCGGAAGTACTTAATGCCTTTGATCGTACGATGGGAAAAGAAATAGGGTCTGCAGTTATGGAAATACGTGATGACCCTGAGGTACGGTGCGTCATCCTTACTGGTGCAGGCAGGGCTTTCTGCGCAGGTGGGGATATCAAGGGAATGTTGAGCGGCCTCAGTTCCTCTTCTCCTGGCGAACGACGGGCTGGCTTGAAAAGTACACATCGTTGGTTGACGGAATTAATCAACCTGGATAAACCAGTCATTGCCTCCGTCAATGGTTTTGCTGTTGGAGCAGGCATGAGTTTAGCGATGGCGGCTGATATCATTATCGCCGAAGACAATGCCAAATTTGCCCAGTCCTTTGTAGGTATCGGCTTAGCTCCAGACTTTGGGGGCAGTTACCTTTTGCCACGTCTAGTTGGCTTGAATAAAGCCAAAGAACTAACTTTTACAGGAGAAACGATTGATGCCCACACAGCACATCGGTTGGGAATTGTTAATCAGGTCGTTTCTGCGGCTGAACTCGAACACGTGACTTGGCAATTGGCCTTACGCCTTGCCCAAGGTCCGACTAAAGCTATCGGGCTAGCTAAGGCCATGTTAAATAGAAGTTTTGAGTCAGATCTCGCTGCCTTCCTGGATTGCGAGGCTTCCTATCAGTCTCTTTGTGTTGGTACTGAGGATTTTAATGAGGGGGTGCAGGCGTTTATTGAAAAGAGAAAGCCGCAATTTAAAGGCATGTAATAGAAGAAATCAATTTATGAGGGGGAATTCTATATGAAAACCATTTTAGCTGTTTTAAAAGCCCAACCTGGCAAAGAAATGGAATTAGCCCAAGCCTGCGCTCAGCTCGCCAATGAGGTAAGGACTAATGAAGAAGGCAACACCATGTACATTGCCCATGTTACAGCAAATGACCCCACCGAGATTGTCTTTGTCGAGAAATATAAGGATGATCAAGCAATGGTTGATCATCGACATTCAGCCCATTACAAAGCGGCTGGCTCCAAGTTTAAGGACTTGCTGGCTGGACCGCCCATTATAAAAATCTTAGACGAATTGGAATAAATCTTAATCGAACAGAATATCTACCATCATAAAACCAGCTTTAAAGAAATCAGTAAGAGTGTGTACTTAGTATACTGAATCCCAGGAATATAACTCGAGTTTGTATCATTTTCATACAAAAACAATCACTCTCTCCGGATTGTTTTACGATTTGGAGGTTTTTTCTTCCAAAACAGAGGTAAATATCCCAGAGCAAAAACTCCTTAGCTTTTACTGCCCAAAGGTTCTGTCAAGACGTTCTAGATTGGAACAAAAAACTGAATTTTCATAATGTTGGCATGATTTTTGCAATTGCAATAAACTGGTAATCTGAATATTGAAATAAAGGCAGATTTGTAATCCAAGATTGTATCGTTAGGTCGTGTGATTTGTTGAGATGGAAGTTATCCGAAACAATCAGACTGGAGGAGAATGAATATGAGATCAAGTGCCTAGTATATCCAATGGATAGGAAAAATGAATAATACATACGACTTGGTGGACAAAAGAGCAATCGTTGGTATGACACTTTGGATAAAGAAGTTAATGAGGTTAAATATCCAGTGAAATTGTGAAACGACGGAATACATTGATAGCGTTACGTAAATCTTGCAGTTTGGATTAATTAACGAGAAGCAGGATGGATAAAGGATTTGTGTGATAGACAATTGACCTATTCTGGAGAACGAAATCGACTAGTGATGGGACAGTATTAAGGAGGAGAGATTAGTATGAAGAAAAAGGAAAAACTCTGGTTAAAGAGCTACCCTGCTGGTGTCAAGTATAACTTGGATTATCCGTATAAGTCGCTGGGCCAATTACTGGATGACACAGTTGCTAAAATGCCAGACACAACAGCTATGATTTTTGGGGGACAGACGGTAACCTACAGGCAGTTTGGGAATCGAGTCAACCGCTTTGCCGGTGCTTTAGCAGGTATTGGTATTGTTAAAGGGGATCGTGTGGGACTGATGGGTCCAAATTGTCCCCAATGGGAAATTGCTTTCTATGCTTTGATCAAATTAGGCGCAATTGTAGTTCAAACAAACCCCATGTACGTCGAGCGAGAAATTGCCTACCAAATGAATGATTCCGGTGCTACATCTATCATTGTTCTGGAAATGTTGTATCCCAGGATAAGAAAAATATTGGAGGAAACGTCCTTACAACGAGTGGTTGTCTTCAACTTTTTGGCACCAGTTGAGCCGGCAGAAGGCATATATTCATACGATGAACTCATCAAACATGAACCTGATTGTCCTAGCGTAGCCATTAACCCTATCGAAGATCTTGCCGTCTTGCAGTACACGGGTGGCACGACGGGTGTATCTAAAGGGGTTATGCTCACGCATTTTAATCTGGTCGCTAATACCCTCCAAGTTCTGGAATGGTCGATGGATATGGAGTATGGTAAGGAACGGATTCTCACGATTCTACCGATATTTCACGTCTATGGTATGACTGACTGCATGAATTATGCTGTGCTAATTGCGGCTACACAGATAATCTTGCCCCGCTTCGACCCGGATCAAGTGCTTGAAACTATTCGTATCCATAAGCCGACTCTCTTCCCTGGTGCACCAACCATGTTTATGGC
>JUEG02000373.1_pt1 | contig 13067 bp, 8 predicted proteins | sample 432341 | NCBI WGS metagenome assembly JUEG02 (sample SAMN02953476, study PRJNA257561) | rock porewater metagenome | biome: terrestrial; feature: Opalinus Clay rock; material: porewater; isolation source: Opalinus Clay rock BIC-A1 borehole | place: Switzerland: Mt Terri URL, St-Ursanne ...
GAGTATTACGAGCAGTTAGGGCAATATATTTATGCGGGACAGGTAGTGCTGGCAGAGCTCAAGAATAATATTATCCCAACAGCTCAGGCTAAAGCTAACGAGACGGAAAACAGACTTGATCAGATGACTGTCAATAACTTATTGCAAGTACAAGAGATTATGGAACAAAGAATTTATGATTTGCAATTAGCGGAAAACGTAGCCGTTCAAAGTATGCCGACCATTAAGTCGATTGAGTACGGAAATTATAACTTAGTACGAAAGATTAATTCTGCGTTTGTGATCACCATGCCGATCTTTAAACAATGCTTAGTTCAAGCAATCATGTTAAAACGCCAGTCTGTTCAGGCTAAAGCGATGAGCGCATTAGATGAGAAGACCAATGAGCTATTACTAAGAAATGCTGAAAACACAGCTTTGCAATCAAAAATGGTGGCTAAACTTGCCTCCGGAAGTTCAGTAAGTATTGAAACCCTAGAAAAATCATGGCAGACAATTGTTAAAGGCATCGAGGAAACCAAAGTTATTCAAGAGGAAATGAGACAAAAACGACTGGATGGTACGAAGAGATTAGAGGTACTCAAACAAGATTTCGTTAATCGAGGGATTGTTAGATAGGGAATTTACAGTAATCATAGGCAAAGACGGGCACGATTTACAGGATCGAGCCCGTCTTTGCCTATGTCTTTGTCGTTGCAATTTATTACTTTTTGACAAGAGATGTGAAAATAGAGTAATATAGTTCGTAGGCGAAATAATACTGTACGAAATGTTATCGTGCGAAATATTCTGATAAGGAGAATAATAAATGGATAATTTATATGAAAGTGCTAAAGTCGCAAAACTATTTCAGGAAGTTATGATTTTGTTTAAGCACAGCATGAATAAAGTCTTTGAGGAGATGAATTCTGGAATGACAGCTCCTCAAGGTATGGTTATGGGGATTTTAAGTAAGGAAAAAACAATGAAGATCACGGAACTTAGTAGCAAGCTTAGTTTATCAAATAGTACTGTATCAGGGATTATCGATCGACTAGAGAAGCAGGGCATGGTAGAACGAACGCGGAGCGAAGAAGATCGAAGAGTTGTTAATGTTAGCATATCTCCGAGCTGTACGGGGAAACATCATGACTTTCATAAACGGTTAGAGGAAAATATAGGAAACGTAATGAACAAAGGCACACCAGAAGAGCTTAACAAAATATCTATTGGCTTAGACACATTGAAGAAGCTTCTAAGTGGGCCAGAGGAATAAGTTAGACTTAGTTTTATCACTAAAGATTGGAGATTGTTAGTTAATGATTAAATTGGCCAGATTTTTAAAGCAATATACTGCTTATATAGTTATCATTGTTGTACTTTTGTTTTTGCAAGTTCTTTCAGACCTCTATCTTCCTACCCTCATGGCAGATATTGTTGATATAGGTTTAGTAAATAAGGATGTCAGCTATATTATTAAAATAGGCGCCTTCATGTTACTCATTGCAGCAGGAGGGACCATATGTGCAATTATTGCAGCCTATTTATCTTCAAAAACAGCCGTTGGGTTCGGAACAATATTGCGCGAAAGAATATTTGCTAAAGTTGAGAGTTTTTCCTTGCATGAGTTCGATAAATTAGGGGCTGCAACACTAATTACAAGAACGACAAATGATGTAACTCAAATTCAGCAGGTATCGATCTTAATCCTAAGTATGATGGTTACTGCGCCTTTAACTGCCATTGGTGGCGTGATTATGGCCTTGCGACAGGATACATCATTAGCATGGGTACTTGTGGTTGTTGTTCCAATACTGTTTAGTGTCATAGGTGTTACCTTGATGAAGGGTTTACCTTTATTTAAGGTTATGCAGGAAAAGATTGATAAATTGAATCTTGTTTTGCGGGAAAATCTGACGGGGATCAGAGTCGTACGTGCTTTTAATCGCATCGATAAAGAAAGAATGCGATTTAATAATGCTAACGCAGATCTTATGGATAACGCGATCAAGATCAATATTATCATGGCTGTATTAATGCCGGTCATGATGCTTATCATGAATGTAACAACTTTGGCACTTGTTTGGTTTGGTGCTCTTAGAATTGACAATGGGACTATGCAAATTGGATCACTTTTAGCTTTTATTCAATATGCTACTCAAATATTATTTTCCTTGCTGATGCTTGTTATGTTGTTTATTATGGTACCACGTGCTCAGGTTTCTGCTGTAAGAATCAATGAGGTGCTTGAAATAGATCTTGACATCCTTGATCCTGAAAAACCAAAATTAGTGAATAGTTCAAGGGGATTCGTTGAATTTAAGGATGTTTCTTTTAGATACCCTGGTGCAGACCAACCAGCTCTTAGCAACATTACCTTTAGTGCAAAACCCGGTGAACTTACTGCAATTATTGGAGGAACGGGTTCAGGTAAATCCACCTTGATTAATCTAATTACCCGTTTCTATGATGTTGAAAGTGGTAGCGTATTAGTAGACGGAGTCGATGTTCGAGAAATGAGTCAGAAAGTGCTTCGTGCTAAAATCGGTTTTGTGCCTCAAAAAACGGTGCTTTTTTCGGGTACTATCGCTGAAAATATTAAGTACGGCAAAGAAGATGCTACGATTGAAGAGATTGAGCATGCAGCTCAGGTTGCGCAAGCAACAGAGTTCGTCGTAGGACTAGAAGCAGGCTATGAACATCATATTGCCCAAGGAGGAACAAATGTTTCTGGCGGACAGAAGCAGCGACTCTCTATTGCACGTGCCCTAATTCGAAATGCTGAGATATATATTTTTGACGATAGTTTTTCTGCACTGGATTTTAAAACGGATGCTAGGTTACGGTCCGCTCTAAAACCAGAAATCGCAAATTCTACTGTGTTTATTATTGCTCAAAGTGTATCAACCGTTAGGGATGCCGATAGAATCATAGTCTTAGATGATGGACGAATATCAGGCATGGGCACTCATAAAGAGCTGATAAATACCTGTAAAGTATATCGTGAAATTGTAGCTTCTCAGCTGTCAGAGGAGGAATTAGCGTGAGTGACGAACGTAAAGGTGATAAACCTCAACAAGGTTTTGGTGGAAAAGCAGGGGGGCCGATGGGATCCCTTGGAAAGCCTGTAGAAAAAGCTAAGAATTTCAAAGGGACACTATTCAGACTGCTTAGATATCTAAAGCCGCAGAGAACAAAATTTATTGCCGTGTTCATTTTTGCAATTCTAAGCACTATTTTTAGTATCGTTGGTCCCAAAGTCATGGGTAAGGCAATCACAAAAATAGCAGAAGGCTTTGGAGCCAAAATGATGGCTGTGAAGATGAATCTGCCAGTTCCATCAATGGATTTCACATATATAGGCCAGATCTTGTTAATTCTGTTAGGGCTATATCTTATTAGTGCTGCGTTCAGTTATCTGCAACAATATATTATGGCCGGAGTTGCCCAAAAAACGGTTTATAATATGCGTAAAGAGGTTGATGAGAAACTTTCACGCTTGCCACTTAAGTTCTTTGATGCCAGGAAACATGGCGAAATTTTGAGCCGTGTTACTAACGACTTTGATAATATATCAACAACGCTACAACAAAGTCTCACTCAACTGATCACTGCTATTGTGACAATTATTGGTGTTGTGGTTATGATGCTTTCAATCAGCCCACTATTAACTCTTATTGTGATTTTAACTCTACCACTATATATTTTGGTAACGGTGAATATTGCAAAACGTTCTCAAAAACACTTTGCTGCTCAGCAAAAATCACTAGGAGAACTAAATGGACATGTTGAAGAAATGTACACTGGTCACAAAATTGTTAAAGCCTACGGTCGTGAGGATGAATCTATAGGAACCTTTAATGCTATTAATAATAAACTCTATACTGCCGGCTATAAAGCCCAGTTCATTTCAGGTATAATAATGCCTTTAATGAGACTCGTCGGCAATCTAGGATATGTTATTGTTTGTGTGGTTGGTGGGATATTTGCAATTAGGGGTACCATTACAATTGGTGATATTTTAGCCTTTATTCAATATTCGAGACAATTCACGATGCCAATCGTTCAGACTGCCAATATAGCGAACATTATTCAATCGACTGTAGCCTCTGCAGAGCGTGTCTTTGAACTCCTAGATGAGGTTGAAGAACTACCGGATCATGCTGATGCTAAGGTCTTAGCTTTCCCTAATGGGGACGTGCGATTTGAAAACGTAGATTTCAGCTATAAGGAAGAAGAACCACTAATCAAAAATATGAATATTGATGTCCAACAGGGACATACAATAGCAATCGTTGGACCTACTGGTGCAGGTAAAACGACACTTGTTAATCTGTTAATGCGCTTCTATGAACTAAATGCTGGCAAAATAACAATCGATGGAGTTGATATCAGAGATATGAAGCGTGGTGCACTACGCAGTATGTTTGGTATGGTGCTGCAAGATACCTGGCTCTTTAATGGTACCATAATGGAGAATATTGCTTACGGTCGTGAAGGTGCTACAGAAGAAGAGGTTATGCAAGCAACAAGAGCCGCTCATGCCCATCACTTCATTAAGACCCTGCCGGATGGTTATAATACCCTCTTAAATGAGGAAGCATCAAATATATCACAGGGTCAAAAACAACTACTCACGATTGCCCGTGCCATACTAGCAGATCCTGCTATCTTAATTCTTGACGAAGCGACAAGTAGTGTTGACTCAAGAACTGAGGTTTATATCCAAAGAGCTATGACGGAATTGATGCATGGTAGAACTAGTTTTGTCATTGCGCATAGGCTTTCCACGATTAGAGATGCAGAATTGATACTGGTTATGAACAAAGGGAGTATTATTGAAATGGGTAACCATGTTGAGCTTCTAGCTCAGAAAGGTTTCTATGCAGAGCTTTATAATAGTCAGTTCACCGGAGCAAACTTAGCAAATAAAGCAGTATAAGAATGAACTTCAATATGTACGACGCTTGGGGGCATGAGAACGATCATTCTAGTGAAACAGTAAACGTGCTTGCGGCGACAACCAATAGCACGTCTAATATAAAAAAGATGCTGTCAGAGTAAGTTGACAGCATCTTTTTTGATTAGCAAAAATTTTGTAATTATGAATGAAAATTCATATTGCCAATAAAAAGAAACTGGGTTATACTTTAAATAATCGTTTGTATACCATTAATGTTATACAAATAAATGGCTTACCATCAATATAATATGAGGTGCAATTGTGGAAGAAATAAAGACTAATAGCAGTAGGCCGTCAAAGTATGTCTGCTACAAACTCAGTCGGGTGATGAGAAAGGTCCATCGTTATTATGAAAGCAGCTTCTCGCAGTACGGTATTACACCTGCTCAATTCTACGTATTGAGCGCAGTTTGGGAAAATGATGGAGTCAAGTTTAAAGACCTTGCTAAAAGTTTAGAAATGGATGGCTCAACTCTTACCTCCATCCTTGATAGGCTAGTACGCCAGGATTTACTCGAGAGAAGGGACGACCCAGAAGACAGACGCTCACTCCTAGTCTTTCTTACGGAAAAGGCTGGACAGAGTATAGCCGAGATAACTTGTCTGGCAGAAAAGCTTAATCAGGAAATCAAAGAACGTTTTTCGAACGAAGAGTTCGCAACATTCGAAAAAGTACTTGAAAAGCTTTCCCAAGATTAGGGGGGGGAAGACAAATCCTGATATTGGTATTGGTACTTTTACTTTTACTGACACTGGCCACATGTGGCCGCTGATAATAGGGGGTGAGCGGGATAAGAAAATATTTTTTTAGTTAAAACTAATAGAATATTCAAAATACGCTAGGACTTGTCTTTTACATATGAAGGGAATGGACATATATGATAATTCAAGCTACGTAGTATTTGGTGTGGTTATAAAGGAGGGTTACGGTATGAACGAATGGGAAAAAACCAGTTGCGTACTTTGTGCTCAAAATTGTGGGCTTGAGGCGCTGGTGGAGAACAATCGCATCGTCAAGGTCAGACCGGACAAAGACAATCCTCGAAGTCAAGGCTATGCTTGTAGAAAGGGCCTGAATATTGCGTATCATCAACATCACGATCAACGGCTTACCCAGCCACTAAAAAAAGTGGGCAATGAGTTTGTGCCGATCTCTTGGGACCAAGCCTTAACCGAGATAGCTGAAAAACTGCGATCCATAATTAAGGAACATGGGCCTCGTTCCCTAGCCTTTATGGGTCTCGGTGGCCTAGGTGCTCATTCTGAAGCGGTTTTTGGGCTTCGCCTCCTGAGATCCCTTGGCTCCCAGTATTACTACAATGCCATAGCAGGGGAACTTACTGGTATGTACTGGGGTTATGGACGAACGGTTGGGAAGCAATATAACGCCACGATACATGACCATGAGCGGACTGATATGCTGCTCGCCATTGGCTGGAACGGATGGATGAGTCATCAGACCCCTCAGGCTAGGCGACATCTTGAGCAAATGGCCAAAGACCCCGATAAGTTGTTGGTCGTCATTGATCCAAGACGTTCCGAGACAGCGGAGAGGGCGGATATTCACCTAGCTTTACTTCCTGGCACGGATGCCCTCCTGACACGGGCCATGATCGCAATTATACTTCAAGAAGGATGGCAGAACCAAGAGTATATTGATCGTTACGTAAGCCAGTTCGAACAAGTTAGGCCCTGGTTTATGGAATTCGACGTTCGTGCAGCTTGCAGGGTATGCGAACTTGACTATGAACAGGTCCGAGAGGTGTCACGCCTCTTTGCCACCCGCAAATCGTCACTTCATGCTGACCTTGGTGTGTTAATGGGGCGGCACAGTACGCTGACGACGTATTTGGAGATTATCTTACTGGCCGTCTGTGGTCGTCTGTGTGTTCCGGGGGGGAATGTTATTCCGGGGTGTTTAATGCCTATGGGCTCACACTCTGACGAACGCAATCCCAAACACTGGCGCACGGTAGCAACTGATTTCCCGCCTATTATGGGTATGTATCCGCCTAATGTGATGCCTGAAGAAATTAATAACGACCATCCAGAGCGGCTACGAGCGGTGTTCATCACCTCAAGCAATCCACTACGTTCTTTTGCCGATACGACGGCCTATGAAGAAGCCTTCTCTAAGTTGGACTTACTGGTCACGGTTGAGATAGCCATGACGGAAACCGCTTTGATGTCTGATTATGTACTTCCCGATCTTTCGGCCTACGAACGTTGGGATACCACTTACTTTCAGTGGGATTACCCCGGGATTTACTGTCAAATGCGTCACCCTATTGTGGAACCTATGGGTCAAGCACTTGAGGGGAGTGAGATATTGACCCGTTTGGCAGATAAACTAGGCTTTATTCCAACGATCCCCGAGTCATTGTATGAGGCATCGAGAAAATCCCGTTTGGAGTACGGTCAGGCGCTATTCGCTTATCTGAAATCCGAGCCAAAGGCAGCCACAGTTCTACCCTTTATTGTAGCAAAAACACTTGGTAAAGCGATGGGTTCAGTAAACTTGGCTTGGATGTGGACCATGCTGCAGAATGTGCCTAAGGACTTTCGTGAAAACGCGACCCGAGCGGGGTTTATACCAGGACCGACTATGGGGGATGATATCTTTCAAGCCCTTGTCGACCATCCTGAAGGCTTGTGGATTGGCCAAGTGGACCTGGATAATAACTTCGTCAACCTACGTACAGAGGATAAACGGATCAATCTGTATATACCAGAAGTCGAAGAGTGGGTATATAGCATCACTCCAGAGTCTGAAGAAGAACTATTGAAATCTTCCGTAGATTACCCCTTTATTCTTATGGCTGGAAGGCATATGGATATGAATGCAAATACCTTGATGCGCAATCCAGAATGGAACAAGGGGCGACGGGCCTGCACTCTGGCGATGCACCCGGATGATGCCCAGCGACTAGGGATGAGTGACCAACAAATGGTCAGAGTTACCACAGCGGCAGGAATGGTGGATATTGAACTCGAGACAACCTTAGCCACCCGCTTAGGAAATGTGATAATTCCTCATGGCTTTGGGCTGTCCTATAATGGCGAAGTATACGGAGTGAACGTTAATCGGTTAACCAAAAACACTCATCGCGATCGAATCGCTGGGACTCCGCTTCACCGTTATGTCCAATGTCGAGTTGAAAAGATCTAGTAGATTAGTAGTGAATAAGATTTATTAAGGAGGAATTTTTATGTCCATGCTATTTTCGTCCGCACAAATAGGTACACTTCAGCTTCGCAACCGCCTAGTAATGACTCCGATGCATTTAGGATACAGTCCTAAAGGTGAAGTCAATGATCAACTCATTGAGTTTTATCGAGCTCGTGCCCGGGGAGGGGTTGGGCTAATCATAGTCGGTGGGTGTGGTATTGACAGGATTGGGAATGCCTTCGGCATGACGCAACTTGATGATGATAGTTTTATTCCTGGTTTGAAACGTTTGGTGGATGCTGTCCACGCTGAAGGGGCAAAAATCGTGCCCCAGCTTTATCAAGCAGGAAGATACGCCCACTCCGCTTTGACTGGTCAGCCTTCAGTTGCTCCTTCTCCAATCGCGTCTAGACTGACCAGGCAAACTCCAGTTGAACTTACTCAGGAAAAAATCTACGAAGTGATTGCTTCATTTGTTAATGCTGCCAAAAGAGCCCAATTATCAGGGTTTGATGGAGTTGAAATCATTGCCAGTGCAGGGTATCTTATTTCGCAGTTTCTTTCCCCCGTTACGAATCAACGTACTGACCGTTATGGTGGAGATCTCCAAGCCCGTATGACGTTCGGGCTTGAGGTAGTAGAGGCAGTACGTAATGCAGTTGGACCGGATTTCCCCATTATCGTGCGAGTTGCTGGGAATGATTTTGTGCCCGGCAGTAACACAAACACTGAGTCTAGAGCTTTCTGTCAAGCCCTTGAGAAAATTGGGGTTAACGCTCTGAATGTGACTGGCGGGTGGCATGAAACTCAAGTCCCTCAGCTCACTATGAATGTTCCCCCAGGAGCCTATGTCTATCTTGCTAACGGCATTAAACAAGCGGTTTCAATTCCCGTGATCGCCTGTAACCGGATTAACACGCCAGAATTGGCGGAGAGTATTCTCCAAGAGGGCAAAGCCGACTTCATTGGCATGGCCCGGCCTCTTCTAGCGGATCCTGAGCTACCTAAGAAAGCTATGAATGGAGATTCGCACAGAATACGCCCCTGCATCGGATGCAACCAAGGCTGTTTGGACTATGTATTTCAACTTAAACCTGTATGTTGTTTGGTCAATGCTGAGGCTGGCAGAGAAGCTGAATTGGCTGAATTGGCGATAAAAAATCCCCCTGCTCAAACTCAGCAGATTCTAGTGATTGGTGCAGGTGCTTCCGGATTGGAGTTCGCGCGTGTTGCTACGCTTAGGGGACATAGGGTCACGATTTGGGAGGAAAATGACAAATCTGGAGGACAACTAGCGTTGGCAGCAGCCCCTCCAGGACGTCGTGATTTCTTATACTTTGGCGACTACTTGGTTAATAGTTGCCAAGATTTAGGGGTGATTATTCAGTATAATGTTAAGGCTACAGCCGAGATGATTCTTTCCTCAGTCCAGAATGGAGAATTTGCTAGGGTCGTCATTGCATCGGGTGCCCGCCCCATAGCTCCATCTATCAAAATCGAAGCAGGAACCGAGGTGCTGCAGGCTTGGGATGTTTTGCTGGGCCGCAAAAAGACTGGAAAAAACGTCGTAATTGTCGGAGGAGGAGCAGTCGGAGTTGATACTGCACTTCTGCTAGGGGAATCTGGTACAATAGATAATGAAACCTTACGATTCCTCATGGTGCAACATGCAGAGACAAATGAAGAACTCTATCGTTTAGCTACTCAGGGAAGTAAAAAAATCACAGTCTTAGAAATGGCCAGAGGAATTGGAAGGGACATCGGCTCCAGTACTCGCTGGTCTATGTTGGCAGATTTGAAACGGTACAAGGTTACCTGCCTAGAAGAACACAAAGTACTGGAAATTCGTGCGGACGGTGTTCTGGTAGAGAGCGCTGGAGAACAACAAGTTCTCCCTGCAGATACCGTCATTTTAGCAGTTGGTTCTTGTCCTCAAAATGAACTTTATACTGCCCTGCAAGGTAAGATTGAGAATTTAAGTATTATCGGCGATGCAGCTAAACCCCGTAAAGTGCTTGATGCAATCCATGAGGCTTATGTTGAAGGAATAAAATAATTGTACTTGAAGTTCGAGGGGCCGAGATACGTACAAGAAGTTACGCAGGCGAGGAGCGAAGTTTGAGGGCCGAGATTTGAAAAGGACAGCAAAGCTTAGTAAGTATTCTATACGAACATCGTACATCTTCATCGTTCAAAATTAATCTAACTACGAAGAAAAGGGGAATAGAGTGTGGGACATATTATCAATGCCAAAGAGGAGATCTACCATGCCCTAGCCGAACGCTTAAGTAAAACTCCAGAAGGAGCGCCAATCAATGAAGACCTTATGGCAATTCTTCATCGTCTTTATACGGAAAATGAGGCTCTTGTGGGCAGTAAATTTTCGTCTATCCCCATGACATTAGATAAGATTGCAAGTATCACAGGAATAGAGGGGAATGATTTAAAGGTTATTTTAGATGGAATGTCTGATAAGGGGCTGGTGCTGGATATTCCTCGTAAGGATTCCTTCTATTACATGCTAGCCCCAATGTTAGTCGGGTTTTTCGAATACACTTTTATGCGAACAGGGGATCATGCCTCCTTAAAAGAGTTGGCGGAGTTGTTTGAAACCTACTTTCACAGTGAAGGGGTCATGAAAGAAATAGCCGGGTTCGATACGAAGATTATGAGAACCCTAATTTATGAAAGTATTATCCCATTGGCAGTCGAAACAGAGGTATTGGACTATGAATTGGCGACGGAAGTCATCCGTCAATCCGGCGGAGGAGCAATTACTATGTGTGCTTGCCGTCATGAAGCCTCTCATTTGGGTACCGCCTGCGACGCTCCGCTAGAAGTCTGTATGTCCCTTGGTAAAGCTGCAGAATGGATTGTCCGCAAAGGCCTAGGCAAAGCGGCGACTGTAGAGGATCTGCTCGGAGTGCTTGCTCGAACACAAGAACTTGGCTTAGTTCACTTATGTGATAATGTGATGAATAAACCAACGTATATTTGTAATTGCTGTGGTTGCTGCTGCAAAGTCCTACGTGGTATCAATGAACAACAGGTCTTTGCTACCCATTCTAGTAATTTTATCCCATCTCTAGAGTTAGAAAGTTGCCTCAGTTGTGGTATTTGCTCAGAAAAGTGCCAAATCCGGGCGATCACTATGCTTGATCAGGGAGATGGAATGGAGGTACCGGTTTTAAATAATGAGCATTGCATCGGCTGCGGAGCATGTGCGGCTGCTTGCCCCAGTGGTTCGTTGACTATGGAACGCAGATTAGTCTTGAAGGTCCCACCGGTAGACAGCCGAGATAAATTTCGACGTATGGCTAAGGAGAAAGGCAGATAACCACCTATCTTCCAATATCAATTGTCAATCTAATAAGCCTGTCCCGATGATCTTTGAACTAGATCTTGGGAACAGGCTTATTGTTTTTCAACTGTATTGTGGTATTCAAATTTGATGGTCTGTTCCCCTAAGCAAAAACACGTGTCTTGTATTAGGAATCCAAGTCTTAGAAACGAAATCGCGGCCCTTCATCACCACTTTGTTATTTGTGACCTCTACAACAAATCCTTCACTTTCGTCAGGGAGGAGTTTTCCTTGAGAATTTAAGGGCAGGTAAACTGAAGAAGTGTTGATCATGACAAATCCATCCTTACGGATTGTGGTGGGAAGGTCTAATTGGCGATGAATGTGACCGGAAAAGAAAATCACCTCGGGTGTTTGTTTTAGTATTCCGCGTAGACGATCAGCTTGGATTATAAAGCTGTTTTCGCTGGAACCGAGATTTGATAATGGTTGATGCAAGAATACGAAGATGGGTTTACCTGGGGAATAATTTTCTCGAAGCTTCGATTCCAACCATTCCAACTGCTGGTTGGATAGGTAAGCTCGATCTCCAGTGCTTCGATTAGAGATCGCCGATTTTTCTGATCCAAGAAAAATAAAATGATAGCCTTTTAAATACGCGTCATAATAGACTTGATCGCGTCCTGTAAACTTTAAAAAACGATCAAGAGCCAAGACTTCGGTTTCTCCATTGGGGAAGGTCTCGGGACTCCATGCATTAGTTATTGGGTTGCGATTTGCCTTGTAAAACTCGTGATTACCAATGGTGTAAAATATTGCTGGACTGTTTTTTTGACGGGATATAAGACTACGCAAAGTCTGATAGTCTTGAGGGGCTCCATCTCCAAGATCGCCATTGATGATAAGGTTAGGGACACGGAGTTGTACCATATCACCAAGCATCTGTTGAAACTTGTTTTGGGCAACTTGATTAGTACTTAGTACATGGATGTCACTTACCACTCCGAAAACTAAGCTAGATATTATTTGCTCGGGTTTATTTAGTTGAGGTAAAGGAATATAATTAATATTAGTTCCAGATGCTTGGGCGATAGCCGGCAGGCTACCAACCGGGGGAATTAAGAAAAAAGCATTGTTGCCAGCAATCGAGGTGACTGTTAGAAGAAAAACGAACGGGAGTAGAAGGTGAAGAATCTTTTTCATATGCTTTCCCCCCTGAACGATTTGTATATATTCCTAATTCCATTATGCATGGTTAATCCCACTATGAATAGTGGGTATTTGTAGAAAAACAGAATAATTAGATATGTTTTTTATACATAGATTTAGTTATAATGACAAGGACCTACTATATGTTCTAAATTCGAGTTCATCGGTAGTCAAATAGGGTATGAGAGTTGAAAAGTGTGACACTGGTCACGCCATTGCTGGCAGGATGAGTTATAATTAAATAATCATAATCGAGCTGGGAGTGAGTCAAGATGCAGGTGGTCAAGGAATCGGATGAAGTAATCCAAACAAAGTCCAATTTGCTGATTAGATATATATCCAAAATGAAAGGCTACAAAAGGACAACTCCACTGGTGGCACCTGTGCCTTTTGACATTATTCTTTCCCTTCTCGGCACGTTAATCGGAATATCCGCAATTGTTATC
>JUEG02000228.1_pt1 | contig 12908 bp, 9 predicted proteins | sample 432341 | NCBI WGS metagenome assembly JUEG02 (sample SAMN02953476, study PRJNA257561) | rock porewater metagenome | biome: terrestrial; feature: Opalinus Clay rock; material: porewater; isolation source: Opalinus Clay rock BIC-A1 borehole | place: Switzerland: Mt Terri URL, St-Ursanne ...
AGTAATTTTATTTTAGAACGCATGAATCGGAAATATACCAGGGAATACTATTTAAGCAGAGTTCAAAAAATACGTGAACTTATTCCAAATGCTAGCTTAACTACGGATATTATCGTTGGTTTTCCTGGTGAATCGGAAGAAGATTTCGAACAAACACTTGCTATGATGAATCAGGCCACTTATAGTCAAGCGTTCACTTTTATGTATTCTAAACGTTCAGGAACGCTTGCCGCGGAAATGGAAGATCAAATTCCTTTAGACGTTAAAAAGAGGCGTTTACAGAAGTTAATGAGTGTTCAAAACCAAGAAAGTCTAGCCTGGCGGCAACATATGATTGGGAAAATGGTTGAAGTTCTTGTTGAAGGGCCAAGCAAAACAAATCCTCAACGCTTAACTGGTCGAACTCGTGGCAACGAACTAGTCGTTTTTAATAGTAATCAAGCACTAATTGGATCGTTAGTTAATGTTAGAATTAATGAGGCGGCATCCTATACCCTAATGGGAGAGGTTGAATAATTCAAAAAATCCACTCCTGATAAATTTAATGCAGGAATTTGGAGTTCTATGTAGAATGTAATATTTCGGAGGTGTGTTAATAATGATGAATAATGAAATAACTGAAAAAGCGGGGCTCTTAGCTGATGCTATCGCTCGAAGTTCGGAGCTTGCCGAATTACGTAGAACGGAAGATGCAATGTCTGCTGACCTGTCAGCCCAGCAATTGATTGCAGAATTGCAGAAAGCACAAGAACGGTTTATGGAAAAGCAACAAGGGGATAGCGAGCCTTCTGAGGCTGAAAAAAACCTGGTCGATGAAATTGAAACAAAAGTAGAAGCTAACCCAGCTATTGTTGCCTATATGGCAGCTCAAGACAAATTTACGGAAATGTTGGATAGCGTTAATTCTATTTTAGCCGGTGCAATTGCTGGCTCTTCAGACGGTTGTTCCTGCCAAGACAACACTTGCGAGCCTGGCGGTTGTGAGCCTGGTGGGTGTGGTAGCGGCGGCTGTGGTTGCTCAAGCTAATATCTGACGGAAGCACAGTAAATAAGTTATTAAAAGGGAAGGGCTAAATCGGTAGCTCTTCCCTTTTAGGATTATATAAAACCTGTAAGGGTAATTCATGAATTGCCCCTACAATATATATAAAAGGGGAGAATACAAAGTATGACCACCCCGATGATGCTCCAATATAGAGGTATTAAAGAGAGGGCTCCCGGAACTATTCTCTTTTATCGACTTGGAGATTTTTATGAAATGTTTGGCGAGGATGCAGAATTAGCCGCCCCGATATTACAAATAGCCTTAACTGCTCGAGATGCAGGAGATGGGAAACGAATTGCTATGTGTGGGGTTCCTTATCATGCTTTAGATAATTACTTGTCAAAGCTCGTCAAAGCTGGACACAAAGTGGCTATTTGTGAACAAGTCGAAGATGCTAAGAATGCTAAAGGGATTGTCAAACGGGACATTATTCGAATTGTTTCTCCAGGTACACTGACAGAATCAATTTCTGAACGGACCAATCATTATATAGCTAGTGTATATCATGATATGGACTGGGGACTTGCTTTCCTTGATTTATCCACCGGTGAGTTTTCGATGTTCCAAACCCCAGAACTCGACGTTCTTCTTACTGAACTATCCCGTATTAATCCTGCAGAATTACTGTTACCACCCGAGCTTATAAAAAAACCGAAACCATGGGTGGGTTATTACACGACTGTGCGCGAACGAAAAACCTATTGTGGGCAGTCCTTACGAGAGCGTTTTCTTAATCAACAGGATCTGTTACGAGAATTTCCAGTAGGAGCCCAAGCCGCCACTGCCATATGGGTCTACATACACGAAACGATGCCAGGCGTCGATCCAACCCATATCATAGAAATCACGACGTTCCGTTCGGAGCACTGGATGTTTCTCGACCAATGGACCCGTCGTAATCTTGAACTCACAGAATCCCTCCGTAGCGTTGAAAAAAGAGGAACCCTTTTGTCGGTTCTCGATTTAACCCAAACTGCTTTTGGAGGTAGGCTTTTAAAGCATTGGATAGACAAACCCTTGCTTCGGCAAGCTGCAATAAATCAGCGTTTGGATGTCGTTGAAGAGCTTACCGCAGACTCATTTCTGCGCAGAGACTTATTTAAGCTTCTAGCCGAGGTCTATGATCTAGAGCGCTTGATGGGGAAGGTTTCTTATGGGACTGCCAATGCGAGAGATTTATTAGCGTTGGCACAAACCTTAGCGCTCCTTCCAGAAATTCGTACGCTCTTGACGTCTAACCCTTCTGAAAACCTTAACGGGTATGCAACCCATCTCGATGGACTTGATTCATTCGTCAATAAGCTTCAAAGCGCACTTACACCCAATCCTCCAATATCGCTACGCGATGGCAATATCATCAAGACTGGTTATTCCCAAGAAGTGGACGAATTGCGATCCATTTCAACGGGTGGCAAAGCATGGGTTGCTCAGCTAGAGAATTCAGAGCGTGAACGAACTGGAATCCGGTCTTTGAAGATTGGCTATAATAAAGTATTTGGTTATTTTATTGAAATCACTCATGCCAATGCTCATCTCAGTCCTCCAGACTATCAACGCAAGCAAACTCTATCAAATGCCGAACGTTTTATTACTCCGCAATTGAAAGAGTATGAACAAAAAATCATAGGAGCAGAGGAAAAGCTTAAAGATCTCGAGTATGAGCTTCTCTTGATTCTTCGTGAGGACGTCCGGGCCCACATTAAGACCATTTTGCACATAGCTCAGGTTCTAGCAGAAATTGATGTGTTTGTCAGTTTAGCAGAAGTGGCTGTTCGCAATCATTATGTTCGACCCCAGATCAAAGATGATGGTCAAATACTTATCACTGAAGGCAGACACCCGGTGGTTGAACAAATGCTTGAACCAGGAGTGTTTGTCCCCAATGATACCCTCATGTCGAAGAGTCTGCATTTAGCACTTATCACAGGTCCGAATATGGCCGGAAAATCGACCTATATGCGCCAAGTTGCTCTGATCGTCCTGATGGCCCATATCGGTTCCTTTGTACCTGCTAAAAAGGCCAGTATTTCACTGGTAGACCGGATCTTTACAAGGGTCGGTGCCTCTGATGATTTAGCAGCGGGACAAAGTACCTTTATGGTAGAGATGCAAGAAGTCGCCCATATATTAAAATATGCTACAGGGAAAAGTTTAATCATTTTAGACGAAATTGGGCGAGGGACAGCGACGTTTGATGGGCTTAGCATCGCTTGGGCGGTTGCCGAACACCTCGTTCAACAGGCTAATTTCAACCCTAAAACCCTCTTCGCCACACACTACCATGAACTTACGCATCTCCAAGACGATTTTTCGGGGTTATTTAACCTTCATGTTGGCGTGAAGGAACGGGGAGAGGACATTGTTTTTTTACACAAGATTCTGCCAGGAAAAGCAGACCGCAGTTATGGTATCCAGGTAGCTCGTTTAGCTGGGCTTCCGCAGGACCTTCTTCAACGTGCTAAAACCTTGCTACTAGAATTAGAATCTACTCAGCCAGCACATACCTTGAGTGTTCCACCCAAGCAGGTTGCTCAAATCTCATTCTTTGAAGTCCCACAAACTCACCCGATTTTGCAAGAAATAAACAAGCTGCCCATGGAAGACATGACTGCACGCCAGGCCCTTCAATATCTCTTTGACCTGCGAGAACGCATCCAATCCTCAGAATCCTTGTAGTAATCCGAAGTTCGGACCGAGCTTCGAACATCGAATATCGAGTAGGGGGTGTTTATTATTCCTTATCGAGTAGGCATCGACGTGGGAGGAACTTATACCGACGCAGTGTTTATACACGATGGTCATATCCTACAGACAGCAAAGGTACCCACCCGATCTGAAAATTTAGTGGAGACACTCATGGAGGCCTTTGATCAGTTAAACATTCCAGATGAACAAGCGCTGAACCAAATAACTGTCAGCACAACACTGGTGACAAATGCAATTCTCCAGAACAGAATACCTCCCGTGCAATTACTCTTATTTTCCGGACATGGGATGTGCGTTGATGCACTCCCTTGGCCAGTGAGTTATCTGGAACTCTCAGGAGAAATGGATTTTCGAGGACGTGAAACTGAACCAACGGATCAGAGCGAATGGGAAGAATTCCTAACGCCCAATTTCCGTGAGAATCCTGTCAAAGTAGCAATTGTAGGGAAATTCTCGCATCGAAACAGTCTTCATGAGGAACAACTGGCCTCCTATTTGAAGACGATTAATCCCTCTTTACGAATTGCTTTAGGACACGCTTGGGGACAAGCGAATTTTCATCGGCGTAGTCTGACTACGTATCTAACTCTCGGTGTTTCCGACCTATATCATGATTTTGCTCAACAATTACAAAGTGCCCTAACCTCTCGAAAAATCGTGGCGCCTATTTCAATTTTAAAGGCCGATGGAGGAATTGTACCTCTTGCTAAGCTTCGACCGATCGAATCCATCTACTCTGGACCAGCGGCAAGTATTCTTGCTGCCCTGACTCAAAGTGAATCGACAGCTTCTTCGATCATCGTGGATATTGGTGGAACGACGACCGATATCGGTCTTGTTCTTTCCGGTGTCCCGTTACTCAGCTCCAAAGGAGCTCAAATTGGGCCTTATTCAACCCTAGTCCGTTCACTTGCCGTTCGTTCAATTGCAGTTGGAGGGGACTCTGCCATCCGTGCCACAGATCAAGGTTTTGTCTTAGAAGAGTACCGACTCGGGCCAGCTTATTGTCTCGGCGGAAACGTGCCCACACCAACGGATGCGATGCGTTATCTGGGGCTGATCGACTATGGCAATGAGCGCTTGGCTGAAGAGGGCCTTGCCGCTCTGTTACCAATGGAACGCCGTACACCTGAGTTTCTGAATGAACTGGCAGCGGCTATTATTGACGCTGTAGCAGACAGAATCGCTGGGGCAGTGGATTCACTTAAGCAAGAGTGGCAAGAGGAGCCTGCTTATAAAGTATGGGAGGTTCTCCATCCCCAGGAAGCACATTCCTTCCACACTCTAGTCAGCGGTGGAGGAGCACGGGGAATGACATTGGCTTTGGAAAAACGCCTGAAGACGCCTGTTATTCTCGGATTATATTCAGAAGTTTCCAATGCTCTTGGCGCAGCTATGGCTAAGCCAACCTTTGATTGTACGCTTCATCTGGATACTTATATGAAACGGTATCGAATAGAAGAAACGGGGGAACAGGGGACCTGGTCAGGTGCACTCCGCCCTCATCGCGAAGTCGAAGGTTTTCTAGATACTCTCGCTCAGCAGCTAGCTACATCTTATGGGATGAAGCTTGATGACGTGGAAAAAGAGCCCTTCGATTTCTTTCCAATCGTTAAGGGATATAAAACCGTGGGTCAAATTGTCCGCGGGGCCGTTCATTTGCGGCCTGGTGTGATCGGGAGGATAAAAGTATGAAACGAACTGGAATTTTGTTCTTTCCCGCCTTTGATTGGTCACTCGGCGACACCCATCCCGAACGAGAAGAACGTCTACTCTATACACAGGAACAATTGTTTGAAGAGGGGATTCTTGATTTACCACAAATAAAACAGTATTCACCACGAGTTGCTTCGCTACATGAGCCGTTACGGACTCAAGCGTTATTCCCAAACCCTGAAGCGTACAAGGATTCGTTAGATCCCCACCTTATTGCAGCAGGGAGTGCTATTTTACTTGGCGAAGCACGAGTCCGGGGAGATATTGCGAATGGCTTTGTCCTTGCACGTCCTCCAGGGCATCACTCAGGGGCTACGGTTTGGGGCAATCGTGGGTTTTGCACGCTCAATTATGAGGCTATCCTTGTCAATCATTTGAGGGCTCGTTTTGGCATTAAAAAAATCGCTATTGTCGATACGGATGTCCATCATGGAGATGGAACCCAAGATATCTTTTATCACGACCCGAATGTTCTTTTCATTTCCCTCCACCAAGATGGTCGCACAATTTTTCCTGGCAGTGGATTTGTCAATGAAAAAGGAGGGCCCAATGCTTGGGATCAGACGTTAAACATTCCTCTTCCCCCCGGGACTGGAGACGAAGGGTACCTCTACGTTATGGAGAATTGGGTATTACCGCGACTCGAAGCGTTTGCCCCTGAGCTGATTATTAATTCCGCCGGACAGGACAATCATTTTACAGACCCACTGGGCGCGATGAAGCTCACGGCCAATGGGTACGGGCGAATTACTGAACTTCTCAAACCGGATTTAGCCGTGCTAGAAGGTGGTTATTCCATAGAGGGGGCACTTCCCTATGTCAATCTAGCAATACTACTTGCTCTAGCAGGAGAAGATTACCATCATGTCCGTGAACCACAAAAACCGGATAGTCCGGCTTTATCCCTCGCGGCACTCAAGCCGTATTTTGAGGCCCTCAAGAATCAGCATCAAACCATTCACCCCCGCTTTACCACCCAAAACAAAGCCTTCTTTCCGAACGGAAAATGGATTTATAGTCCTCATTCAGTCTTTTATGATACGGATGGGTTCCAAGAATCTCGACATGACTACATACGAGAGTGTAGCCAGTGTGGTGGCACCGTGTATATTGAAAGTTCGCTTTCGTCGGTTTCCCGAAAGTCTGTGTTGGTGAGAATTCCGTTTCAAGCCTGCTCAGCCTGTGAGCAAGCGGGCTATGACCTATGGGACCATATACACCATCATAGTACAGATATCGCAAGCGGTTTATTACAAAACCAGCTCCATGATAAACTAACTGTTTGGAATAAGAAAGAAGGACTGAGAGAATTTTGACACCGGTGATTCATATCCTTGATTCCCACTCAGCCAACCAAATAGCCGCAGGGGAAGTTGTGGAACGACCTGCTTCTGTCGTCAAGGAGTTGGTTGAAAATGCGATCGATGCAGGGGCAGAACACATTGATATAACGATTGAAGGCAACGGTGTTCCGTTAATTCGGGTGCGTGATGATGGTTGCGGAATCGCGATTGCAGATTTACCGTTAGCTGTTATTCGGCATGCTACAAGTAAAATTAGTCAGATAGAGGATCTCGACCATTTACGAACCCTCGGTTTCAGAGGGGAGGCCTTACCTAGTATTGCTTCAGTTTCTCAAATGGAGATCTCCTCACGTCCTGCCGATGAAGTTGCTGGATTAAGCCTTAAGCTTAGTGGGGGAGAGCAAGGAGAGTTTTCTGAAGTGGGGTGTCCTGTCGGAACGTCCGTGACGGTCCGCAACCTATTTTTCAATACTCCGGCTCGCTTAAAATTTCTAAAATCCACTCCTACTGAGTTCGGCCTTATCAGCGATACCATAGGGCGAATCGCTCTGGCGCACCCAGATATCGCTTTTTCGTTAACTCATCCGCAACAAGTCGTTTTGCAAACGTCTGGACGCCGAGATTTACGAGAAACAATAGGAGCGGTCTTAGGTCATGCCATCGCTCGACAGCTCATCCCGATCAACATTCAACAGGGAGATTGGCAATTAGAGGGCTTTATCAGTCCACCAAATCTCGTTCGATCTTCTAAGCATACACAGACCTTTATGATTAACGGACGAATGGTTCGCTCACCGTTCTTGAATCGCGCCCTCGAGGAAGGGTATCATACCCTCATTCCAACGAAGCTTCATCCTGTTGTTGTACTACATCTACACATTCCGCCCTCAGAATATGATGTTAACGTTCATCCGACAAAAATGGACGTGCGCTTTAAGAGTGAGCAAGCCTTAGCCCCTTTTATTAGTCAGGCAGTTTATCAAACCCTAATTAAAAGCAAACCGTTACCTTCTTTTCAAACACAACATTCATCAACACACGAACCTAAGACAGCATTCCCGATTAAAAATTCTCCACGTGCGGTTGTATCCGTAGTTTTAGGAACTCCCAAGGTTGAAGGACAAATTCATGAGACTGTAGCCTCACTCCCTGAAAGTGTCTCAGATAAACAGTCCAGCAGGCCGGAAATCTATAACCAAGAAAAATTATACCTACCCACTCAAGAACAGTCTGGGATTGTCGAGAGTCCAGTCTGCAACGCACCTACTCAAGACGCCTCACCGGAGATAAAGGCCCATGTGGATCAACGATTGACTCAAATCTGTCCCACTAGTGAAGTTAGTGAAGTTTGTGAGGTCAGTGAACTCGAAGAAGTTGAAGTCTCAGGCTTGAATTCAAAAACAGAAGATATTTTTGCCCACATCTGGCCCTTAGCCCAGATATTCAACACCTATATCTTGGCGACTGACGGGGAAGTCCTCTTGATGATTGACCAACATGCTGCTCACGAGCGGGTTAACTATGAACGACTATTTACCCAGTTCAGAGAAGCCAAGCGTTCCAGTCAGGCTCTTCTAATCCCGCTTTCTATGGAATTTACCCTCCAAGAAGAACAGGTGGTGTTAGAAAACTTATGGAATCTCACTGAAATGGGATTTATTTTAGAGGAATTTGGCGCACGAACCTACCTTTTACGGGGTGTACCCGTTCAAACGGGAACTGTCCAGGCAGACAAGCTACTCCGCCAGTTTATTGAAGAGATCTTACAGCAGAATTCTGCACCCACTATCGATAAATTATTGGAGGAGTGGATTTATTTATTGGCTTGCAAGGAATCCATCAAAGCACAAAATTCACTTTCCTTGCTCGAAATGGAACAACTTATTGCACTCCTTGGTCGAAGCAAAAATCCCTATACATGTCCACATGGTCGGCCAACGATGATTCAAATGACTCGATCAGAAATAGAAAAACGCTTTTACCGTACTTGATCGATCAGAAGTTTGCGAGCACACTGACCCGGGTATACTTCTGTGAGGAGGCTCTATGTTAAAGGAACAACCTGTCATCATTAAGATTACGCATTCCGATCCTGAACTTCTAAAAAGACTCGCTTGGTTTCAGCAACAACCTGGATGTAACTGGACTGTAACACGAGGTGAGGAAGAAGATTCACCAGACCTTACAATTACGCGTCAAGGCGTTTTCTTAAACACTGGGACAAAACAACTATTGTTTCATCCCAGTATGGCGATTATTAGACTCCTTAATCTCCTGCGTGGTGGGTTTGATCGTTATCTCGAAGCAACCCAACTTACGGCTGGCGACTCGTTAATTGATGCTACACTGGGCTTTGGGACTGATGCTTTGATTGGGGCATGGGCTGTCGGTGAGAAGGGAAGCGTTCTTGGGATTGAACAATCTCCGATTTTAGCCGCTTTCGTTCATGATGGCTTGAGCCATTTTACAAAGATCATTCCCAACGCTAAAAACAAAGAAAAACAGGATGTTTGGATTGCTTTAGCTGGAGCTTCTCAACGTATTGAAGTTGGATGGGGAGAACACTGTGACTACTTAAAGAGCATCCCATCCCGCTCAGTGAATGTAGTCTATTTTGATCCGATGTTTCGCGACACATGTAGGAAGTCTGATTCAATTCAGCCTTTGCACCGATGGTCTGATCCTAATCCACTCAATCAAGAGGCTGTATTAGAAGCATGTCGGGTTGCACGGAACCGGGTCGTTCTCAAAGAGCGCAAAGACAGTTTAGAATTCCGTCGACTAGGGTTTGACATACTCCTCGGAGGCCGGTACAGTCCGGTCGATTATGGCGTCATATTAGTTTGATGGGGGTTGGTTTGATGAATCCATTGATTATTATTATCGGACCGACCGGCGTTGGTAAGACTTCACTAGGAATTGCCCTTGCTCTGGAACTAGGAGGGGAAATAATTTCTGGCGATTCGGTGCAGTTATATAAAAAACTTGATATAGGTTCAGCGAAACCTTCTGCTGCAGAACTCCAACTCGTCCCACACCACCTTATTGATTACTTAGACCCTTCAGAACCGTTTTCAGCAGCTCAGTTTAAACTAAAGGCTACTACTTTAATTAATGAAATAAGGGAACGGGGTCATGTTCCAATTGTGGTTGGGGGGACAGGACTATATATTCGTTCCTTGCTCGATCCCTACGACTTCTCTCAACCGGGCTCTGAAAAAATTCGATCGAAGTGGAATGAATTTTGCCAGTTACACGGAAATTTAGCACTTCATGAGGAGCTAAGGGAGAGGGACCCTGAAACTGCACAGCAGTTGCACCCCAATGATGTGTTTCGGATTATTCGTGCTCTGGAGGTCTTTGAGTTAACGGGTAGCACGCTATCGAGTCAACGTCAATTCCAAGATAATGAATATAAGGCACTGGATCCGTCAACTCTCTATATTGGGCTAACCGCTTCACGCGAAGTGATCTACGAACGAATCAACCGACGCTGCATTTCGATGCTTTCTCAAGGCTTAATTGAAGAAACACTCGCTCTATTAAATAGCGGTTATTCACCAACTCTAAAACCCTTCCAGAGCATAGGCTACCGTCATACCATTTGGTACTTAAAGGGACTTGTTACACAGTCTGAAATGCTTCGTTTGCTGCAACGAGATACTCGTCATTTTGCTAAACGTCAACTGACGTGGTTTCGCCGTGATCCACGCATCAGTTGGTATAATACTGAGACTGATTTAGACGTAATACTCAAGGAAATTGTGAAGACTTGCAGAGCCTGTAAAACTCGTGTAGAATAAGGCAAGTAGAAATATAAGGTGATGGAGGGAAATATATGAATAAATCGCCCATCAATTTACAAGATACCTTTTTAAACCAGGTTCGCAAGGAAAACCTTCCTGTGACCATTTACTTGGTTAACGGGTTTCAGCTTAAGGGACTTATCAAAGGTTTTGATAATTTCACAGTGGTAATTGAGTTTGAAGGTAGACAACAAATGGTCTATAAGCATGCCATTTCGACCGTCATGCCGATTCGCCCGATTAACTTTATGGCTGCAAGTGCTGAATCAACGACCATTACCTAGATTGAACTCTAAAAATCAGGCTAAGCTCGAAACATGAAGAACTAAGTTTGGTATGCACCGAACTTAGTTCTTTCTCTTGAATTCAGTTGTCATTTGTGATATCTTAAAGTCATATGCTTATATCTTGGTGAAAGAAAGGAACTCAACCCAACTATGGAAACTCGAAATTTAAGAAACATTGCAATTATCGCTCACGTTGATCATGGGAAAACGACGCTTGTAGATGCCATGTTAAAACAGAGTGGAACCTTCAGAGCTAACCAACAAGTCATTGAGCGCGTCATGGATTCCAATGATTTAGAACGTGAACGTGGAATTACAATCCTATCCAAAAACACCTCCGTTCACTGGCAGGGAACAAAGATCAACATTATTGATACGCCAGGACATGCCGACTTCGGAGGTGAGGTTGAACGTGTCTTACAAATGGTCAATGGAGTACTACTCATTGTTGACTCATTTGAAGGCCCTATGCCACAAACCCGTTTTGTTTTGAGAAAGGCTTTAGAGCTTAAGCTCGTGCCTATCGTAGTTATCAATAAAATCGATCGCCCGGATGCTCGCCCAGATGAAGTAGTCGATGAAGTACTAGACCTCTTTATTGAGCTTGGTGCAGAAGATCATCAGTTGGATTTCCCAGTTGTGTATGCCTCAGCGCGTGCAGGGACTGCAGGACTAAAACACGATGCTCTGGAAGATACTTTAGCACCACTGTTTTCTGTGATCCTAGAACACATTCCAGCTCCAGTTGTCGACCTTGAAGCTCCGTTCCAGATGCTCGTAACCACTTTGGATTACGATGATTATGTCGGAAAAATCGCAGTCGGCCGAATAGTTCGTGGAACCATTCATCAGAACGAAAGTGTCACCTTAATCAAACGGGATGAAAGTTTTGAACGAGTTAAAGTCGGAAAAGTCATGATCTTTGAAGGACTGAAACGACAAGACGTTCCTGAAGCTTCCGCTGGAGAAATCGTTGCACTCACTGGACTTAGCAGTGCTAATATTGGAGAGACGGTTGCCTGTTCTATTTCGCCTGAAGCCTTACCAACGATTGAAGTTGATGAGCCAACATTGTCTATGAACTTTATGGTTAATAACAGTCCCTTTGCTGGTCGAGAAGGACATTTCGTTACCTCGCGAAAAATTCGTGAGCGTCTCTGGAAAGAAGTCGAGACCAACGTTAGTCTAAGAGTCGAAGAAACGGACTCTGCTGATTGTTTTCAAGTATCCGGTCGAGGAGAACTTCACCTCTCGATTTTAATTGAGAACATGCGTCGGGAAGGGTATGAACTACAAGTTTCTAAACCCGAAGTCATCTATAAGACGATCGATGGTGTCAAATGTGAACCGATCGAGTTTCTAATCTGTGACCTTCACGAAAGTGCGTTGGGATCGATCATGGAACTTCTCGGCAAGCGTAAAGCGGAAATGGCCAATATGACGAACCTTTCAGCGACACAACTGCGTATAGAATTTAGAATTCCGGCACGTGGCCTGATCGGCTTCCGTGGAGACTTCTTATCTGAAACACGGGGCGAGGGTATGATGAGCCATGTGTTCTTGGGTTATGAGCCCTACAAGGGCGATATCCCTGGACGAAATCGCGGTGCACTCATTGCCTTTGAAGAGGGCGAGACCAACGCTTACGGCCTTTATTCCGCACAGGATCGAGGAGTATTATTTGTTGATCCGGGCCTACATGTGTATGCAGGGATGATTGTTGGAGAGAATAAACGTGAGCAAGATATTGAAGTGAACGTTTGTAAGAAAAAACAACTCACGAACATGCGTACCAGTTCAGCTGATGAAGCGTTACGCCTTGATAAGCCTAGAGATTTCTCGTTGGAGCAATCGTTAGAGTTCATTAACGATGATGAACTGGTTGAAATTACACCTAAGAGCGTTCGTCTCCGCAAGAAATTCTTGGATCACTCTTCTCGCGTTCGATACTCTAAGACATTAACAGGGAAATAATTACAACGTGTTTAACGGACACCTTTTATCCTTACTTGCGTATAGTAGTAAGGATGGGAGGTGCCTGTAC
>JUEG02001013.1_pt1 | contig 12889 bp, 12 predicted proteins | sample 432341 | NCBI WGS metagenome assembly JUEG02 (sample SAMN02953476, study PRJNA257561) | rock porewater metagenome | biome: terrestrial; feature: Opalinus Clay rock; material: porewater; isolation source: Opalinus Clay rock BIC-A1 borehole | place: Switzerland: Mt Terri URL, St-Ursanne ...
GCGGGCAGCGGCGGCCGCAGCCGCCGCCGGTCGCCGGCCAAGCGCTCCGCGCTCCTCACTGTCGCCGTACCGTCCGTCGCCGTGATGGGCGTGGCCGGTATCGCCGCCGCCTCGGTCGGCGTCGGCGACCAGGACGACTCCAGGACGACACAGGCCCAGGGCGAGTCGGCGGTCAAGCCGTCGGCGGCCAACAACAAGCTGGACACCCAGCTCGCCGGCCTCACCGCCGACGCCGACGACTTCGCGGACCGCGCCAGCCGCACCCAGGAGCGCATCGACCTCAAGCAGCGGCAGGCCGAGGAGAAGAAGCGCAAGGAGGCGGAGGCCGCGCGCAAGGAGGCCGAGCGCCCCAAGTTCGCGCTGCCCGTCACGCAGCAGGGCCTGAGCTCGTACTACGGCCAGGCAGGCGTCAACTGGATGTCCGTGCACAGCGGCATCGACTTCCCCGTCTCCTACGGCACCCCGGTGATGGCGGCCTCCGACGGCACCGTGCGCACGCAGTACAACATCGCCTACGGCAACATGGCGATCGTGACCGCCCCCGACGGCACCGAGACCTGGTACTGCCACCTGAGCAGCACCAAGATCCGGTCCGGGTCGGTCAAGGCGGGCGACACCATCGCCTACTCCGGGAACTCCGGCAACTCCACCGGCCCGCACCTGCACTTCGAGGTGCGCCCCGGCGGCGGCTCGGCCATCGACCCGCTGGCCTGGCTGCAGAGCCACGGCCTCGACCCGCAGTAGCCGCCCGGCGGAAGCCCCCGGGCACGAGCCGTGCCCGTATGCCGGCGCCCGCAGATGGCCGAGCGCCCCGCATCCCCCGCCGGCCGCTCCCGCTACAGCTTCTGCACCGGCGCGTACCGCAGCAGCAGCACCTTCGGCTTCTCATCCCCGAAGTCGATGGTCGCCTTCGCGTCGTGCCCGCTCCCGACCACCGACACGACCGTGCCGAGCCCGAACTGGTCGTGCGTGACGCGGTCCCCTGCCGACAGCGCGATCACCGGCCGGTCCGTGGTCCTGCGGGTCGCGAAGCCGCTCGGCCCGGCGTTGGCGCGGGACGAGGACAGCGACGCCGAGGCCATCGCGCCCGCCGACGCCGAGGGCGTCGCGGCGCCGGTCCGACGCCAGTTCAGATACGCCTCCGGAATCTCCTCCAGGAAGCGGGACGGCGGGTTGTACGAGGGCTGGCCCCAGGCGCTGCGCAGCGTCGACCGGGTGAGGTAGAGGCGCTCACGCGCGCGCGTGATGCCGACGTACGCCAGCCGGCGCTCCTCCTCCAGCTCCTTCGTCTGGCCCAGCGCCCGCATGTGCGGGAAGACGCCGTCCTCCATGCCGGTCAGAAAGACGACCGGGAACTCGAGCCCCTTCGCGGTGTGGAGGGTCATCAGCGTGATGACGCCGCTGCCGTCCTCCGCGTCGTCGGGAATCTGGTCGGAGTCGGCCACCAGGGCCACCTTCTCCAGGAAGTCGGAGAGCGTGCCCGGATTGTCCTCCCCCCGCTCCTGCTCGAACTCGAGCGCGACGGCGGCCAGCTCCTGGAGGTTCTCGATCCGCGTCTCGTCCTGCGGGTCGGTGGAGGCCTGGAGCTCCGCGAGATAGCCGGTGCGCTCCAGCACGGCCTCCAGGACCGTCGCCGGACCGGCGCCCGACTCGGCGATCGTGGTCAGCTCCTCCATCAGCGTGTTGAACCGCTTCACGGCGTTGGCGGAGCGCGCGGCCATGCCGTACGCCTCGTCGACGCGCCGGAGGGCCTGCGGGAAGGTGATCCGCTCGCGCGCCGACAGCGCGTCGATCATGGCCTCGGCACGGTCGCCGATGCCGCGCTTGGGGACATTCAGGACGCGGCGCAGCGGAACGGTGTCCTCCGGGTTGGCCAGCACCCGCAGATACGCCAGGACGTCCCGGACCTCCTTGCGCTCGTAGAAGCGCACGCCGCCGACGACCTTGTACGGCAGCCCGACCCGGATGAAAATCTCCTCGAAGACCCGGGACTGCGCGTTGGTGCGGTAGAAGATCGCGACATCGCCGGCCTTGGCCTCGCCCGCGTCCGTCAGCCGGTCGACCTCGTCCGCGACGAACTGCGCCTCGTCGTGCTCGGTGTCGGCGACATAGCCGGTGATGGTGGCGCCGGCGCCGGCCTCCGTCCACAGATTCTTGGGGCGGCGGTTCTCGTTGCGCTCGATGACGGCGTTGGCGGCGCTCAGGATGGTCTGGGTGGAGCGGTAGTTCTGCTCCAGCAGGATCGTCCTGGCGTTGGGGTAGTCCTCCTCGAACTGGAGGATGTTGCGGATCGTCGCGCCCCGGAAGGCGTAGATCGACTGGTCGGCGTCGCCCACGACGCACAGTTCGGCGGTCTCGCCGCCCGTCTCCTCGCCGGTGCCGACCAGCTCGCGGACGAGGGTGTACTGCGCGTGGTTGGTGTCCTGGTACTCGTCGACCAGGACGTGCCGGAAGCGCCGCCGGTAGTGCTCGGCGACGTCCGGGAATGCCTGGAGCAGGTGGACGGTCGTCATGATGATGTCGTCGAAGTCGAGCGCGTTGGCCTCGCGCAGCCGCGACTGGTACATCCCGTACGCCTCGGCGAGCGTCTTCTCGAAACCTCCCCCAGACTCCGTCTGGGAGGTGCCCCCACGCGCCTGCCCGGCGAAGGTCTCCTCGTCGATGAGCTCGTTCTTGAGGTTGGAGACCTTGGCGGTGAAGGACTTGGGCGGGTAGCGCTTGGGATCCAGGTCCAGATCGCGGCAGACGAGCGCCATCAGCCGCTTGGAGTCGGCGGCGTCGTAGATCGAGAAGCTGGAGGTGAAGCCGAGCTTCTTGCTCTCGCGGCGGAGGATGCGGACGCAGGCACTGTGGAAGGTGGACACCCACATGGCGTTCGCCCGGGGCCCGACCAGCTCCTCGACGCGCTCCTTCATCTCACCCGCGGCCTTGTTCGTGAAGGTGATCGCGAGGACGGAGCCGGGGTGCACATGGCGCGCGCCGAGCAGGTGCGCGATGCGGTGGGTGAGCACCCGGGTCTTGCCGGAGCCCGCGCCGGCGATGATCAGCAGCGGTGAGCCGGTGTGCACGACGGCTGCGCGCTGCTGCTCGTTCAGCCCGTGGAGCAGCGCGGCCGGGTCGATGACGGGGCGGGGCGCGCCGTCGCGGTAGTACGAGCCCTGGTGGACCGGGCCGTCGAACGCACCGCCGAAGAGATCGGCCGGAATCTCCTCCCGTCCGTCCTCCTCGGGCGGGGGCGAGTGCTCCTCGCCGGGCAGGCCGCCGGAGGAGCCCTCGGGGTGACCGCCGGACGGGCCGCCGGAGGGGCCGGTCGCGGAGCCGGTCGCGGGACCGCCGGAGGGGGCGAGGTCCGCCAGGAAGCTGTCGTCAAAGAGGCTGCTCATCGCCCACCGAGTCTAGGCCGCCGCACCGACAGTCCACACCGCTTCCCGTTTCCTGCGGCTGCCGGGACCTTCGCTGTGACGCTGCGCGCCCGTACGGCCACCCAGCGGACCTGCTTTCACACCACCGCCGACAAGGTCACAGAATGGTTTCGGTCATATCGAGCATCAGCCTTCACAGGAGCACCACACCTTGGCTACGGTGCTCGATCAGGCGGCCCGCACCCCCCGCCGGCGACCGCGTCGGCACGGGCGGCCTCCGCCGAGTCCGGCCGTCCCTCGCGGGAATCCGGAGCCGGGGACCCACCTTCCTCGCCATCAGGGGGGAGGGGCCCAGTACCACCGGGGTGAATCGGCCCGTACGCGCCGCGCGGCGTCCCCTACGGGCCGTAGGGCAGCCTTCCGTTCCGCCCGAACCCGACAGCTAACCCGGTAGGCGGTCCACGGAAGGAGCGCGGCCTTGGCGTCGCACCGTAAACCGCGGGTCCGGACTCTCCACTCCCCCGCTTCCCGCCGTACCGCCGTCGGCATCGGCACGGCGGCCCTCGCCTCCGTCACCCTGCTGTCCCAGGGAGCCCATGCCGCACCCGGGGACCCGAGCGGACCGGGCGGGCCCAAGCAGTCGATCGGGGAAGTCCAGAAGAAGGTGGACGAGCTCTACCGGCAGGCCGGGAGCGCCACCCAGCAGTACAACGCGGCCAAGGAGCGCACGGAAGAGCAGCGAGCCGAGGTCGACGACCTCCTCGGCGCCGTCGCGAAGCGCACCGACAAGCTCAACGAGGCGCGGCGTACGCTCGGCGGCTTCGCCACCGCCCAGTACCGCAACGGCGGCATGAGCCCCACCGCCACCATGCTGCTCGCCTCGGACCCGCAGAGCTACTTCGACCAGAACCATGTGATGGACCGGATGACGAGTCGGCAGCAACTGGCCGTCGACAACTTCCGGGAGCAGCACCGCGAGACGTCCGCGAAGCGTGCGGAGGCGACCGAGGGCCTCGTGGCCCTGACCGACGCGCAGGAGAAGCTGCGGACCGGCAAGCGGACCGTGCAGGCGAAGCTGTCCGAGGCGCGCGAGCTGCTCTCCCGGCTCACCGCCGAGGAGCGCGAACGGCTGGCGGCGATCGAGCGCGAGAAGGCCGCCGAGGCCGAGCGCCAGGCGGAGGAGCTGGCGCGCAAGGAGGCGGCGCGGGAGCGCCGGGAGGAGGCGGCCCGCAAGGAGCGCGAGGAGCAGCAGGGGGACGGAGGCACGACCACCCCGGCCCCCGCCCCGGACGCCACCAAGGCCCAGCAGGTGATCGACTTCGCCCGCTCCCAGATCGGCAAACCGTACGTCTGGGGCGCCACCGGCCCGAATTCCTACGACTGTTCGGGGCTCACGGGGGCGGCCTGGAAGGCGGCGGGGGTGTCCCTGCCGCGCACCACCTACGACCAGGTGGAGACCGGAGCCCGGGTCGCCAAGGCCGACATGCAGCCGGGTGACCTGGTGTTCTTCTACGACGACATCAGCCATGTCGGCATCTACGTGGGCGGCGGCCAGATGATCCACGCCCCGAAGCCGGGCACGAACGTACGGGTCGAGTCGGTCGACCACATGCCGTTCCACGCCGCGACGCGCCCGGCCTGACGATGAGCGCGCCCTGACGACGTTCCCTGGCGGCGGGAGCACCCGCCCGCGAGGACGCACCGCACGGCGAGTGCACCGTTGATGACACCCGACGCCGATCCGTCCCGTGCGCGCACGGGACGGATCGGCGTCGGGCGCTGATTCACCTGCCAGTACGCTGGTGCTGTGTCGCACAAGGGCCACGGCCCTCCCTCGGACAGGCGGTGCAGTCATGGAGTACGCACGTTTGCGAGAGATCGCCGAAGAGCTTTCCCAGCATGTCCCGGACCCCTTCGTGGGCTACGAGATCACCGGCGACCAAATTGTCATGATGATGTCCCCCGGGCGTCCGCATGAACTCATCGCCTGGACTCTCCGCGAGCAACTCTCCGAGCAGCTCAAGGCGACCTCGCCGCGCCTGGTCGCCCACACGGGGGGCGAGGTCGAGGACCCGGCCATCGGCCGGCTGCGCCGCCCGGATCTCCTCGTCGTGCCCTACGAGGTTTTCGCCGAGCACACCATGGCCCCGTTCGACCCCCATGACATTTCGCTCGTCTCCGAGATCGTCTCTCCGTCAAACCACACGAACGACTACCTCGACAAAATGATCGAGTACCCGGCCATGGGCATCCCCCTCTACCTCCTGGTCGACCCGCGCAAAGGCACCATCGCGGTACTGTCCGACCCCGGGCACACCCCGGACGGGCCGCGCTACCGGACACGCAGCGACTACGTCTTCGGCGACACGGTGACCATCGGGGAGTGGACGCTCGACACCACGACCCTTCGCGAGTATCCGCCGAGCCGCTGACAGGCCGGCCGCGCGGTCGGGGACAGCGACCCCGGGCCGGTCTCTCCCTGCCTCCGGCGGCCGGTCTGGTGTTTGAGTCAGTGATGACGACGGGTGCTCGGGGCGTCAGATTGCGGCAGCGTGCTCCTGCGACATGTGCTCGTTGACGCCCTGAAGCAGTTCACGGAGCGTGGCTACAGAGACCCACGTGATCCGCTGTCCCACGTTCGCTGCCAGAGCGGCCGGTTCCGGAAAGAGGACGAGCGCGGCCTGCGCCTCGGCGGCGAGTGACGGCAGGAATTCGGAACAGTAGGGATGCTCGGATCCGATCGCTGCCCGCACCGACTCCCCGAAAGTGCCATATTCACCACCCTCGACCCAATTTCCACTGAATCCGGCGAGCCGTGGAAAGGTGACCGCCACTTCCCAATCCGCCATGGGAAGTTCGCGGTACGAGGGCGGCAACTCCCTGGCGAGGGCGGAGCGTCCCGGCCAGCGTGCGCAGATAGTCCCCGCTGTCCATTCCCTCGGACGCTCTGCGCAACTTCTCCTGGAACTCGACCGGGGTACCGTCCAGCACGCCACCCACCAGTGAGTCGGCGACGAACTCGATCACGGCGGCGGCGGTGGAGACGGGGCACACCCAGCTCGCCGCGCTGGAGCCCGTAACGGTCCGAGCGAAGCGCTTCAGTTCCTCGTCCAGGGGAATCTTCCCTTGGGACTCCTGAACGCTGATGGCGAGGTCGAGGACCCTGGCCACCGGACCCCTGTTGAACGTGGCTCCCGTATACGACTGCACGTGGTTTCCCTCTGCTCGTGGGCGGCGCCACGTACATTCGCAACCTGGCAACAGCTTCCTGTCGGGCGGCCGCTTGCAGTACACGGCGGCCCGTTAGCGGCGAACTTGACCGTCCGTCTCGCCGAAACGCTCGATGAGACAGCGGCAGGCTCCATAACTCGCGTCAAAACCGGTGCATTCGGCCGCCGGCGCCGTGCGCGCGGTCGGCTCAGCCCGCGTCCCGGGCCGGTTCCTCTGTGCCTCGGGCGAGCCGGTCCGCGACGAGGGCGAGCCAGGCTCCGGGGGTGCATGGGGCCGGAGGATCGACCTCCATGCCCAGTTCGCCGGTGGCAAGCGCGTAGTCGGACTCCTCCAGTCCGAGCGCGCGGAGTTCGTGCAACTCGCCGACGAGCCGGGCGGTCAGCGCGGAATCTGTGCCTGCGAGGTAGTCCTCGACCGCCGCCTCGTGGTCCTCGAACTCGTCCGGCATGTCCTGCGAAAACCAGCCGCCCAGGAACTGGCCCAACTCGGGGAAGCGGGCGTGCCACTCCCAGTGGGTCGCCGGGGCTGCGGTCGGCGGCACCTCACCGGCTTCGACGCTGTGCTTCAAATGGTCAGCGAGCTGGAGCAGCCAGCCCTGGATCTCGGTGTCGGGCAATCCGACGTCCGGCACCGGGTAGAACTCTCCGAGCCGCTGCCGGAGCCTGCCGGGCGGGTTCCGCGAGTACTCGCGCAACTGCTGCTCGGCGACGGCGACCGCCCACGGGCGGGTGTGCCAGGTGTGCCGCAGATAGGAGTCCAGCGCGGCGCTGCGCTGTTCCGCCCCGTCGTCGGCGGACTGCCCGAGGTAGGCACGGATGACCTGATCCAGCTCGCCGTAGCGGTGATCGTGTTCGAGCGGCTTCATGGACACGGTGACGGAGCCTTACAGATAGACGGGGAACGTGGCGTGCACGGTGAAGCCGTTCGGGCTCTCCGGGACGCGGCGGAGGACCACCCGGGCGGCGCGGACATCCACCGGCTCGCGGCCCGCGAGCATCATCGCCTGGAGCAGCACCCGCCCGACAGGCTCGGTCCGCGAGGGCCAGGCGGCCTCGATGGCGAGCCGCTGCCGGGTGCCCTGCGCCAGCCAGCGGTGGATCACCTGCTCATTGCGGGTGACGACCTGCTGAGTCGCCCACTGAGCGGTCTCCCGGTCGGGGTAGGTGGCGGAGCGGGTCAGCACAGCTCTCCTTCGGGTCGGAGGGAGTGGCATTCCGACAGGTGGCGCGTGAGCACGCCCGACAGGTGCGTGAACCACTGCGTCCAGGTCATACCGGTCACGGACGCCATGGAAATCTTTTCATCGAAGGCTTCCGTCATGAGGCTCTCCGAGGGGTACCTGGCCAGCGCACGGGCGGCCTCGCCGACGAGCTGAGGCAACAGCCAGGGGCAGTGAGGATGACACCGCCCGATGTATCTGACGAGGATCCCGTCCACGTCCTCAACCTCCGCCGGCTCGAGCACGGACTCGGAAAACGAGACGAGTTCGGGGAACCAGCCCCGGATCTCGATCCGATTCTCCGGAACTCCCAACGTCCCGACGAACGCCTTCCAGTCACCCTGTTCGATGTACCGGACGCACGCAGTCAGAATTCCACGCGCACTGCTTTCCCGCAGTGCGCGCTTCGGAATCTCGTGACTCAACTGCCCCATGGCCGGGTGAGTGTCCTCGAAATCCAGAGCCTGCCGAATACTCTCAGCGCTCTCTTCCGGCTGACGGGCCGTGTTCACGTCCATGCGGGACTGACGCCGGCAGTAGTGCAGCAGGTTGTCTCCGAGGGTTTCCTGTCCTGCGGACACCGCGGACCACCGGATTTCCCGCAGCATCAGCGCCGCACTCCGGGTTCGGGCACGCCACATGCCCGTCTCGTCTCTACCGGGCACGTCTCCGTCAAGCGCCATCTTCAAGCTTTCGGTTGATCATCACAGCGGGGCCGGATAGGAAGTGCCGAGGACTATGAGTCGTCATGTATCGGCAGCCGTCAGTACGCGTTAAACGACCAGAAAACGCCCACCTCTTCCTGAGATACGACAATCAGCCCGAGATCCATGAGCCACCCCGTAAATGCGATACCCGGACTCGCCCGCCTCGAGAAATCAGGGCTCTTGGACAAGCGGGCATCGATGGAGGTGGTGCAGCAGAAGCAATCCGGGCCGTACCGAGAAAGAAGAGTCCGCGCATCGGCAAGCAACGACTCCTCACACTTCTCGAAATCCGGAATATTTTTTACTTCGAACCAGTCATCCGTCATCGCTACGAGCAGTTGGACGGCCGAAGTGAGCGTGATTTCGTGACACGCTTCGAAGCTCTCGATGCCGGGCGATACGAACGGAAAGGTCGCCACTTCTTGAGTTCCTTCGCCCTTCGCGCCCTTGTCCCAGTCGAGCGCTACCCAGCCACGGGGGTCCTCACCGGTGCGCGCCATGATGGCAAGGACATCCTCACGCCAGTCGTCATGTCCTCTCACTCCTGTCACGACGAGCGAATACTTGTCGTCGAACAAGCGCATCGCTGCCGCTTCCCAGTCGTCACGTTCGAACGATGGCATTTTAGATCCCGGTTAGTAGGTCATGCAGTCGGCATAGATGTAAGCACAACAAAGGGAGGGTCGAGGTTACTATCGTACTTGAGCACCGTTCAGACACCCTTTACCGATATGGCCTGCGCATCCATTCCATGGTTTTTGAAACCAGATTGATTCTCGTCATTTGGCTGTTTTGTTACAGATCGGCCACTGTACTCGCCTTCGGGTGCGGTACTTTCGAACGCCTTCGGCGGGTCAGTATTTTTTTGCTCCGGTGGCCCGTCCAGCCACGCCTTGATAGCCATAGCGTTCTTGTCGATGGTGTGCTGCGTCAATCCTTGCGCCTTTTCCATGCTTTCGAAAGTGGACGCACCACCCACCGATGGCTTGCCGTGAGGCCACGACGGCGTGGGGGGACCTCCCTGGTCGCGCAGTCGTTGCGCCAACTGTTCATCAGTCTTGCCCACGTGCTTGCCAAGGGAATGAGAGCCGTTCAGATATTCATGGCTCGCCAGGTCGATGTGGTAGACACCGTTCTTCGTGTCCTCTGGATTCGTCCACTTGTGCTCCTTCTTGAATTCATTCAGCGCCCGCGCCCCGAAGGACTGGGCCCGTGCCGACTCGGCGCGGAAGGTCGGGGCGCTGCGGTGCGCTTCGTCGAGGGCCTCCGTCAGAGCGCCGAACTGGGAGGTGAGGCCGTCGAGCCGGGTGTTGTACGTATTGACGATCGTATTGAGCTTGCCGGTGTCGATATTGAGCACGATGCCCGCGCCCAGCTGCCCTCCCACCTTGACGACGCCCTTCACGAAGCCCTTGACGTCACCGAAGTCGAGCCCGTCCTTGAGGTCGATCTTGGGCAGCGCCTCGCGTACGGCGTCCATGTAGACGTCCCAGACGTCCCCGTTGAGAGTGACGGCCGCCTGGGCGTACTCGTACAGCAGGTCGCCGATCTTCTTCGCGGTGTCGAACAGCACGGTCATCACCGGGTGCGTGGCACCCGCCGACGAGGACGCCGTGTCGTGCTTCCACTCGTAGCCGGCGGTCGACTTGCCCCAGGCGGTGGTGCCCCAGAGCGAGCTGCAGAACGTCCGCATGGCGTCGTGCCATTCGGTGTTGGTCTGGTTGGTGATGGTGCCGACCTGGGCCGTCAGCGAGCTCTCCACCATGGAGAGGCACATCATCGTCGCCATCCAGCCCTTGGACAGCGAGTTGAGATAGTGCTGTTGCGGATACGGATAGACGTCCGCCACCTTGCCCATACGGAAGGCGTGCTTCACCACCGGGCGCAGCACGTCCCGTACCGGCTCCGGCACCCCTTCCAGCAGTGTGCGCAGGATGTCGTCGCCGCCGTCGTTGTCGCCCCATTTCAGGTCGGGCACCTGTCCGTAGCCGGGTGCCTTCTCGATCACTTGCGGCAGCGGCCGGGTGACCGGCTGCTTCGTGCCGGAGGGGTGCGCGGCGGCCTCCGCCTTCGCGTAGTTGTTGGCCGTCGAGGTGAAGCCGACCGCCGCACCGCCGATGCTCACCACGCTCTTGGCCCACACCTCCAGGAAGCGGTTGCCGACCTTCATGTAAGCCGTGGAGAACGCCTGCGGGGACGTGCCGTAGCCACCGGCGTCCGGATACATGTCCAGCGCCTCGGCGAGGTCCTTGGCGCCGCGGTTGAGCACTCCCTGCTGCAGTGCCACGAGCCCGGAGACCCGGAACAGGTCGGACGGCTTGACGTCGATCGTGCCGTTCTGGCCGGGCGGGGTGGGCGTGCCCATCAGCCGGCGCCCCAGCCGTGCAGCACCGCGCGGTGCGCGGCGTCGTAATTGAGGTGCCCCTTCACCACGACCTCATGGAGCCATGCCTGCGCGGCCTGGAGGTCCTGCATCGAGTGGTCCCACTTGTCGAGCTGGTCGACGAACGTCTCGCGCGCCTCGCCTTCCCAGCTCAGCACCACCTTCTCGGTGCGACCGTAGAGGCCCTCGAGCCGTTCGTTGAGCTGCTTGAGCATCTCCTCGAGTTCCCCGGAAAGCCTCCGCAGCGTGGCGAAATCTACAGTTATGTGGTCGTCTTAGGACATGCGTTCCCCCGGTTCACAGGTCGTCGATGCGGCTTCGCGGAGCTGAGGCGGCGGCCGGTGCCTGCTGCGGGCCGGAGTCGGACATCGCGCGGGCCTCGGCCGCCACATCCACGGACGCCTGCACCCGCTGCATCCGCTGTACGACGTCCAACTCCTGCTCGGTGAAGCCGTCCCGGCTGAGCCGCGTCGCCTCCTCCATCAGGACCAGGACCTGCCGGATGCGCACCATGTCCTCGGTGACGCCCTGGTGGAGATCCCGGTAGGCACTGGCGGTCGTGCCCTGCCAGCCGGCCGCGATGTCGTCCACGACGGCGTCCATCCGCTTGGCCTGCTTGTCCAGATACCGCTGCATGTCGTCGAGGTCCGAGGCAAGGCTGGTCAGCTTGTCCTCGGACACATCGAGATTGGCACCACTCATTCCGTCCCCCGTTTCCATCCCCCGCCGAAGTCACGGGGCTGCCTGCGGCCCGGTGCGATCCCGTACGGGAACCTTAACAACAGGGCCTGACAGGGGCGCGGTTCACATCTTGGAGCAGGCCTGTGCGGGTTCGTCGACCGGACGTGAGGAGAGCGACAGGAGACGGCGGCCCGGCCGGCACGGCCCCGCGGTGCGGGTAGGCGGCCAGGTCAGCACGGCTCTCCTCCCGGCCGGAGGGAGTGGGATTCCGACAGGTGGCGCGTGAGCACGCCCGACAGGTGCGTGAACCACTGCGTCCAGGTCATACCGGTCACGGACGCCATGGAAATCCTTTCGTCGAAGGCTTCGTCATGAGGCTCTCCGAGGGGTACCTGGCCAGGGCGCGAGCGGCCTCGCCGACGAGCTGAGGCAACAGCCAGGGGCAGTGAGGATGACACCGCCCGATGTATCTGACGAGGATCCCGTCCACGTCCTCAACCTCCGCCGGCCCGAGGACGGACTCGGAGAACGCACATCGGCTCGGGGTCGGCAAATGGCAGGAACGGTCAGTGCTGTTCGGCGAAATGGACATGAATCAGTCGCAGAATCTCACGCAGGATCGGGTCGGCCGCCCACGGGATGGCCGGTCGGAGGCCGGCGGCCAAGGTCTCAGCGCTGGGGAAGAGCAGCAGCGTCTCCTGCAACTCAGCGGCGAAAAAGGGGAGCTCCTGCCGGCATCCGGAGGGGTGTTCGCTCTCGACGCCCGCCTTCAGCCCTTCCTCGAACACGTCGTACTCCCCCGACTCCACCCACCAGCCGAACCGGGCGGTCCTGGGGTACCTCACCCGTACTTCCCAGGCCGCCATGGGCAACTCCTGGAAGTCCGGCAACGCCTGCCGGTCCAGCGTGCGGATCAGGCCGGCGAGCAGCTGCAGATATTCACCGTTCTTCAGGCCCCCTGCGGCCTTCGACAGCCTTTCCTCGAAACCGGTCGGGGTTCGGGGCGGCCGTTCCCCTTCGTACTCCTTCGCCAGCAGGTCGAGAAGCGCGGAAACCGTGGCGGACGGCAGCGCCCAGGCAGCACTGTTCGAGGTTTCCAGTGTGCGGCAGAACCGCGCCAGCTCGTCCTCCAGCGCCGAACCCGTCTCCTGGCAGGCAACGGCCAGGTCGAGGGGTTCCGGGGCTCGGCGGCTGCCGGGTGCCGGGGCGGGACGGGACGGGGCCCGGCAGCCGGGTCGGGGTGAAGTCATGGACGCATGACCGACGAACAGCCCCCCGCCGGGGCGACCGCCGAGCCGGGCCCGGA
>JUEG02001018.1_pt1 | contig 12877 bp, 13 predicted proteins | sample 432341 | NCBI WGS metagenome assembly JUEG02 (sample SAMN02953476, study PRJNA257561) | rock porewater metagenome | biome: terrestrial; feature: Opalinus Clay rock; material: porewater; isolation source: Opalinus Clay rock BIC-A1 borehole | place: Switzerland: Mt Terri URL, St-Ursanne ...
TCTCCAACGACAACCCCTACAGCGAGGCCCAGTTCAAGACCACCAAGTACATGTCCGACTACCCCGAATGGTTCGATTCCCTGGCGCACGCACGCGAATGGTTCGACGCCTTCACCTCGTACTACAACCACGAGCACCGGCACTCGGGCATCGGATGGCACACCCCCGCCTCCGTCCACTTCGGCACCGCCGAGGAGGTCCGCGACCAGCGCGCCGTCACCCTCGCCGCGGCCTACACCCGCCACCCCGAACGCTTCGGCCGCCGCCCCACACCACCCGAAATACCCCGGCAAGCGTAGATCAACGACCCCGCCAAGCGCAGGGAACCCACACCACAGATCTCATAGCCTCACAACCGTCTCACTGGACTTGAAATCTTCCGCGCCTCCGGCGAGACGTCCGGCGAGACGCTCGTAGCCGATCTTGTACGCCTGCCAGACGATCTCGCTCAAGTCCTGGTCCTCGCCCATGACGAAGGCCAGGGGGGCGGTGTCGGGCAGGAGCCAGCCGAGCCAGGTCGCGAACTGGTCGCGCAGCGGGATGGACAGAGAGCCGGGGATGTGGCCGGCGGCGTAGTCGGCGGCCGGGCGGACGTCGACGACGTGGCCGCCGTCGGCTATCAGGGCCCGGACCTGCTGTGCGGACAGGGAGGGGAGCAGCGGCTGCGCGGTCAGCACCACCGGGCCGCGCCGGTTGATCTCGCCCAGCCAGTCGAAATAGGCGGGGTAGGTGCCCAGGCTCGCGATCAGCTGAGCCACGAAGGTGTCCTCATCCAGTGCGCCGAGCAGGGGGTTGGCCTGCTTCTGTGCGCCGATGGTGGTGGTGCGCTCGGTGCCGGGCGGGGCGGAGCAGAAGGAGCCGGCGCCGTGGGTGGGCCAGACCGCGGTCTTGTCCGGCAGGGCGGTCAGCCGCTTCAGGGACCGGTACTGGGCGCGGGCGAGTTCCTCCGTCCGCTCCGGGCCGAGGAGGTCGGTGCGGGCGGCGGAGTTCACGATCAGCGACCCGCCGGTGAACACCCCGAGCTCGCGGGAGCCGTCCAGGAGCAGGAAGGACAGGTGCTCGTCGGTGTGCCCGGGGGTGGCAAACGCCCGCAGCGTCAGCCCGCCGAGGTCGACCTCGTCGCCGTCCGCCAGGCCGTGGTGCTCGAAGGCGCGCCGTCCGGCGGCGGAGGCCAGGATCGTGGCGCCGGTGTCCCGGCCGAGCTGGACGGCGCCGGAGAGGAAGTCGGCGTGCAGATGCGTATCCGCGGCGAACGCAACCGCCAGGCCGCGCCGCTCGGCCGCCCCGTGCAGAGCGCGCAGGTCACGGCTTGCGTCGACAGCCAGCGCGCGGCCGTCACCGAGGTCGAGCAGATAGGCGCTGTTGCCAGCCCTTCATCGACCAGCGGGATGAGGTGATCGTCCGCGAAGCCCACGGCGTCCTCCAAGATCTCGGAACGGGGACGTGTGGTCACGCCCTCAAGACTCAACTACAATAATCCATAGATTTATGGAGGGTGCCATGTCGGAGAACACGAAGAGCGAAACGAAGTCGCGGCTGTACGACGCGTTCGCGGCCAGCGGAAAGGCGCTGGCCAACGGAAAGCGTCTGGAGCTGCTGGACCTGCTTGCCCAGGGCGGGCGCACTGTGGACGCGCTCGCGAAGGCGGCCGGGCTGAACCTGACCACCGCGTCGGCGCACCTGCAGACGCTCAAGCAGGCCGGGTTTGTCGCCACCCGCCGTGAAGGCGTGCGCATCCACTACCGGCTCGCCGGTGACGACGTCGCCCAGCTGTTCGCGCTGCTGCGCAAGGTCGCCGACCGCCACCAGGCGGCCGTACCCGCCGCGCGCGACGCCTACCTCGGCCAGGACACGACCGGCGAGATGAGCCGCGAGGAGCTGCACTCCCGCGTCGCCGCAGGAGATGTCGTCGTGCTCGATGTACGGCCGGCGGAGGAGTACCTCGCCGGACACATCCCCGGCGCGCTCTCCATTCCCGTCCAGGAGCTGGCCGACCGGCTCAACGAGCTGCCCGAGGACACCGAGATCGTCGTCTACTGCCGCGGCGAGTACTGCGTCCTGGCCTACGACGCCGTACGGCTGCTGACCGACCGCGGCCGACGCGCGATCCGCCTCAACGACGGCATGCTGGAGTGGCGCCTGTCCGAGCTGCCCGTCGACGCGGCGGGGCTGACGTGAGCGACCCGACCGCACGCTCCGACCGCACCCCGGGCTCGCGGGCGGCCCCGTCTACCTGGATTACAACGGCACGACCCCAGTCGACCCGCGGGTCACCGAGGCGATGCGGCCGCACCTGACGGACTTCTTCGGAAATCCCTCCAGCAGTCATCCTTACGCTGACGCACCGCGGCGGGCGCTCGCCGAGGCCCGCGCCCAGGCCGCCGGCCTGATCGGCGCCCGGCCCGGCGAGCTCGTTTTCACCTCCTCCGGTTCCGAGGCCGACCTGCTGGCGCTACGCGGCGGGGTCCTCGCCTCGGGCCGCACGCGCCCGCACGTGATCACCCAGGCCACCGAGCACCCGGCCGTGCTGGAAACCTGCCGTGCACTGGAGCGGCTGCACGGCGCCCGGGTGACGGTGCTGCCCGTCGGCGGCGACGGGCTCCTCTCCCTGGCGGCGCTGGCCGACACGTTCACCGAGGACACGGTGCTGGTGTCGGTGATGGCGGCGAACAACGAGACCGGCGCACTGCAGCCGGTCGCCGAACTCGCCGCCCTCGCTCACGAGCACGATGCGCTGTTCCACTGCGACGCCGCCCAAGCGGTCGGCAAGGTTCCCCTCGACGTCGACGAGCTGGGTGTGGACCTGCTCACGATCGTGGGGCACAAGATGTACGCGCCCAAGGGCGCAGCCGCCTTGTACGTACGCGACGGTGTCGATCTGGAGCCGGTCGTCTACGGCGGAGGCCAGGAGCGCGGCCTTCGCGCGGGGACGGAGAACGTCGCCCTGGCCGTCGCGCTCGGCACCGCCGCACAGCTCGCGGCCGCCGAGCTCGCCGACGGAGCTCCGGACCGTACCGCGGCCCTGCGCGACGACCTCCACCAGCGGCTCACCGACGGGCTGCCTGGCCGCGTTCACCTCAACGGGCCGGAGAAGAACCGCCTGCCGAACATCTTGAACGTCAGCCTCGACGGCGTGCTCGGCCACGAACTCCTCGCCGCGGCCCACCAGATCGCGGCCTCCACCGGATCGGCCTGCCACAGCGGCACGCACACCCCCTCCCCGGTGCTGACCGCCATGGGCCTTGAGCCGGCCCGCGCGCTTGGCGCGCTGCGGCTGTCCCTGGGCCGCTGGACCACGCCGGAGGACATCGAGACGGCGGCAACGGCCCTCATCCGGGCGGCTACCGCGCTGTGACCGGGCCGATCCGCCCGGACCAGAGGAACCGTCGATCAGCAGGAGGCATGACCGAGTCCCCCGCGCCGGACATCACCGTCGACGGCACCGGCCTGCTCTGCGTCACCCTCCTGCTCCGCCTCCGCAAGGAAATCGACGGCGCCGAACCCGGGACCCTGGTTCACGTCATCGCCACCGACCCGGCCGCCCCGCTCGACCTGCCAGCCTGGTGCCACATGACTGGCCACACCTACCTCGGCCCCGTCCCCGTCCCCGTCCCCGTCCCCGGCGCCGAGCAGCCGGTGTACGCGCTCCAGCTGGCCGCCGACGCGCTACCCACCCGAGCTGACGCGCCATGGCACCGAACCACTCCCTAGCCCCGGCGACAAAGGCTCACCCGTCGTCTGATCAGCCATCGCCGGGTCGCTTGAGGGCCGCAGATCGCCACGGGAGGAGATGACGGACCGAAAGGCGGGCCCATGCAGGCGAGCAAGAGCTCTCCAGGGGAGTCCCGACCGAGCTTCAAAAAACCTTGGTTTGTTGAAGGTCGTTACGGCTCCAGGGCAACCCCGGCCGCCTGCAGCAGCGTGGCCAGGTCGCCGGGGATCGGCATGGAGGTGTTCAGCCCCACGCGGGTGCGGCCGGTATTGCCGGTCGGACAGCGGCCGGCCGCGGAGCCGGGTGCGGCCACCGCCAGGCACACCAGCTGGCCGATGATTTCAAGCAGGTCCCTTTCGCGTACGGCGAGGTGCAGCATCACTGCGTGGGTGCGGGTGTGGGGAAAGGGCCAGGGCTGGGACAGGATGTGGGCGCGCTCGGCGGCCCGCCAGCGCTCGAGCAACGGTTGGTGATCGTGGACCAGCCCGCCTCCATCGGCGCCCTCCCCCTGGCCGTGGCCCGGGACGCGGGCTGCCAGGTCGCCTACCTGCCCGGCCTGGCGATGCGCCGGATCGCCGATCTCTACCCGGGCGAGGCGAAGACCGACGCCAAGGACGCAGCGGTGATCGCGGACGCAGCCCGCACCCTGCCCCACACCCTGCGCTCGCTGGAACTGACCGACGAAATCACAGCCGAGCTGACCGTCCTGGTCGGCTTCGGCCAGGACCTCGCCTCCGAGGCCACCCGCACGTCCAACCGGATAAGCGGCCTGCTCACCCAGTTCCACCCCGGCCTGGAGCGCGTCCTGGGACCGCGTCTGGACCACCGGGCCGTCACCTGGCTGCTGGAACACCACGGATCCCCAGCCGCCCTGCGGAAAGCCGGCCGCCGCAGACTCATCGAGCTCATCCGCCCCAGGGCCCCGCGCATGGCCGCCCGGCTGATCGACGAAGTCTTCGACGCACTGAACGAGCAGACCGTGATCGTGCCCGGGACCGGCACCCTCGACACCGTCATTCCCTCCCTGGCCCGCTCCCTCGGCGCTGTCCACGAACAGCGCCGGGCCCTGGAAGCCCAGATCAACACCCTGCTGGAGGCACACCCTCTTTCCCAGGTCCTGACCTCGATGCCAGGAGTCGGCGTCAGGACCGCCGCCGTGCTGCTGACCACCATCGGCGACGGCACCAGCTTCCCCACCGCCGCCCACCTCGCCTCCTACGCGGGCCTGGCCCCGACCACGAAGTCCTCCTCCGCCTCGCCCGCCAGCGCATCAGCGTCCTGTTCGCGATGCTCCGCGACGGAACCTTCTACGAGTCCCGAACCCCCACCGTCACCCTCGCCGCATGAACGGAACCGACACCCCCAAAACCGACAACGCGGGATTGACGAACGACATAGAGGCACGTTATGGAGGGTCGATGACCCGCAGGGCGAGCCCGGCAGCTGGTTTAGGGCCGAACGAGGTTGTTTTGCGCGGCAGCCGTACCCCGGCTCCGGTCAGCTCCCACACCGTGTCCTCGGTGACGGCGGGAAGCAGAACCGCGGCGCCCTTGCCCGGCCCGGTCACAGCGGCCATAGCTCGTTCAGCGTCGTGTACATGACGCACAGCACCGGGCAGGTCGGGCACTGACCAGGCACGGTCGAGGAGGAGGTGGTCAGTAACGGCTGCGGCCAGTTCGCCCCATTGCGGTGGACGGCCGGACAGGACCTCCCGCAGCGCCTCCGGATGGGGGGCGGTAATCGCCCAGAACCGGCCGGCGCCGGCGAGCACCAGTTCGCCGGTTTCGGGCAGGCGCGGTCCTGGGAGCTGCCGCACTTGGGCGACGTCGGCGGCGGCTGCCACAGCCTTGACCGCCTCCAGGCCAGGAATCACTCGGTGGATCGCGGACAACCGCAACGCATGCGAGGTGGAGTCAACCAGCAGAGCGAGGCTGCTCCGCCAGGGACTCAGGTCTTGTCCTTCGCTCAACTGCAGGCAGGCCGCGTGGCGGTGGTGCCCGTCGGCGATAACGGCTCGGTACCGTGACAAGCCAGCGCTGATGAGGGCTTGCTCGTCGGGGGCGGTGCAAGCCCACAGTTTGTGGCTGACCGCACCGATACGGGCGACGGCCACGGGCGGACGCCGGGTGACGTGATCGACGACCTGAGCCGTCGTCGATTCCGTGGACCGGTAGGTCAGCAGCAGCGGTTCGAGTTGTGCGCGCAGACCGGCTATGGACCGGGCACGCTGCCTGACCACATGGGGCTGTACGTCCTCGTGAGGGATCACCGGGCTGGTCGCACCCCGGGTCAGTTTTAGCTCCCCGATCAGTCCCCGTTGCAGGATCCGGGCGCCGCGCTGCTGCTCGTAGACGTAGATGGCGGGTCGGGTGTCCCGGACGAGTACGCCACGCTGCCGCCAACGGTCCAACTGGCCGGCGGCAGCCTGCCCGTCGATGGCGTGCAGCAGCCGGGCGATGTGGTGAGGCCGTGCGCGCAGCGAGCGTGCACGGACGGGTCCGATCTCGTCGTACGGCGGGCAGATCACGTTGGAGAGATCACCCGCCTGGGTCGGGTCATAACGCACAGCTTGAAAGGGGTGCAATTGCAGACCAATGGGGGTCGGCAGAGCAGGGGTGGGCATCGGTCGCTCCTGGAAGTTGACGCGGTTGGCCGGAGGGGCGGACGAGGGCCACTCGTCCGCCCCTCCAGCGCGGCACTGTCGGGTCAGGCCGACACGTGCTGGGGCTGGGCCTCGCGCACGGGCGGCGGTGCCAGCCGACCGGTGCGGTGCAGCCCGTACAGAGCGGCGGCACAGGCCAGGCCGAGGGCGAGCAGCGCGATCCAGGGGAGCGCGGAGAGGCCTGCCGCGCGGGCGGCGTCGAGAGCGACGCCGGTCAGCAGGTTTCCTAGCGTGATACCGACACCACAGATGGTGTTGTACAGCCCGTAGTGGGTGGCGACGAGACGATCACCGGAGAGCCGGACGATCGTGTCCATCTCGAACGGATAGACGATCATCGTGCCCACGGCGAGAAGAAATGCGGCGAGTGTGGGTGGCACGGCCGCCAGCAGCCATAGGGCCGCTCCGCCGTCGGGCACGGGCACCGCCGTGGCCGCGATCATGGGCACGAATGCCACACCCATGAGCAGCAGCCCCCAGGTGAGTGCCCGGCCCGGCTCCATCCGGGCCTTGCACCATGCAGTCACCCGGGTCTGGAACAGGACCGTGCTCAGCCCGGACACGGCGAAGAGCAGTGCCATCGCGGCGGTGCCGGAGTTTCCCTCGCCGCCCACACGCCGCACCTCAAGTGGCAGAGCGAGATAGACCTGGAACATCAGGACGTAGGAGCCGATCATGGCCACGGAGAAGAGCAGGAACGGCCGGTTGGCCAGGATGCCGCGCCACTGGGACAGCACGCTCTCCCGCTCGCCGTCCTTCCGGTTCTTTGCGTCATCCCCCCGGCGGGCGGGCAGCGCCCGGATCTGCACAATGCTCAGCACGGCGAAGATGGCGGCCGACACCAGGCAGGTAATGCGGAAGTCGACGCCGGTCAGCACCATGCCCACCAGCGGACCGAGCAGGATGCCCGCCTGGTAGAAGACGTTGAACAGACTGAACGCCTCGACCCGGCGCTCCCCGGCGTCCGCCGCCAGGTAGGCGCGGACAGCGGGATTGAAGAGGGCTCCCGCCAGCCCGGTGGCCGCGGAGGCGGCGAGCAACGCGGGCAGCGAGTCCACCAGCCCGAGGGTGGCGAAGCCGACCGTGCGCAACACGCATCCGGCCACGATCATCGGCTTGTAGCCGAGCCGGTCTGCCAGGGTGCCGCCGACCAGGAACATGCCCTGCTGGCTGAAGTTGCGTACCCCGAGCACAAGCCCGACCACCCAGCCGGCCATCCCCAGCGTCCCGGAGAGGTGCGCGGCCAGGTAGGGCATCAGCATGTAGAAGCCGAGGTTGATGGTGAACTGGTTCACCATCAACAGCTGGACGCTCCGTTCGTAGGAGCGCATCTGCGCGATGGTCCCCTTCATCGGGCTTCTCCCTCCAGCGCGACGGACTGAGCTAGCTGCTCGGCATGGTCGCCGTCCATCGCCGCCTCAGGGTCCATGTCGGATTCAGCGAGCCATTCGGGCATGCCGTGCTCCTGCTCCGGGTCGGCCAGCGTGAGCGGGTCGACCACGTTGGTGCACCGGGTCCAGCGGGTGACCTCCTTCTCGTCCAGGCGGCCGATCACCTCGGGCTCGGCGGGCGGCGGGGAGTGGAGCAGGCCGTGGGCGGCGCAGTAGTCGTCGTCGTAGACCGTGCCGAGATAGCGTTGCGGGCCATCGGGGAAGATCGCTGCGATCTTTGTGTCCGCGGGCAGTGTGCGGGCCAGCCATCCGGCCACCAGTGCGACCGCGCCCACGCTCCACCCGCCGGTGGCGTAGTGGCCGGAAGCGAGCTGTCGGCAGGTCCACACCGCGTCCGTCGGGGGCACCCAATGGACCTCGCTGAAGTTGTCATAGGCGACGTTGCCGGGGTAGATGCTCGAGCCCAGGCCGCGCATCAGCCGGGTACGGGCAGGCTGCCCGAAGATGGTCGAGCCGACGGTGTCGACGCCGACGAGCTTCATCCCCGGGTAGAGGTGCTGCAGGACGCGGGATACGCCGGCGGAGTGTCCGCCGGTGCCCACGCTGCATACCAGTACGTCAATGGGGCCGAGTTCGGACGCCAGCTCCAGAGCAAGCGGAGTGTAGGCGGTTGTGTTGTCGGGGTTGTTGTACTGGTCCGGGCACCAGGAGCCTGGGTGCTGCTCCATGAGTTGGGTCACTCGGTCGCGCCGGGCCTGCTGCCAGCCGCCTGTGGGGTGCGGCTCGGAGACGACGTTGACCTGAGCCCCGTAGGCGGTCAGCAGTCGGGTCATGGACCGCTCCAGGCCCGGGTCGGTGACCAGAGTGACCGGGTGACCGTAGACCATCCCGGCAAGGGCCAGCCCCAGCCCGAGGGTGCCGCTGGTGGACTCGATGATCCTCCCGCCCGGGCCCACGTCGCCGCGGGCGCGGGCCCGCTCGACCATGTGCAGGCCGGGACGGTCCTTGATCCCGCCGGGGTTGAACCCTTCCAGTTTTGCCCAGAACCCGCGATTAGCGGGCGAAAGGGGTTCGGAGATCTGGAGAACCGGTGTGTTGCCGACGAGCCCGGAGAGGGCAGAGCGGGCGGGGGGTGTGGCGTCAGTGGTGGTTCGCGGGTGCATCTTTCCGCTCTCGTTCAATGGTGGCGTGAGGGGGTGCTCATCACGCGTGCCGTCCTGCAGAGGGCGAGGCAGGTACCTCGGACCTGTGGCAGCACGCGGCAGCCGCTGCGAGGGCCGCGAAAGCCCCGGTCTAAATCCGCCACCGGCAAACGACGGAGAGTGTGGACCGGCCTGAACGCCGTATCCGGGTTCTGCTGGCCGCAGGCCACGCGGCCAGGGGCCGCAGGGCTGCGGCAGTCAGACCCGCCGCGACTCCGGCGAAGGACGACAGGGCCGCCGTTTCCGCGAACAGCTGCCCGGCTTGCGGCAGCACATGGCTGACCACGTATGGCGGGCAAACAGGGTCAGGGTGTGGATGCGACCCGGAGGACATCTCCCGCTCGACGGCATCTGCCGTGAGCAGGGAGGGGCCGGACGACGCCGACGTGCGGGCATGCGTATGACTGTCGCTGCCATGCGTGGCGGAACAGACGTACGCCCACAGGAACAGACCGCCCAGGACGATGGCCGTCAGCCGGAGCATCCACGGAGCCTTGACAGCGGGGCCGGCGATGCGAGGACGAAGAGGGGGGTGGAACAGCACAGTTCCTCCGGGTAGCAGCCACTTCTCATGGTCGTGGGGAGACAGCGGCAGACGGAGTTCAGCAGGAATCCAGGCAGGGGAAACAGGTCCCGCTCAGGCAGAAGAGGGCGGGGAACCTGCGTCTCGGGTTACCGGGAACTGGCCACACTTGGCCGACCCCGCCCGGCAGGGCAGGGGCTGTCGGTCCTCAGGAGGCGCGACCAGTTGCGGAGCGCGGAATCTAGACCTGCTGAACTACTGAGTCTCTCGTACCCGTCATTGGAGGAAGGGCCGACTCTTCGGGCCGGAACAGGCCGGACTTCCCTACCGCATAGGCGTGCGTAGGCGGCGCCCAGTCCAGCATGACCAGACAAGGAGCGGCCAGGTCCAGACCCTGCTGCGGCTGGCCGGACACGCACTCCTGGCCCGCATGGGCAGAGCCCTCACCATCGTGACGGTCCTCCGAGGTCTCGACCTCGAGCGACGCGTACGCGACAGCATCACCGGCCCCGCCGGTGTGACCTTCATGAATCCCGGCGGACGCGGACACTGGCGCTGCCACGCCGGCCGTCACATGCCCCTCAGCGCTCTCCGCAGTCATGCCGTGCGTGAACACGATGCTGAGCAGCAGCACGGCCAACCACAGCAGAGGCAGCGGCCCCGCAGAAGCGCGGGTCCGCAACATGCCGGAGCGAGGCCAAGCCGTAACCATGCCGTGATGCTAACCGCTACTCAGCGGCGCGGCACAACTTCCCAGGGAACACCGTGTTAACACGCTCCGCACAAATCCCACACGAAGCGACGGACGTAGCGCTGCGGACCTCTGTGCTGAAGGGGCGAGACGGCAGCTCAGCCGGTTCGCCAAGGCCCGTACGGGTCATCGTGATCCCACACCATGACCGACCGTGACCTCACTCACAGTTACCATGCCTGTCGGTGATGTGACGCCGGTGCGATGCGCCACCAGGGTGAGGACGGCCCAGCAACCGTCGGGAAAGACCCAACTCGGATGAGCTGATGCATCCGGCGTTGGACTGCGTCACACCGCTTCCCTCACTTGCAGGAGGCATCCGGTTCGGCAACATGCACGTCGTGCACGCGTTTCCCGGGGTATCAAGCATTCAACACGCTGCCCCGGCGATCGGTCTCTGAACCGTTCACAGACACACGCCGCCTCGTCCTCGGCCCGGCCGGCCTCGGATTCGTCCTCGCCGGAGCAATCGCCTCACATGCCATGACGTGTCCTTCAGGGACGCCGTGCGTTTCGTGGTCATTTGAGGATGTCAGCGACGTCATGGATGGCGTCCGGCAAAGACAGCTGCAGCGGATCCGGGTGGGATCGAGCGAAGCCGACGCGCTGCATCGATGAGCGCGCAGCGGAGGCACTCTGATCCATCGTGGACTGCCCGGTCGGAATGCTTCAGGCGACACCGCAGCCATAGCAGCCCCTGTCTGCGACGCCGGACCTCTCAAGTGCCGGAGCCCGGTAGAACGTGAGTCAGGAGCGGAGAAATCGGGGCCTCAGAACGCATCAGCAGAGGGTGTGTGGGGGCGGCGCCGGAACGCCGCCCCCGGAGAGCATCAGCCCTTGCCGAGCAACTTGTTCATCCGGTCGATCTCACCGGACTGGGAAGTGATAATGGTCTCGGCCATCGAGACCGCAGGCCCGTACGAGCCATCCGACTTCTCGCTTTCGGCCATGGATACTGCGCCCTCGTGATGCTTGATCATCATCTTCAGGAACGCGGTGTCGAAAACCTTTCCAGAGAGTCCCTCCAGTTCCTTCATGTCCTCGGCGCTCATCATCCCCGGCATGTCATGGCCCATGTGGTCCATGCCGCCCATCTCTTCCGGAACCTGCTCGCCCCATGCCTTGAGCCAGCCGGAGAGGGTCTTGATCTCTGGGTCCTGGGCCTTCTTGATCTCGGAGGCCAGAGACTTGACCTCGGAGGAGGAGGCCCGTGTCTCAGCGAGATCGGCCATCTCCACAGCCTGCCGGTGGTGCGGGATCATTCCCTTGGCGAAGGCCACGTCCGCGGCGTTGTGGTCGCCCTTCTTGGCCGGGGCTGACGCGCTCGGAGAGGAGTTTTCGCCGGGTCCGGTGGAACTGTCGTCGCTGCCGCAGGCGGCGAGAACGAGCGCCGCGATGGCGGCGGTCGCCACAGTGACGGAGCGGCGGATGGCGGAACGGTGCTTGGTCATGGTGATACGACTCCTGCGTGAAGGTGAGTAGGCATGCCGTTTGCGGCGGTCGGCCCAGTTGGGCACCGCATGACTACGCCTATATACGCAAGAGCTGGAGTTCACTGAGAGTGGGCGGAGCACGTCCTCTGAACACGGTGGCGGGCGGCGCCCCGACCTCGGTCTCGTCAAGTGCCGCCGGGCCCATAGCGCTGGACAGCGAGGGCAGTACCGGTGCGGCGCCGGCGCCTGCAGCTGAACAGGCGGGATCTGCGTGGCCCACATGGCGGCTGCCATCGCGGTCCGGGTGTTCACAAGCCCCTGTCGCATCCTGTACCTGCGGCGGCATCGCGTTTTCCGAAGCTTCCGAGGCTGGCGCACTGTGCGATGCCATATGGCTGGGCTGGGCAAAGCCCGCGGCGCCCAGGCCGTGCATGGCGACCAAGCCGGACAGCAGGACCAGTAACAGCAGCGTCATACGAACCCGCCCCGTTTGGGGGTGGGCCGTGTGGAACGGCTGCCGCATCATGACGTCATCCTAAACGGTCGGGAGCCGGCCGCACCTGACGCACGAAGAGCTCCCGTAGCTGCTTGCACGCTGTTCAGTCAGTGCCCGAGGCAGGACGACTCCGGGTTGTGCTGATCACGATATGAGCATGGCGGGTCCAGCAAGCACTTCTCGTCCGACCGACGCCTTGATCAAACCCACTCGCCGGCGCTCGGCGGAACAGCTGTGCGCCGGGCTCGTCGCAGGGCGGCGAGGGTGAGCACCATCATGACAACGATGGCGGCGGCCGAGAGCAGGAAGGCCGGCGACGTGGGAGAGGAGGCAGAAGCTCCGGCGATCACGTAAGCAGCGGTGCCCGGTAGCACACCGAGCGCAGTCGCTATTGCATACGGCCACAGGCGCATTCCAGAGAGAGCCGCGGCGAAATTGACCCCTTGGAAAGGCACACCCGGCACAAGGCGGAGCAGCAGCACGCTGCTGAACCCGTGCTCGGTGAGTCGGCGATCGAGGGAGTGGATGATCTTTCTTGTGAGCAAGGGCTTGAGCGCGTCACGGCCGAGGCCACGGCCGAGGCCGAAAGCCAGCACCGCCCCCAGTGTGGTACCTGCCACCGCCAGCGCCAGCCCCTCGGATATCCCGAAAAGGGCACCGGCGGCGGCGTTGAGAACCGGCTTCGGAAAGAAGGCAAGGGTGCTGAG
>JUEG02001126.1_pt1 | contig 12848 bp, 12 predicted proteins | sample 432341 | NCBI WGS metagenome assembly JUEG02 (sample SAMN02953476, study PRJNA257561) | rock porewater metagenome | biome: terrestrial; feature: Opalinus Clay rock; material: porewater; isolation source: Opalinus Clay rock BIC-A1 borehole | place: Switzerland: Mt Terri URL, St-Ursanne ...
CCGTCGCCTCCTGGTGCGCGCAGCACGGGGTCATGCCGGACCGGATCTCGGTCGAGCGGCGCACGCTGGAGGACGTCTTCCTGGAGCTGACCGGCAAGGAGCTGCGCGCGTGACCACGGGTACGGGAGCGGACACACCGGACACCCCGGACACATCGGGGCCGGGGCCGGGGCCGGGGGCCGGCAGCGGCACCTTCGCCCCGCGGCCGGGGGCCGCGCCGCTGGGCCGGATGATCCTCGCGCAGACGGCTCTGGAGACCCGGATGCTGCTGCGGAACGGCGAGCAGCTACTGCTGACGGTGATCATCCCGACCCTACTGCTGGCACTCTTCGGCACCGTCGAGATCGTGGAAACGGGGCCGGGGAAGGCCGTGGACTTCCTGACGCCGGGCGTCCTCGCGCTGGCCGTACTGTCCACCGCCTTCACCGGGCAGGCCATCGCCACCGGCTACGAACGGCGGTACGGGGTCCTCAAGCGGCTCGGCGCCTCGCCGCTGCCGCGCTGGGCGCTGATGACCGCCAAGACCGGGTCGGTGCTCGTCGTCGAGGCGCTGCAGATCGCGCTGCTGACGCTGGTCGCCTTCGCGCTCGGCTGGTCGCCGCAGGGCCTCACGACCTGGCCCGGCGTGCTCACGGTGGCGCTGCTGCTGGTGCTCGGCACGGCGGCCTTCTCCGGACTCGGGCTGCTGATGGCCGGGACGCTGAAGGCCGAGGCGACACTGGCCGCCGCGAACCTCGTCTTCATCCTGCTGCTGATCGGCGGCGGGGTGATCGTGCCGCTGGAGAAGTTCCCGGAGGCCGCGCAGTCCGTGCTCCAGGTGCTGCCGATCGCGGCGCTCTCGGACGGCCTGCGGGACGTACTCCGGCACGGGGCCCCGGTCCCGTGGGGCGACCTGGGCATCCTCACCGCCTGGTCGGCCCTCGGCCTGGGCGCCGCGGCCCGCTTCTTCCGCTGGGAGTGATCCCTTCGCCCAAACCCCCTGCCACCCTTCCACCCCTGCCACGGCACTGACGGCCGCGCAGGGAGCGGCGGCGGGACGTGCGGCTGCCCACGGGGTAGCGCTCACAGGAGCTTCGCGAAGCAGCGGCTCTCCGGGTAGTCGCGGTACGGGCCGAACTTGGCGGTGGGCAGATAGCCGCTGGACGTGTAGAGGGCGATCGCCTCGGGCAGCGGAGTGCCCGTCTCCAGCACCGTCCGCACCCGGCCGGCCTGCCGCGCGCTGCGCTCCAGCTCGGCCAGTATCCGGCGGGCCAGCCCGCGCCCCCGCGCGGCGGGGACCACGTACATGCGCTTCACCTCGGCGTCGCCGTCCGCGTGACCCTCGCCATTCGCATCCTGGGCCCGCCATCCGCCCGAGGCAACGGGCACGCCGGCTTCGTATGCGATGAGGTAAAGGCCCCGCGGCGGGTCGAAGCGCGTCGGGTGCAGCGGTGTCATGTCGTCGTACCCGTAGCGGGCGATGTACTGGGCCTGCACTTGGTCGGTGAGCCGTACGGCGTCGGGATGACCGTACGGAACGGCGATGATCTTCACGCCTCGGGACAGTACTCGGCCGGGCCCGGCATGTCAGCCGGCATCGCCGGCCGGGCCCTGGTGGGGCGGCGGAGGGCCCGCGGAGGAGCTGCGGGCCGACTGCCGGACGGCTTCGGGACGGCCGGGCCGGACCGGCCCCCATCGCGCACTGGATGTTTCGATTCCGTGACATCGGGTATCGCCTCCATAGACGTGGGAGCGCTCCCATGCTCTCATTGCACCCGGCAAACCCCACACCGGAAGACGGAGATCGCGCCATGCATTGTCATGATCATGCTGAAATCCCCCGCTGGACGCTGCGGGCCCTGGCCCTGTTGTCCGCAGCGTTGTTCTGCCTTCTCCCCTGGTCCAACACGGCCTCCGCCCACGGGTCGATCGTCGACCCGGCGTCCCGCAACTACGGTTGCTGGGAGCGCTGGGGCGACGACCACATGAACCCCGCCATGGCCCAGGAAGACCCCATGTGCTGGCAGGCGTGGCAGGACGACCCGAACGCCATGTGGAACTGGAACGGGCTCTACCGCAATGGTGTCGGCGGCAACCACCAGGGCGCCGTACCCAACGGCCAGCTGTGCAGTGGCGGGCACACCGAGAGCGGCCGCTACAACTCCCTGGACACCCCGGGCGCCTGGAAAATGACGAACGTCGCCGACAACTTCACGGTGAAGCTGTACGACCAGGCCAGCCACGGCGCGGACTACTTCCGCGTCTACGTCACCCGTCAGGGCTTCGACCCCACAACCCAGTCGATGAACTGGAGCGACCTGCAGCTCGTCCGCGAGACCGGCAGGTACGCCCCCAGCCAGAACATCTCGATCGACGTCAACACGTCCGGCTACAGCGGGCGCCACGTCGTCTACACGATCTGGCAGGCCTCGCACATGGACCAGGCGTACTACCTGTGCAGCGACGTGAACTTCGGCTGAACTGCTGAACTGAACTGGCTGCGAGCCGGGCGACCGCCGGCTCGCAGCATCCTCCCGCACCACCCGGGCCCGCCGGCTGCCTCCGCGACCGGCGGGCCCGGTCATGGACGACGCCGGACGGGGGCTCTCGCACTCGGCGCCGCCCCTTCAGGAACCCGGCAGAACCCTCAACGGCTCTGGCGGCGGCCACGCGCGGCCCGAGCGTCCGCGAGAAGCGGCGAGACCCTGAAAGCCCCAGAACGGGTGGTACCCTATAGGGCATGGTAAAGACCACGGTGTACCTGCCCGAGGACCTCGAGGTCCGATTGGATGCCGAGGCCGCCGCCACCGGCGTCAGCAAGGCAGAGCTCATCCGCCGGGGCGTCGCGATGGTGCTCGAGGCCTCCACGCGGCCGAAGCGTGCCAACGCCCTTCCCGTCTTCGACAGCGGAAGGCCGATGTCGGCGGAGGCCATGGACGACTCCGTCTACGAGCACATCAAGGAGCGGGCGGCCCGGCGTTGATCGTCGTCGCCGACACCTCGGCCCTGTACGCCGCCTTCGACGTCGCACAGCCCGAGCACCGCGCAGCAATGGGCGTCATCGACCGCGAGACGCTCGCCATCTCCCCCCTGGTGATCACCGAGCTCGACCACCTGATCCACCGGGACCTCGGGTTTCCGGCCGCCATGCAGGTCATGGAGGCCCTGAACGCCCGGATCGGAGAGGGTCAGTACAAGCTCGCCGAGCTGCGGCCGGCCGACCTTTCCGCCGCCCACACGCTGCGCGAGAAGTACGAGGGACTGCGCCTCGACCTGGCGGACGCGGTAGGGGTCGTGCTCGCCGACCGTTACCGGACCGACTGCATCCTCACCCTCGATCAACGCGACTACCGCGCCATCGAGCCCCTTACCCGCGGCTTCTCAGCGTTCCGCATCCTGCCTGCCGACCTCTGACCGGTGACCGGCCGCAACCGAGGTGCGGAGTGCGCCGCCCACGGCCACGGAGTCCCCGCACAGCCCTGCTCCCGCGAGGACAAGACCCGGGCCACGCCCGAGGGCTACAGCTCAGGACCCCTCGTGAAAACGCGCACAAGGGGCCGCTTATCATGTTCCCCGTGTCCAAGTCGTCCGTAGTCGCGCGTCGCAGCCCCCTCGCCTTCATCGCCTCCCGGTGGACGGCGTCCCCCCGGATCGTCCAGCGGGCCGCGTACGCCACGCTCCTCATGGCCGTGGTCATCGTGGTCACCGGTGGCGCCGTCCGGCTGACCGGCTCCGGGCTGGGCTGTGACACCTGGCCCAAGTGTTCGGACGACAGCCTGATCGCCACCCGCGAGATGGGCCTGCACGGCGCCATCGAGTTCGGCAACCGGATGCTGACGTACGTGCTGTGCGCGGCCGTCGGCTGGACGATCATCGCGGCGCGGTCGGCGAAGCCGTGGCGCCGGAGCCTCACCCGGCTCGGCTGGGCGCAGTTCTGGGCCGTCATGGCCAATGGCGTGATCGGCGGCGTCACGGTCCTCACCGGTCTCAACCCGTACACCGTCGCCGGGCACTTCCTGCTGGCGACCGTGCTGCTCACCGTGGTCGCCGTGACCTGGGAGCGGACCCAGGAGGGCGACGGCGCGCCGCGCGCACTGGTCGGGCCCCGGGTACGGCAGCTCGCCTGGGCGCTGGCCGTCCTGTCGGCGACCCTCATCGTGGCGGGCACCACCGTCACGGGCACCGGCCCGCACGCGGGCGACAGCAGCGACGTGCCCCGGATGGGCTTCGACTGGGCGTCTGTCGCCCAGCTGCACGCGGTGCTCGCGTGGGCCGTGGTGCTGCTGACCGCCTGGCTGTGGCTGACGCTGCGCGCCGTGAACGCCCCGGCCGCGCCGCGGAACCGTACGGGCATGCTGATGCTGGTCCTGCTGGGACAGGGCGCGATCGGCTACGCGCAGTACCTCACCGAGCTCCCCGAAATCCTGGTGGGCCTGCACATGCTCGGGTCCTGCCTGGTGTGGATCGGGGTCGTGCGGGTGCTGCTCTCCCTGCGTGAGCGCCCCGGGACGGCGGCTGATCCGGTTCACCCGGCGCCGCACCAGGACGGGTCGGCGCAACCCGCGGCCCTCTGAACCACCGCCGCCCGCTCACCGCGCCACCGCCGCGCGTATCCAGCGTTGCGCCCCCGTCCGCCGGGATTCGTTCGGCCGGACGGGGGCGCAACGGTGGACGGAGTCACCCCGGAAGGATCGGACGGTCGGCGCGGACGACTGCCCGGGGGCCGGCCGCGCCCCGGGCTCTTGCGCCTGTGGTCAGGTGCTGGTGCCGGTGTTGCTCGGGCCGCCGAGCTGGATGCCCGCCATCCGCGACCACTCGTACGGTCCGGTACGGACGCGGGCCGCGAGCTCGCCGTCGAACTTCTCGTGCAGGGTGATCCCGGCCTTCTCGGCGGCGCGCTGCGCGATCTCGTACGAGGGCGCCACCAGGTCGCCCCAGCCGCCGTCCTCGCCCACCAGGACGATCCGGGTGCCCATCTGGCCGAGGTAGGCGAGCTGGCCCTCCGCACTGCCGCCGTGGCTCCTGGCGAAGGCGGTGATCTCCCTGGTCAGCTTGGCCACTCGGCGCGCGGTCCTCCGATCGGCCCTGGCCCCGGCCCCGGCACCCGCCCCCGTGGTGGGCGTGCTGTCCTCGTCCTGCTCCGTGTCTGCCATGGACAGGATGCTACCCATGGGTAGATCAACTGGCGACGGGCCGGGTGCGTGGTCTTGGCCACGCACCCGGCCCGTACCAAAGGCCCTGGAGGGTCAGGGAGGGGAAGCGGGGTCTAGCGGAGGAAGGGGTCCACCGCGACCGCCAGGAAGAGCAGCGACACATAGGTGATCGACCAGTGGAACAGCCGCATCTCCTTGAGCTTCGCCCCGGTGACCCCGGACTTGGCGCGGGACTGCAGCCCGTGCGCCTCCTTGAGCCAGAAGACGCCCAGCACGGCGGCCACCGCGGGGTAGAACCAGCCGGTGTAGCCGAGCGGCCACAGCAGCAGGGACACCCCGACCATCACCCAGCTGTAGAGGACGATCTGGCGCGCCACCACCTTGTTGCCCGCGACGACCGGCAGCATCGGGACGCCGACCCGCGCGTAGTCGTCCTTGACCTTCATCGACAGCGGCCAGTAGTGCGGCGGCGTCCAGAAGAAGATCACCAGGAAGAGGATGACCGCTGCCCAGGAGACCTCGTTGGTGACCGCGGACCAGCCGATGAAGACCGGCATGCAGCCCGCGATGCCGCCCCAGATGATGTTCTGCGCGGTGCGCCGCTTGAGCCACATCGTGTAGACGACGACGTAGAAGAGGAGCGCGCCGAGCGACAGCATCGCGGAGAGCGGGTTGACCAGCACCCAGAACCAAGCAGTCGACACGACGGCGAGGGTGGTGGCGAAGACCAGGCACTCGCGCGGCGAGACGATGCCGGTGACCAGCGGGCGCTGCGACGTGCGGTCCATCAGCGCGTCGATGTCGCGGTCGATGTACATGTTGAACGCGCCGGCGCCGCCGGCCGACAGGAAGCCGCCGAGGCAGGTCGCCAGGACCAACCAGAGGTCCGGTACCCCCTGGGCGGCGAGGAACATGACCGGTACGGTCGTCATCAGCAGCAGCTCGATGACCCGCGGCTTCATCAGCGCGATGAATGCCTTGGCCCGGGCCCCGAACGGCCGGTGGCCACGGCCCTCGGCGGGCACCCCCACAGGACGGGAATCGACGGCCGTCACGCACACCCCTGGTTGAGAGACATCAGCGGCGGAGAGCCGCGGGGAGAACCAGCAAGCCGGCCAGGGGTTGATCCGCCCGGTCGAACTTGCGCGTACCAGGCCACTCTAGACGTACGGGTATCGCGCCGATCGTGGGGGTCGGGCCGTGTTGGGCCGCCCAGGACCGCCGCCGTTGAGCGCCCGGCGGCCGCCGTCCGTATGGACACTCCGACGGGCGCGGGCGGACGCCGCCGGGCAGGCTGGAGGACGGCTGTTCACCACCGCGTCGGAAATACGCCATGTGCCGGTGCGGTTGCCGTCAGTGCCGGGCGCGACAGCGGGTGGACAGTCGAAAGAACGGCCGTGGGCGCGAGATAGGCTCGACAGCGGCCGGTGGGCAAGTCACCGGCATGCGACCTTGTGGAGAGGAGCCCTGACCCAGGGTGAGCACAAAGCCGACCACCACAGATCTCGAGTGGACCGAACTGGACCAGCGGGCCGTGGACACCATCCGAGTCCTGGCCATGGATTCCGTGCAGAAGGTCGGTAACGGCCACCCGGGCACGGCCATGAGTCTGGCCCCGGCCGCCTACCTGCTCTTCCAGAAGCTGATGCGGCACGACCCGTCGGACGCCGACTGGACCGGCCGGGACCGTTTCGTCCTCTCCCCCGGCCACTCCAGCCTGACCCTGTACATCCAGCTCTACCTGGCCGGCTACGGCCTGGAGCTGGACGACCTGAAGGCGTTCCGCACCTGGGGCAGCAAGACCCCGGGGCACCCGGAGCACGGCCACACCACCGGCGTCGAGACGACGACCGGCCCGCTCGGCCAGGGCATCGCGAATGCCGTCGGCATGGCGATGGCCGCGCGCTACGAGCGCGGGCTGTTCGACCCGGAGGCCCCCGCGGGCGCGTCTCCGTTCGACCACACCATCTGGGCGATCGTCTCCGACGGCGACCTGGAGGAGGGCATCTCCGCGGAGGCGTCCTCGCTGGCCGGGCATCAGCAGCTCGGCAACCTCGTCGCGCTCTACGACGACAACCACATCTCGATCGAGGGCGACACCGCCACGGCCTTCTCCGAGGACGTCCTCAAGCGCTACGAGGCGTACGGCTGGCACGTCCAGCGCGTCGAGCAGTCGCCGAACGGCGACTTCGACGTGCAGGCGCTGCACGCGGCGCTCAAGGCGGCGCAGGACGAGACCGAGCGGCCGTCCATGATCGCCGCTCGTACGATCATCGCCTGGCCGGCCCCGAACGCGCAGAACACCGAGGCCTCGCACGGCTCGGCGCTCGGCGCCGAGGAGGTCGCCGCCACCAAGGAGGTGCTCGGCTTCGACCCCGAGCGGCACTTCCAGGTCGACGACGACGTCTTCGCCCACGCCCGCGAGGTCGTGGACCGCGGCCGTGAGCAGCGGGCCCACTGGGACAAGCGGTTCCAGGAGTGGCGCGACGCCAACGCCGGCCGCGCCGCCGACTTCGACCGGATCGCCGCGGGCGAGCTGCCCGAGGGCTGGGAGCTGCGGCTGCCGGTCTTCGAGCCCGGCAAGGACGTCGCGACCCGCAAGGCGTCGGGCGAGGTCCTCAAGGAGCTCGGCAGTGTGCTCCCCGAGCTGTGGGGCGGCTCCGCCGACCTCGCCGGCTCGAACAACACCACGATCGACGCGACGTCGTCCTTCCTGCCGGCGAGCAACCCGCTGCCGGAGGCGAACCCGTACGGCCGTACGGTCCACTTCGGCATCCGCGAGCACGCCATGGGTTCGGCCATGAACGGCATCGCGCTGCACGGCAACACCCGGATCTACGGCGGCACCTTCCTGGTGTTCTCCGACTACATGCGCCCGGCCGTGCGGCTGGCCGCCCTGATGGGGCTGCCGGTCACCTACGTCTGGACGCACGACTCGATCGGTCTCGGCGAGGACGGCCCGACCCACCAGCCGGTGGAGCACATGGCCGCGCTGCGCGCGATCCCGGGCCTGAACATGGTCCGCCCGGCCGACGCGAACGAGACGGCGATCGCCTGGGGCGAGATCATCCGCCGGCACGCGGCGAAGCCCGCCCCGCACGGCCTGGCGCTGACCAGGCAGAACGTCCCGACGTACGAGGCGAACGACGACGCCGCCAAGGGCGGCTACGTCCTCTTCGAGGCCGAGGGACCCGGCGGGGACAGCGCGGCGCCGCAGGTCGTGCTCATCGGCACCGGCTCCGAGGTGCAGCTGGCCGTCGAGGCCCGCGAGCGGCTCCAGGCGTCCGGCGTGCCGACGCGCGTGGTGTCGATGCCGTCCGTCGAGTGGTTCGAGGAGCAGGAGCAGGGGTACCGGGACAGCGTGCTGCCGCCGTCCGTGAAGGCCCGGGTCGCGGTGGAGGCGGGTATCGCCCTCACCTGGCAGCGGTACGTCGGCGAGGCCGGCCGTGTCGTCTCGCTGGAGCACTTCGGCGCCTCCGCCGACTACAAGGTGCTGTACCGGGAATTCGGCCTGACCACCGACGCGGTCGAGGCAGCGGCGAGGGAATCTCTCGAAGCCGCCGGTCGCTGACGCTCGTATACGACAAGTAGGAGATGCAATTCTCATGGCAGACGCACTCAAGCGCCTCTCCGACGAAGGCGTGGCGATCTGGCTGGACGACCTGTCCCGCAAGCTCATCACGTCCGGCAAGCTCGCCGAGCTGATGGACCAGAGCCACCTCGTCGGCATCACCAGCAATCCGACGATCTTCCAGAAGGCCATCGCCGGCGGCGAGGGCTACGAGCAGCAGCTCTCCGACCTCGCGGTCCGCCGGCTGACCGTCGAAGAAGCGCTGCGGATGATCACCACCGCGGACGTCCGGGACGCGGCGGACGTGCTGCGGCCGGTCTTCGATGCGACCAGTCACCGCGACGGCCGGGTCTCCATCGAGGTGGACCCGCGGCTGGCGCACAACACCCACGCCACCGTCGCCGAGGCCAAGCAGCTGGCCTGGCTGGTGGACCGACCGAACACCTTTATCAAGATCCCGGCCACCGAGGCGGGCCTTCCGGCGATCACGGAGGTCATCGGCAGGGGCATCAGCGTCAACGTCACGCTGATCTTCTCGCTGGACCGCTACCGCGCGGTGATGGACGCCTTCCTCGCCGGCCTGGAGAAGGCCAGGGCCGCCGGCCTGGACCTGTCCCAGATCCAGTCGGTCGCCTCCTTCTTCGTGTCCCGCGTGGACACCGAGATCGACAAGCGGCTGGACGGCATGGGCACGGACGAGGCGAAGGCGCTGCGTGGCAAGGCCGCCATCGCCAACGCCCGGCTCGCCTACGAGGCGTACGAAGAGGTCTTCCGCAGCGACCGCTGGGAGGCCCTGGAGCGCGAGGGCGCCCACCGGCAGCGCCCGCTGTGGGCCTCCACCGGCGTCAAGGACAAGGCGTACAAGGACACCATGTACGTCGACCAGCTGGTCGCCCCGGGCGTGGTGAACACGATGCCGGAGCCGACCCTCGATGCGGTCGCCGACCACGCCGAGATCACCGGCGAGACGGTGCGCGGCACGTACGAGCAGGCCCGCGCCGACCTCGAAGCGCTCGAGAAGATCGGGGTCTCGTACAACGAGGTCGTGCAGCTCCTCGAGGACGAGGGCGTGGAGAAGTTCGAGGCGTCCTGGAACGACCTCCTGAAGTCCACCGAGGCCGAGCTCAAGCGTCTCGCTCCTCCGGAGGCATGAATTGACCAGCAGCAATCCGCTGCGTGACGCTCAGGACCGGCGGCTCCCGCGTATCGCGGGGCCGTCGGGCCTGGTCATCTTCGGCGTCACGGGCGATTTGTCCCGTAAAAAACTGATGCCTGCCGTCTACGACCTGGCCAACCGCGGATTGCTGCCGCCGGGATTCTCGCTCGTCGGCTTCGCCCGCCGCGAGTGGGAGCACCAGGACTTCTGCGACGTCGTCCACGACGCCGTCAAGAAGCACGCCCGGACCCCCTTCCGGGAGGAGGTCTGGCTGCAGCTCGCGGAGGGCTTCCGGTTCGTCCCCGGCGACTTCTCGGACGACGACGCCTTCCGCAAGCTCAAGTCGACGATCGACGACCTCGACAAGGCCCGCGGCACGGGCGGCAACTTCGCCTTCTACCTCTCGGTGCCGCCGAAGTTCTTCCCCACCGTCGTGCAGCAGCTCAAGGAGCACGGGCTGTCGGAGGGCGGGACGGATTCCTGGCGGCGCGCGGTCATCGAAAAGCCGTTCGGTCACGACCTCGCGAGCGCCGAGGAGCTCAACCAGGTCGTCCACCGGGTCTTCAAGCCGAGCGACGTCTTCCGGATCGACCACTACCTCGGCAAGGAGACGGTCCAGAACATCCTGGCGCTGCGCTTCGCCAACACGATGTTCGAGCCGCTGTGGAACCGGTCGTACGTCGACCACGTACAGATCACGATGGCCGAGGACATCGGCATCGGCGGCCGGGCCGGCTACTACGACGGCATCGGCGCCGCCCGTGACGTCATCCAGAACCACCTGCTCCAGCTGCTGGCGCTGACCGCGATGGAGGAGCCCTCCTCCTTCGACGCCAAGGCGCTGGTCACCGAGAAGCTCAAGGTCCTCAAGGCGGTGCAGCTCCCGCAGGACCTGGGCAAGCACACCGTCCGCGGCCAGTACGCGCACGGCTGGCAGGGCGGCGAGGAGGTGCCCGGCTACCTGGAGGAGGAGGGCATCGACGGGGATTCGCGCACCGACACCTACGCCGCGATCAAGCTGTCGATCGACAACCGCCGCTGGGCCGGGGTGCCGTTCTACCTGCGCACCGGGAAACGGCTCGGCCGCCGCGTCACCGAGATCGCGGTCGTCTTCCAGCGCGCGCCGTACTCGCCCTTCGACAGCACCGACACCCAGGAGCTGGGGCAGAACGCCCTGGTCGTCCGGGTGCAGCCGGACGAGGGCGTGACCATCCGCTTCGGTTCCAAGGTGCCCGGCACCTCGATGGAGATCCGGGACGTGACGATGGACTTCGCCTACGGCGAGTCCTTCACCACCTCCAGCCCCGAGGCGTACGAGCGGCTGCTGCTGGACGTACTGCTGGGCGACGCGAACCTCTTCCCCCGGCACCAGGAGGTGGAGGAGTCCTGGCGCATCCTCGACCCCGTGGAGGAGTACTGGGACCGGCACGGGAAGCCCGAGCAGTACACCGCCGGCACCTGGGGCCCCACGGCGGCGGACGAGATGCTCGCACGAGACGGACGGAGCTGGCGCCGGCCATGAACATCGATCTCACGGACACCACGTCCAGCCGGATCAACGCGGGTCTGGTCAAGGCACGCCGGGCCGCCGGGTCGCCGGCCGTCGGCATGGTGCTGACCCTGGTCATCGTCACCGACGAGGGCAACCACTACGACGCGCTCCGGGCCGCCAGCGAGGCGTCCAAGGAGCACCCGTCCCGCATCCTCGTGGTCATCAAGCGGCCGGGGCGCTCGCCCCGCGACCGCAGGCTGGCGCGGCTGGACGCGGAGGTCCGCGTCGGCGGCGAGACCGGAACCAGCGAGACGGTGCTGCTGCGGCTGCACGGCGAGCTGGCGAACCACGCCCACTCGGTGGTGCTGCCGCTGCTGCTGCCGGACACCCCGGTAGTCGTCTGGTGGCCGGAGGACGCGCCGGAGCACCCGAACGAGGACCTGCTCGGCAAGCTCGCCGCCCGGCGCATCACGGACGCCTCCGCGATCGAGGACCCGGTCGCCACGCTCGCCCGGCGGGCCGAGACCTACACCCCCGGCGACACCGACCTGGCGTGGACCCGGATCACCCCGTGGCGCAGCGTGCTGGCCGCCGCCCTGGACCAGAAGCACGGCGTGATCGAGTCGGCCGTCGTCGAGGGCGAGGCGTACAACCCGAGCAGCGAGCTGCTGGCGCTCTGGCTCGCCGAGCGGCTGCGGGTGCCGGTGGAGCGCAAGGTGTCGGACGGGCCGGGTCTGACGGCCGTACGGCTGGCGACCTCCGACGGCGAGATCTGCCTGGACCGGGCGAGCGGCTTCCTCGCGGAGCTGGCCATGCCCGGCCAGCCGGACCGGCATGTGGCCCTGCACCGGCGGGACACGGCCGAGCTGATCGCGGAGGAGCTGCGGCGGCTGGACCCGGACGAGATGTACGCGTCGGCGGTGAGGTTCAGCGTGAGCGAGCTCGGCAAGCAGGTGATCCGGCCGGCCGGTGACGACGAGCGGGCGGCTGCGGCTTCCGGGGCTTCTGGGACTGCCGGGACTGCCGGGACTGCCGGGACTGCCGGGGCCTCCCAAGGCAAGGAGGCGGCTTCCCAGGACGCGGCCTCCGGCGGGAGCGAGCCGGGCGGCCCGGCGAAGGCGCGGTCCGGCAAGGAGTCCGGTGCCCGGTCCGGTCCGGCGGCCGGGAAGAAGGCACCGTCCCGGAAGGCGGAGCCGAAGTGAGCACGCCGCAGATCGTGGTCCACCGCGATCCGGAGCTGGTGGCGCAGGCCACGGCGGCCCGGCTGATCACGAAGATCGTGGACGCCCAGGCCGCGCGCGGCTCCGCCTCCGTCGTCCTCACCGGCGGGCGCAACGGCAACGGTCTGCTGGCCGCGCTCGCCGCGACCCCCGCGCGGGACGCCGTGGACTGGGCGCGGCTGGACGTGTGGTGGGGCGACGAGCGGTTCCTGCCGGCGGGCGACCCCGAGCGGAACGAGACGCAGGCCCGCAAGGCGCTGCTGGACTCGCTGCCGCT